>Ga0247739_10000919_pt1 | contig 10583 bp, 10 predicted proteins | sample UWRJL058202B2_FD_180943 | JGI IMG/M metagenome (GOLD analysis project Ga0247739, IMG submission 180943) | Plant litter microbial communities from Arlington Agricultural Research Station in Wisconsin, United States - UWRJ-L058-202B-2 | ecosystem: Environmental > Terrestrial > Plant litter >... | reverse complement strand
AGGTGATCTGCATAACTGCATAACTGCATAACTGCACAACTAGGTAGCTACTGCACAAAATTGCATAACAAGGAGCGTGCTCCAATTGCAGCATATAATTGGATAATACCACAACAACCCCTTCCCCCCTAGCTGCTAGCCTGTGGCGTACAACATGCGGTGTGTGGCGTGTGTGGCGGAAGCTATCAACCCCAACCAAACTTCAAACAAAGGGCCGCGTATGTAACTTCGTAGGAGGTAGCTAGGAGGGGAAAGAGGAGGCGATACGGAGTTCCTCTACCTCGACCTCTACCTCTACTGCCAAGAAGAGAACATGTGACATATACCCGACATCTCTTACAGCAGTCTTTCACTCACAACCTCCCATCCTCTCCTTTCTTTTCTTACTCTCCTCTTCCCTCGCGCGCAACTTATCCAACTCTAAAAGCCTCCAAGCCTAATCAAAGATATTTACGAGAACATAAAAATGTGAAAGAGTAAGTACTTAGGTAATGGCTATGGTCTTCACCAGTCCTCATAAATTGTCCCTTTTCTTTATACCAGTATGGAACCCTCAGAGATGATTGGTAGATTGAAATGGTGTGTGTCTGCTACTTTTCCTTTTTCCTTTTACTTGTTTCTTCTTTTCTGACTCTTCCTCTGCATTACCTCTGCTTGAGTATCTCTAGAGAAAGAACCAATCTGTTTCTTACTTTCATAAAATAATACTGAGAAAATGTTGAATGCATGCCAAGACCTGCTCCATGACCAACTCCGACTACGCAGGTCAACGACATCTCTCAAACTCAAACCTTCTAAAATAACTATATACTCCTCACACTTTCTCCGTGTTAATAGTCCTACCCGATCTACCCCGCTGTATCAAGACGTTGTCATTGGCAGCTATCCTAGATTAGTGATTCTTCAATGCAATAGTCTCATGAGTGCTGCCTATAGCACTATTTAAAATTCATGATGGCACCCTCGCAAGATCAGCCTTCAGAATCCCAAAAAGTCTATGTAAATAACCAAAAAGCTTGTGAATTCGTTCAAGGTACTGATACCGTCCATTGATCTCTCCCCAATGACCAAGAATAAAGCTGACCAGGAGACCAGGTGTGCTCGAGGGCAATGGGGTCCCTACTCACCACGCCAAAATAATCTCGGACTGCCTCGTCCAAGCAGACCTCCGCGGCGTCGACACCCATGGTGTAAACCGTATTCCATCATACGTAGCACGCATCCGTCAAGGCGTCCTTGATCCCAAAGCCACACCCACGCTCCATCAGGTGACTCCCGTCGTGGCCCAAGTAAGTATACATACTAGTCCCGCCGCTCGACGTCCCAATGCATACTAAACAGCTACAGGTAGATGGCCATAACGGCTTCGGCTTCCTCGCCGCACATCTAGGCATGCAAAGCGCAATCAAGATGGCCCAAGAGTTCGGCATCGGCATGGTCTCGGTCAAGCATTCCAACCACTTCGGTATGTCCGCCTGGGTGGTCCAGCAGGCTCTCGATAGCAATATGATGAGTTTGGTCTTCACCAACTCCTCCCCCGCCCTCCCCGTCTGGGGTGGGAAGGAGAAGCTGATGGGCGTGTCACCCATTGCATGCGGGGCACCGGGCGGCTCAAGAGAGAAAGATTTCATCCTCGATATGGCCCCCAGTGTCGCGGCACGAGGCAAGATCTACAAAGCGAAGCGCAGAGGAGAGAAAATCCCGGAAGACTGGGCATTGGATAAGGGTGGCAATCGAACCACCGATCCCGAAAAGGCTTTGGAGGGAGTCATGTTGCCCATGGGTGGACCCAAGGGCTCTGCTTTGAGTGTCATGATGTTTTCTCCGGTGTTCTTTCTGGGAGTGCATTTGCTGGGCATGTGACGAATCCATATGATCCGTCGAAGCCAGCAGATGTTGGCCATTTTCTCGTGGCTATCAAGCCAGACCTGTTTATGGACCTGAAAGAGTTTAGAGGTAGGATGGAGTATCTGTATGGAAGGGTGGTGGGAAGTGAGAAGATGGCGGGGGTAAAGAGGATTTACTTTCCGGGAGAAATTGAGCAGGAAATGCGCAGGGAGCGGTTGCAGAGTGGAATACCGTATGTTGAGGCGGAGATTGAAGCATTGAATAAGGAAGCGGAATTGGTTGGAAGCAAGAAGATTGAGGTAAAGGAGAGTACTTATACTAGCAAATCTAAGCTATAGGTCTGCTGCATGGCCCACTGCAACATGCTGCATATCTCAGAGTTAATTGGAATGGTTACAATCTGTGCACCACAGTTTCAAAAGCCTAGACACCCTGTGTTCTAGATCACGAGGACACGGATTATAACCTCAACATACACTAACCGGCACTCATAGGATTGGCGTATGTTCAGTAGATACTTAGAGAGTCCTCATTTCAAACCATCAGCAGTTGGTAAGAGTCAAGAATGTGGAAAGGCATATATGACTGTAAACAGAGCAATACTATAGAATTTCCATCTTTGAAATTGAAGCAATACATACAGCAGAGGATTTCTAAGCTATTTGAATATCAGACAAGCTACCTAACCTAATTTACATTTTGCCTGACAACCTCAACCCCGAAAGACCATCGCATTGTTTTCCCCATGTTATTCATTGGACAGTAAACTTAAGCGAGGTCCCCTGAGTTTACAAAGGTGTAGTGCCAAGAAACAACCCCTCCAAAGCTGCTGACATGGGTCTGAATCAGCGATTTCCAACCATCACCTCAGCTGCAGCTTCTCTAGCTGTGTAGTAATGATTGCAAATACCATTGGAAATCCTTCGGCAACCACACTTTTCTTTAAAATTTTAAATCATGAATAAAACCCTCTTCTCTTCTTTGTAAACCTCGCATTTGTATATATATATAAATATATATAAACACCGCTCTCAATGAAGATATTCCTCATCCTGTGCTCAACCCTCATCGCAATCCTATCCATCGCATTCAAAGACACGCTTCTGCCCCACCTCGACACCATAACCAGCCGCCTCTTCACCAACACCACAATACTCCCCCTCAGCCTGACATCCGGTTTCAAAGGCCTTCCGCTATTTCCTCCGAGGGCGATCTACGGCGCGCCCAAAACAGCAAACATGACGGTCCCCCGCGCAATCCGCAAGGCGTTTCTCGCCGTCGAGCAATCTGAGGGCGCGGGCGCCAGGGTGAGAAGGTCGATTGGCACGCCGCAGCTTAAGAACTTCTCGCCGTTTCTCATGCTCGATCATTTTACTAGTAGTCCTGGATCTGGGTTTCCGGATCACCCTCATCGGTATGTTTTAATTGCCCCCCTCCAGAAAAATAAAAGAAGAAGTAAAGAAAAGGCACAAGCTAATTGCAATACACAGCGGCCAAGAAACCATAACCTACCTCCTACAAGGCGCCGTAGACCACGAGGATTTCGCAGGCAACGCGGGAACAATTGAGGCCGGCGACCTGCAGTTCATGACCGCCGGCAGAGGCATAATGCACGCTGAGATGCCGCGCCAGGACGGCTCCACCACAATCGGGATGCAGCTCTGGGTCGACCTGCCGGAGAAGCTGAAGAAGTGCGAGCCGCGCTACCGCGATCTGCGCGCGGCCGAAATCCCAAGCGTCGATATCGACGACGGCAAGGTCCATATCAAGGTGATCAGCGGGCGGAGCCACGGCGTCGACAGCGTGCAGGAGCTGGCCTACACCCCAGTCTGGCTTCTGGATGTTGAAATCAAGCCCGGTGGGAGCGTTGTGCAGGAGCTACCGGCCGGATGGAATGCATTTGCGTACACGCTCGGTGGAAGCACGGCTTTTGGAGTTGGCGCCGACGAGGTCACGGTCGGCAAGTTCCACAATGTTGTTTTTGAGCAGAAGGGCGACACTGTTTCGGCGAAGGTTTCAGAGGATGCCAAAGAGAATGCTCATTTCAGTAAGTCTCTCTCTATCTCACCCTTTCCTTATCATTGTCTCAAGAAGAAGAAAAAGAACCGATGCTAACAAAAATCCCCGTAGTTCTTGTAGCCGGTCTCCCACTTGATCAGGAGGTGGTTCAATACGGGCCATTTGTCCTCAACACGAAGGAGGAGGTCTATCAAGCGCTGATGGATTACCAAACCCACTCCAACGGCTTTGAGCGGGCGAAGAACTGGCAGAGCGAGATTGGCAAACAGATGGCCCATTAAGCCCGATGAACGAGTTTGCCCCTTGTTGTATTTCTATCTATGACTGCGGCCGAGAGGGATGAAAGCAGGTGTTTTAGGAGTTAAGTTAAATTGGGTTCCTGGGATTGTTTGGAATTTGTATATACTACCACCATTACTTTTTTTCAAAAATAAAGTTTTATAAATAGAAGCTCTAGGCAATACCGACACAAAATATACTCTGAAATTACAAATTACCTGCAAGGCCCCGAAGATTGCACACTTTATCTCTCTGTATGTAGTAGAACGTCACTTTATATCACTAACTTCTAGATCACACAATAAGAACTCAAACTTTTCCCCTCCCCCATAAGCTGCTTCTAAAGTTCCATCTTTGCGTATTGCAGATTCCTTTTACCGCACCTGAGTTAGTGTATAGCATACTTCGTATTTCACCACACGTGATATATGTATAGCCATCCAGGGTCAGTTCATTTCACTGATATAAACCCCTCCCCAAAAGGTATAATCTTCGAAACAGCAAAGACAAAGTAAGTCTCTCCAGCCATCCTATTACCCTTTTCATATTCTTTCGTTTGTCCCAAAATCAAACAACAGCTTTCGATAAAGTGACTTACTTATTATCAGGCGTGGTCTGAAATCATCATATAGCCCCGCTCGGGTGAAAAAACCCCGATTTTGTAATTTATTGAAGAAGGAACGAGGGTCTTGGGGGTTCTCTTTAAATAAAATACCTCTGAATCTTTAAAGTAGATGTGGTTATTTGGTGCGCCGCCTCTGACGACGATGATATATATCCGTATGGTAGAGGTTGATGGCTGTAACGCTAGCTAACAGGGCCATGGATGTCTATAATCAAGCTGGCATTAAGTGCTTCATCATGAATCACGATATTTAACATGCGTGTCCGCGATCGTACCAAGCTCTTCCCAAAATGTGCGACGAAGGGATCATCGAGCGCGCTACTAGAGTCGTCCAATCGACCAGAACGTGGTGGGAGGTGATAGGGAAGCGGATCAAGATTTGGTAGGGGGGGATGAGAAAAGAGCTTCGAGTTCACGATTGTGAAGTGTGGTGGGAACGAGGTTGCATGCTGTAGATAGGACGGCGAGTGCGGAAAGGTCCAATGGAGATGGTGGCCAGGAGGCAGGATCTGACATGCCCTTCACCTGATACATATGAAGGAAATGTTCGCGTAGCAATGGCTTTCAGTTTCGTAGGCAATTCAGCTTTCTTTCTGTTACCAAGGCGGCTCGATCCCCTTTAGCCACGGATGTTCTAGCAACTCCTTTGCGGTCTTTCTGTGCTCCGGTACCCAGCAAAGCATATTCTTCACTACAAAGTCCAAGAAATCCTTTTTGGACTCTCCCTCAAGCGAGCTTATCGTATCTTCCAGATTCAGTTTGCTACGGATGAGGTCAGGGTACAAAAAGGCGCCTACAAACACACGACGTTAGCGTAAACCCACCAGGAGGATCTGTTAGGTGCGAGTAATACCTTCGTTGTCAAAGAACGGGCCTCTGTAGAACTGATATGTCTTATGGCAAAGCTTATCCTCGGCATTCTTCAATGCAGGGGCGAAATTCCATTTGCGCATTTCGAGCTCGCGTGCCACTAGTTCTTTCGGCGGTAGTCCAAGCAGCGCAATCATCTGTGCCAAGTGGTTTTGGGCCATGTATTTTCCATCGCTGGAATGGATTTGCGAGAACAAATTTGTGCCTGTGCCTTCTAACATATTCCAAAGCTGTCAATCCAATCAGCTAGTTGTGCGATAATCACCCCTGAGGAAGGCTATAACTAACCAATACACCTAGACTCCAGATGTCTGCACTGTAGCTCCATCCAGTCCCTAGAATGACTTCTGGTGCACGGTAACAGTCTGGCTGAATTGGGTTGATCTGTGGCTGGGAATCGGTAATCCATTGTGCATGGCCAAAGTCTGAAATCCTTGGGACTATAGGCCCAAGTTGGGCTCGAAGTGGCCCAAACTGATTGCGCGACTGGTAGACTAAATAGTCTTCTCTTTTCTTCCAGGAAATGGTATTTTTAGATAGTACTTGAGCGAATTTCTCGAGTACAAGGTCATCCTCGAAGTTCACAAGGATATTTTGCAAACTCAGATCTAAAATGGGGAGTCACTTCTGGTGGACGGGTAGACTCAAAGGGTTGTCAACTCACCAGCGTGGATGACATGACACTCGGAATGAAGATAGTCAAGCCCATTTAAAAGACATACCAAGTACATCTTCATGAGCTCTAGGGGAAATCTCTTTTGCTTGAGGCGGGACTAGAAAAGCGACATATGCTCTCGCATTAGCTCAAAGACTAAGCAGATATGCGTACCGTTTGGCCCTTCGACTTCCATACCCTGAATGACAGTCTGGAGATATAATATACCTTTATGAGAAAGATTTGCGCTGGCAAGACGCTGGCCGACGTGCAACTCGTGCCGAGTAGCTTCCTTATTGTCATAGTCGCAAGTGCAAAACTTAAGCACGATGTAAGGCACCCAATCACAGGGTTCTGACTCTGCTTCCGACTTTGTGCTAGATTAATGTCAGGAAAGTAGAGTATATAGAGAAGAAGACGTACAAATCCAAATCCCGCGCGAGCCAGACAGTGGAACCACCGCCATATCCAAGCTTTGCAATCGTCTTGTATCTCTCCCCAAAGATCTTTCCAGGTTCAACAGGGAGGAAATGCCGGGGTTTAAAGTATGGCAGAAGTTCTTCTTCAATGCGATCTGAGGATACAAAAGGTTGTTGCAAGTCGACGAGATGGTATTGCAGAACCACTCAATGATCTATGAGCGGGCCAGGCGAGACGTGATAACGGTAGCCTTGTAGTGGTTGACCAACAATACAAACTTCGATGTGTAAGAGACATTCCTTATACTGTAGTCGATTAGATAAAGTATGCATGGGTCATGACTTTACGCAATTGAAGGTCTCGCCATTATACAAACAGTAATAACGTGCAGTCTCAAAGCCGCGTATCGCAGAATCCGGGGTGGGGTCGCCCCACATGTCTAACCTCCTCGATAGTGACAGTGGCGGTTGACATTTCATGTAGACAAGTGTTGAAAACTGACTGCGTTGTAGAATTGGGTCATAGAAAGCTGCATTTCCATAAATCTCTGGCTACATAAACGCCTCGCGTTGCTCAATTGATCTCTATTGTGCTGGATCTTCCATAATTAGTAAGTCACATTTTCAGTTATACTTCTGCGATGCATTAATAAGATTGGATTGAGGTTTCAGATTAGCGGTTCTGGTAATCTAGAATTCATTGAGTTGATGTATATATGTATAGTCTATTTATCTTAGGGTCTGTCTTTCAGAGAAGCCATGCATCATAATCCAAAGATCTACCTACCTATCTCTACATCAATCTTAGCGAGACTTGCCCCTTATTTTAGCGAGATTTCTCCACATCCTCCACTTCCTGCGTCACCAAATCTGATCCCGGTTTGCTATTCAAGTTTCCAATCCTGGCATCCTCCTCTTCGTATATCGTGGGTCGTTGCAACTGCGTCGCCAATTTGTTCCTGTGAATAAAGATTCCAGGCTGTGTATCGAAAAACCGATCAATATCTTCCAAACTTCTATTCGCAGTTTCCGGGTAGAAAAAGAAGGTGATGGGAATGAAGCTTGCGCAAATAACGGCCCAGATAATCCAGAATCTCCATTTCAGGTTTGCGATTCCGCTTGGTGTGATTTCTGCAACCATGTAATTGCAAATCCAGTTTGTGGCCATGGCTAGACTTGCGCCTTTGGTTCGCATTTCGAGTGCATTGATTTCTGTGGGGTAAAGCCATGGAACTCCTAGAACACCAGCACCGAAAGAGGCGAAGAATATGAAGAAGAAGGAAACTGCGACAGCGCCATATTCGTATGAGTGTGCTGGGTCGCGTTCGGTGAGCGCGAGGACAATAGTTATCACTAGCCAGCAGGTACAGCAAGCAGCGGATGAAACCATCATAACGCGGCGGCGACCGTAACGTTCAATTACGAAGTAGGCAAGACAAGCAAAAATTAGGTAGTCTACTGATCCAGCCGCTGCCAAGATCCGTGCGCTGTCCGTTGTTAGCATCTGACCAAAATCGATACCTAAAGGGATATGTACCGAAGTTCAGAGATACCGAGAGCATTAATGAATACATAAGTCATATAATAACTTGTAACATTAATTCCGCTAATTTGGTTCATGGCCTGCATCCAAGCGCCGAGAATCATTCTTCTTAGAACTCCGGATCGACCTTTTCCAGTGAGAAGCTGACCCCAGGTATATGTATTTAGATGTTCCCTATCCAAAACGTCTTTGATGATGTTGAATTGTGCTTTGACTTCTGGAGAGGACTCAGTGGCACCGCCACCCTCAAGCGCAGCTAGAACTTCGTATGCTTCGTCATATCTTCCCTTCCGGATGAGTAGACGGGGGGAATCTGGTAGAAATGGACATAAGCACCAAATGACAGCTGTGAAGACTGATGAGAGATGTTAGTGAGAATATTTAGTAAGCGCAGAACAAGGCGCCATACAGATCTGGAAAGCGAGTGGGAACCTCCACGCAACCGATCCTTTAGTGAACGAAAAGCCAAGCGTGAGCCAATTAGATATCGAGAAACCAGTTATGCAATTAGCCATCTGAATGATGACAAGCTTTCCACGGCTTCTCATTTTGCTTGTTTCGGCTTGCCAGACACCCGCCGTTGCAGTATTCATCCCTGTTCCGAGCCCAGCAATGATACGGCCAACAATCATTTGGGGAACACCGTAGGAGGCTGTTTGAATGATAGCACCGAGTGCAATGGTCGAGCTGCCGAGGAGAATTGTTCTAGGGCGACCTAATTTGTCACCGGACCAGATGGTGGAGAGAGCACCTAGATGTCAAGATATTAGCAATGACTCGAGCTCAAATTTTATGTGAGGTTGACTAAGAATGGGTCTCATTATGTAGAGAAGACTACTCTTGGACTTTCCAAAATTTATGATCAAGTTTAGGGTAACGATGTGGTTCTTAAAACATCACGAATAGAAGAATCCTACCAAAGAAACAGCCGAGATTGTAAACACTGGTCATTGTTCCCTGGAGAGCAGTAGCTGGGTAGCCCATTGTACGTAGGAAGTCTTCTCCAACGAGGATATTTCCAAAAACACCCTGGAAAGTGTCAGCTTGGATGTTGGATAACGACAGAATATGTCGTCGGACTCACTTGATCATAACCGTAAAAAACCAGGACTGTAGACGCAGCGACAGAGATCCATATGGTCAAAGGGTCACCGGAACCCCCGAGGTATTTGCGCGCCATGACTTTTGATTATGAAAGGGGATAGATCATTCGAGACTTTCTCTGTTATCAATGCTTCACGATTCTAGGCAAAATGGAGTAGAACAGAAATGGATATAGAGTCGAGTCTATGGCACTGAACTGAAAGTAAAAGCCGGGTGCTGATCTCCTTATATATCTTACATCGACAGAACCGATAACATAACCGTGGTCCGGGGAAAATGTGGAAAACCTGGAGAAAGCAAGCTACGAAGAAGTCCATCCTTTAGTAGTGGGACAGTTCCCCGCAATAGTGGGTGCTCGAGTCGTAGTATGGGGACCTAGGGACCTCGTGCTAAGATACGAGGAAGGTTTCCCGAGTTTTAGAGTTCTTGGTGTATGTGAATGGACAGATTGGAGATCCCAATGCTCACTCCAAGGTTCTACTTGTCAAGCCAAAGTTGTTAGTCAACCTTGCTTTCAGGCTCGGAGGCTGCATGTGTGGTCTTCACGGTCTGGTCTGTTTTGTTATCTTTTGATGTCTTTGATTCCTCAGGAATGCGTAAACTCTCATGCTCAACTCATATCTCTAATTGGCCACATCACTGGTGACAGTTCACCGGCTCCAGCTCTTTCTAATAAGTGATCTTCGTTCCGAGTCACCCTCTTCACCAATCCATACATAGAGTGGGGGGATATTCTCTGCAACCTCATTCGATTACTCAATGCACTGTATGGTACGATTCCATGAGGGAAAACGATCTCCGTCGGTAATATCGAATCGAGGGAACGTGCAGAAATGTGGTAATCCCGAAGAAGTAATCCGCCATGACGATGTCAATGGCACCCTAACTCTCTCCTCAGTGCCGCCGCGGTGGCTGTAATCCCTGCCATGCGAATGGTATTGGCGTAGAGCCCTCTCTTCTCTCAAAGGGGGATTCCAGAGCTCGGCTTTCCGTTTCCAGATTCATAGTGGACTCTGTTGGAATGGCTGTATACAGTAATTGTATAGTGGTGGTTGTAAAGTAGTAAGGTAAAAGTAGAACAGAACTACCGAAGATATGCTCGGGTGCACGGCTCACAAAACAGCCTGTGTCTTCTTCACTGTGTAATATCTATATACCATACCCCATACCCCAGAGATCTGATGAAGCAACTATGTAAGCAAGTAGATCTTCACAATTAAT
>Ga0247739_10000918_pt1 | contig 10585 bp, 9 predicted proteins | sample UWRJL058202B2_FD_180943 | JGI IMG/M metagenome (GOLD analysis project Ga0247739, IMG submission 180943) | Plant litter microbial communities from Arlington Agricultural Research Station in Wisconsin, United States - UWRJ-L058-202B-2 | ecosystem: Environmental > Terrestrial > Plant litter >... | reverse complement strand
CTTCCTCGCACGTGTCATAGGCTCTCCAGGCGCATGCGCAGGCATGTTCACGTATGCCGCAAACAAAACCCCAGATTCCGTCCAAGAAGCTGATATCGAGATCTTGACCTCCGGTGCTCGCAACTCTGTACAATTTACAAACCAGCCATCATCCAGAGACGGCAACGCAGTTCCAGGAGCTACACAAAACAAAACTCTCCCTGGAAAAAAGGATTGGACAAAGTGGCATGTCTACCGACTGGACTGGATGCCTGAAATGACCACCTGGTATGTCAATAATGTGATTGTATCCGAAAATTCTTTCCAGGTTCCGCATGATCCTTCACGTTTGATTCTCAATATATGGAGTGATGGTGGCAATTGGACTGGGGATATGTTACTTTACAATCAGGCATACTTGCAGGTTCAGTGGATTGAGATTGCTTACAACACCTCTGGATCATATGGAGGAGCTGTGGCAGCCAAGAAGGATGGAATGGGGTGGGATAAAATATTTACGAAGAGAAAGGAGGCACCTGTCTGCAATGCTGTATGTGGAATCGACGAGCAAGTCAATGTGACTGGAACTCCACAACTCCTCTACAAAAGTACCGGCGTTTCTCTGGTGGGAATTGAGGGTGGTTCAGGAGGTTTGCTCTGGATCTTCATGCTGCTTTGGCTTGGAGGACTTACGTGGATCTGAGAAAGCATTGCATGGGATGAAAAATCTAGCTGTGGCGTTTGAACTACTTCTCAGCAAATTGGGATGTCAAGCATGATAATCATAGAGTAGAATAAATGGATAGCGTGGGCTGTTCTACACTCATCTAATGATACTAAGACTTGCATCTCATCTTTACTTCTCCATTGTTAGAAACACTCATATTAATATGCATATTCAGACTCGGTTTGCACCTTAAGTATAAATCGCCACAATGATGCAATCCTGGGCTATGAGCGTCCAAGAAGGAGATGGGAAGCTGATATTGAACTTTGCCGTCTTCATGTTTAATAAAAACCCAATAGAAACTGCCGGCTGTGAAAATACCAAAATGGGTCTAACGTAGCTTCTTATTACTTCGCCTTAGACGGAGATAGTTAATGATGGACTGGTTTCGTTCCAGAATATATACAAACCATGAAAAAAGACAATCTCCGTGGGGTTTACCAATCTATCACTCATCTAGGCAACTCGCTCCCGAAACTCCACATATGGACCGTCCTTCATACTCGTGAAGCTGTCCTTCAACTGATATTCCTCGGATCTCCGTCTTCCTTCCTCTCCATCCGGACGACCCTCTCCAATAGTCATACCCTCCACTTTTCGCATCTCGTACAGGAATACTACTCTTGCTAGACTGGTCATCAACTCTACATATGCCACTCCCTTGCCAATACATCCTCTAGGCCCAACGCTGAATGGACAGAATGCCGATTGCGCTAGCTCAACCGATTCTTTGTTAACTTGAGGCGAAGAGTTCGCTATCCAGCGCTCAGGAATAAATTCGAATGGTTTGGGGAAATATGCCGGGTGGTGGTGAAGGGCATAATGAGGGGTTCCAACAACAACCCCTTCAGGAATGTGATGTCCATCAATATCAATTCCTCCAACCAGCACCTCGCGTGGCAAGATCCCGCCCACAGGAGGGGAAAGCCTCATCGATTCGTCGACAACAGCGCGTAAATACGCACATCCGTTCAAGGTAGGGCTAGAATGTATCTCCTCCACATCTGTAAATGTTTTCCGGATCTCCTTCGAGAGCTTCTCCAACTTCTCAGGATTGTGCACAAGATAGAAGAATGCCGCAGCCAATGCTGTGGACGTTGTGTCTGACCCAGCAATGATCAACAGGTTTGCTTCGCCCCACAATTCGGGAGTCGTGAAGCCTTTTCCTGTTTCAGGATCCTTTGCATTGAGAAGGTAGTAGAAGAAGTCTTTACGATCGGTATCAGTGCCCATTTTGGTTCGCTCGCCAGCTTGTTGTTTGGCGAAGGCCATGTATGCCATTCTCTGGGCATAAATCTTGCTGAAGAGCACCTTGTTGAGACCTAGTGTTTTGATCATAGGATTCGTTCCAAGCTTGTTTTTGTCAGTCATGATTGCGAAGGTTGTTTGGGAAAACTCACGATGAGATGCATATGCGCAGCACTCCCCAACAGATCAATCACATGGTGATTTTCCGGATGTTCCAACATTTCAAATGCTTTCCCAAAACATAAATCTCCCATGACATCAAATGTGAGGTAGTTACACCAATCAGCCATGTTCTGCGCCGCACTCCACTCCCTATCTCCCCCAGACTTCTCGTTCAAGTAGGCAGATGACTTTTGGCCCAATGCCTTTGTGAAAGTCCTCACGTTCCCAAGAATATACCGTTCCATGGTCCGCACAGCTGCATCGGAAAAGGCATGACTCAGCACTCTTCTTTTCCTGGCATGGCTCGCTTTGTTGATACTGCTATGGGTGTTGAACGTGTCCTTTGTGGGAGGAAACACGGAGTAAAACTGCGACTTCTTCACATTTGATTTATGGCCGTAGATGGTTTTCAGAGCGGTGTTGGAATTTATGGAAAGGCTGTTTGGACCGAAACGAAATATAGGGCCATAAAGCTCGTGACAACGATAGAACTCAAGATGACGATCCCCTTTCCAAGCATGGTATACAGAGTACCAGTCTGTGATTTTGGCGAATAGGGGTCCAGGGTACTTAGCGAGCGGGTGGAATGTCAGGCGGTAGATTGTCTGGAGTATAAACTGCAGACTATTAGCTAGAATACCTCAAATATACGAAAGCCAACTTCATACGTATGCTGTAAAGAAAGCGAGACCTATAGCCAGAACCAAATACAACGAGCCCAAAAAGCCAGCAATAGAACTGAAAGATAGCATATTGAAGTCACGTGAGATATCTCTTCACAACTCAAAATCGAGGTATTGTAAAGCTTCAGGACTCCAAAAGAAATATAGACATAGAGGGATCCCGAGAATTATAAGATCAGTTTGATCGCCGTATTTGGGGGTAAGCATTTCTTTAGTAAGACAAAATGGGGAAGGTACTTCGTATGTAGGCTGTCTAGTATGTAAGGACGATGCCGATGGAAGCCGCTTTTCTTAGAAAGAAAAGTTGGATTGGTTCCGCGATCATTTTGACTGGTTGAGAGTTGACAAAGACGCTCCAAGTGGAACTCAAAAGAGCATGCGCTTTGCGCTTACAGAGTTAGCTTCAGGATTGGTAACGGTTATGCGGGGAAGGTGAATAGTAACCCGGGATTAATCAGTGCGAAATGCTTGAATATGACGATGATCCGGTATATGCGGAACTGAGATAATATGTGTTATTCTTTCTATTTGACAGGGAACCGAGTTAATAGATCGGATCGAAGATTAGGAAATAGAGATTGGAGATTGGAGATTGGAGATGTAGAATACTAACTCACTCATACATCATTTCAATTCTGTTAGTTGATATCACGTGATATCAGCATTCTCATATCAGCATTCATTATATCAGCATTCGTCATGAGAAAGAACTCTTTGGACTGTGAGATATTAAAAGCAGATGATGCCTGAAACAATGCTTAACTGGAAGGGAAGGAAAATATGTCAAATGAATCGAATATATTCTTTTGAACAATGAGCAAAAGCTACCTAAATCAAACCCATTTTTGCCCTTTTTTCCCATAAACGCCAGCTAATTTCAAAAACGTTTGTACTCTATCTTTCTGAGCGGCCCTATTTTACTTACAATCCTGTCCCAGTTCTGTCCTCCAAAACACCATCCAAATTGGCCAAGTATGTAATGCTTTTAACCAAGATATTCACTTTTCTTATGCCTATGAATGAGATGTGACACACAGTCTACCTCACGATGTGAGAGAAGAGTCGACATCTCGTGCAACGAGCATATCTGCTTCATCGCGGCGTGTAGCAGCTTTCTTGAAGGAATCACCAGCCGCTATCACGATCTTGTTTTGGGCATCGTTTAGGCTTGTTTGCATATTCAACTTGGCTATCTCTTGACTGGCTTTCATCTGTTGCTCTGTCATAGCGGAGGATGAGAAGCTGTTCTTTCGGCTTCCACCTCTTGCAACGAGCATTTCATCCCGGCGTGTAGCAGCTTTTTTGAAGGAATCGCCAGCTCCCTTCACGATCTTGTTCTGGGCATCGTTTAGGCTTTGTTGCTTGTTTAATTTGGCCAGCTCGTTACTGGCTTTTATTTGTTGCTCTGTCATAGTAGAGCTCGAAGATGAGAAGCTGTTCTTTCGACTTCCGCCTCGTGCAACGAGTATATCTGCTTCATCGCGGCGTGTACCAGCCTTTTTGAAGGATTCGCCAGCCGCCTTTATATGTTTGTTCTGGGCATCGTTTAGGCTTGTTTGCATATTCAACTTGGCTATCTCTTGACTGGCTTTCATCTGTTGCTCTGTCATAGCGGAGGATGAGAAGCTGTTCTTTCGGCTTCCGCCTCTAGCAGAGAGTAGGGGTCCTGATGGTGCCCCAAATTTGGCATATCTATTTCCTTGACTGTGGAAGGTTAGTGAAATATCTAAAATGCAATTGCTGATGGCTACTTACTAGATAGGTGCTTTGACGGTGTGTAAGTTGGGTAAATCTTGAACGTATGGGGCCGGTCCTTGCCGCTGTCCACGAGGACCACCTCCAACTGGCAAAGCAAGAGTTTGGGAGAAAAAGGGGGCGAGCAAAAGCCCAATAGGGAGAATGGAAGAAGCTGGGAATTGCATGATGTGAAATTTGAAGTAATCAAGGACGTTATGTAAAGTGGTAGAGAGAGAATGAGAAAAGCTTGAAGACAAGGTTTTAATGAGGAATGGATGTTCTGATGATCTGAATGACCTTCAATAATGGTTCAGAGGCCATCTATTTATCCAATTGTTGGATGAAGTGTCCATCAACTGCTCTGTCTCCAAGATATCTTCGCTCCTTGACGAACACCAAAGCCACCACTGGATCACCTCCACGAACTCCTATATTCCTCCGGTGTACTTTTTGCGGCGTGTAACCTTTGCGGCTCTGCATTCTATAAGCGATCGCGGAGGTTCGGAACAGCATTTCAGGATCGCAATGTGCCACAGACCTGGGGCTAGCTGAGCAAAATCTGTTCTCGATAGGTACCTTCGTATGCCACTGAGGCTGATGCATCGCCAACCTATTACAGTACACTCTCATGTGGGTAGTAAGAGGCGGTACCCCTTCTTGGCGCTTATGGAAATTTAGCGAACTGCACCCAAAACATGAAGGATTTCCATCCTCATTTAAGCGAGGCTTATGCTTAGTTTTGTATGGGCCATGGACATGTGGGTATCTGTGAGTGTTAAAGTATGTATTGAATTTAATAAGGGAAGAATAGAGGAGACGAGATATGATGGATGTGAATGTCACAATTGTTGTCCGTTTGTGAAGATATACTATATATCAATTCGAAATGAAATTGTAGACTCCTCCCGGTGTGGCCCATCTTATCCTTCCATGCCTAAACCGAAAGCTTCAGAAATAAAGTTTAGTAGACAGAATGAAGCTGACTAAATTCCTTAATTCCTTCTCGTCTTCCCCATGAGCTTGATTATCTACCACCCGGATGATATTCTTAGCGAAGTTAATTGTTCAAGCTGATTACAATCAACAGCATGCCTGATCGATATCTAACATGCATCCTATGATTTCCGAGGCAGCAACAAATAGCTTCAGGAACGCTAACAGACGTCAAAATTCTCAGGACTTGAGCCCTTCCCTTCCACGTCTAATTTGGTGGTTTGTGAGCCTCCTCGTGCCGCTGACGTCTTGCCTTCTGTGGCTGCTCGCTTTTTGTCGTATTTTTTGGCTACTATGTTACATGCTTTGCTTGTTTCCCCCCCATCAGCTGGCTGATTTCTTGAGCCTGACTTTCTGAATAGGGAGAGACTATACCATCTTTTCTCTTCAGCGAAGTAAGTTTCCACCAAGTCATTCTCCGCCGAAGCAGGGTACACAGATAAGACTTCTACCTTAGAAGTTCTGAGGTAGGTCGGACTGGCCAAGGAACTGTTATTCCTTTGAAATATTCACCGCGCAAGTTACCACACAAACCTAAGTGCAAGTACGAAACAGGACAGTGAGTAGTGCAATTGGAAAGTACCGAAAATTCATAGTTGTAAATTCAGATGTTTCGGCTACTTTGATGCGGATAAGCACTCGCATTCCTCATGGCTCTACTCCTCCTCAACTCTTCCATGTAGGCTGGCACCTCCGCCGAATGACGTCTCATTTCATTACCTCTCTGCCCTCCATGGCGACTCCGATCAATCCCTCCTCTCACTGCCCCGATCTCTGGAACATCCTTCTCATCTGAACTTTGCAGTACACCTTGATTCCCATGGTACGAAGTCTCACGAGTCTGTTGCTCGCGCTTCGATGCGTCCAATCTCCAAGCGTCAGTTTCGGGTGGACTAGATCCTCTCGGGCTTTGCCAGATGATGCTTCCAAAACCCAACGTTCCAAAGAATGTCGTAGCACCAACGGCCGCCCATCCAACGGGTCCCGCATAGGCAACAACAACCAATCCCAAAAACACAAACGCAACCATCAATAGCCCAAACAAGACACTGCTGACGAGTATCCCCCACCAAATCACGGCCCTCCTACCTCTGCTATCCACGGTGCCAAAAGCTTCAATGAGCTTTGGTCGCCATAGCGAGAGAGCCGAGGCCGCGAACGATGTGATTGCCAGGCCAAGGACGAAGCACAGCCATGAAATTGCAATGTAGCGCTGGACTTGAAATTTCGAGAAGCCGTAGTCGATCCATGGTTCAACAGGATCAGCTATGATTTTTGAGAAGGTGAGGGAGGCGCCAAAGGTACATATTCCGGCTATGGTTTTCAGAAAGTTATCATAGAAATTGGTGAGGCGTTCTCCAGGAGACTTTAGTGCGGTAGGGGGGGCCACATAGTTAGTCGCCATGTTCGCAGGACTGAGGTACTTTTGTGCTTGATCTTCACCCCAGCGAACTTGATGAGACACGGACTTTGAAACTTCGATTTCTTCGAGAGATGTCAATTGAAATAAGTTTGTTTACATACTGCGTCGTTGGCTTTCGACGTGCATATGATGTTGGGGATCCTGGTGTGACAGTATAGCTTGCGATGATTGGTTCCGCTTAATCATCTTCCTGATAAATAGGTGGGGGGTTGGCTCTTCAAACTAGTATCCTAGGCTATTCTTGTATATAGACACTTCTTACAAAAACGGTGTAGTTATCTTTGTTATCTTTGCTATCTAGTTGGTCGTTTCTTAGTGGCATATAGCACATTATTCCGCATTACAAGGTGATCGCATTCTATTTATCAATAACTCCTCTAGTTCACACCATTTCTCTTTCCTGCCTACATCACACCTTGAACGTGAATAAATACGTGCAGATGATTCCCAACCTTTCCATGCTTTTCACTCTCGACAGGTAAGGATCACTAGGTCAGGCAAGGGAGGCATATGTTTTCGGCTTTTTGAGTATATTGTTGGTCAATTACTGATCTTTGCTAATGCCAGTCATTCGCCATGACTGAGGATTTTATGTAACATTAGCGAACATCAGAAGTCATGGAAGAGGTATCGGATACTGTCGACAATGTCCGGAGCGTTTGCCAGCGTATGGCGGCAAGATCACTTTGCGCATTGATATCACGTTATGCCGGAATTTCTGCGTACAAGAATGACCCACCACATTCTAGTACCAGAACCTCGACCGACAGACCAGTAAAGTGCTCAGCTCAAGGCCGCAAAATGGTCAACGTATTAGACATACGCAGCGAAATCTGATCATCACAGATAGCCAACGCTACTCTCTATGATCGTATGAAGTTAGCCAGTCCGAAACCTCTATGGGGCCTGGGTCTAGTGGTATGGATCCGGTGTTTGTTGACGGCGAATGTGTCCATGAAAATGGTAGTGAGGATTATGTATTATAGTTCATTACAACTATAATATCTAATCAGTTAGTATAGGGCCTTAGATCGATAATTCCAGGTACGTAGATTGCCACTGCAGGTGTTTGCTGCCAAGTCGATGATAGCGAGTCTTCTACAACTTCAGTGACTAGATCGGTAATATGATGTTTATATAAGCCCTAGAGCAAGAAGGTTAGTTTGATGCGCAATAAACTTTCATGTTTAGAGTGATTAAGCAACCTCAGACTTACCCCTGACAATATCCTTTCTGGGTGGACACGATTTTGTAGAGCTAGAGCTCTGTCATTATCAAATTAATCTACACATAGAGCTTCCATGATCACTCACTTGTGATCGCGGCCCAGGTGTGGGCAGGCTTCTCTCCGTACTGAATCGAATCCATGATCAAGGTATTCAGGCAATCTTCAATACCTTTCTCATCTTTTCTCCGCTGCAAAATAATTCGAGCGGCTTCACGTTGTTCAGCGATCGGGCTCCAGATGACTACGACCATTAGGCTCGTAACTACGCCTGCGAATAGCCCATCGATATTCATGGACATCACCTCATCCACCTGTTTTAGGATAGCAGCACAGCGTGCTGCCATAGTTATAGAGTCCACAATAGTCCCCGAATTTAGTTTGTAGGAAACGGATGCAACAAGTACAACAGCAGTATGGTGAAGGATACTTATCAGTATTTTGGTGACCACAAGCATGGGATTGGTTTTGAATTCTTCGGAGTTCGCAAAAGAATTGACATCTCCTATCATATCGGCCTGGAAGAAGTCATGCATCCCCGCCAATTCGGACAGAAGTAAGTCCGCATCAGCCTTCAAATCTGGGTCTTCACCTTGAGATTCCATATTATCCAGCCTAGACAATAGTGCCGGCAAAAGAAGATATACATCTCCCAGCCTATCGCCAACTGTGCGTGTCTGAGTAGCAAATGGCAGCGCCATCCACTTGGTTTGAGCAAAAACCGAAGGCCTGCGGCGTCGGATTGAAACATAGATCTAAGATATTAACAAAAAGACAGCAACAGAAATTGGGGTAAATTACCATCTCGCCTCTTACAATGCGAAAAAGAGTAAATAGTTCCGGTGAAGTACAACCTTCAGGACCAATCATTGCTAAGAGTTCTTCGGACCCCATAATGTGCTGTAAATATCCTGTAGGTCCGGTACTCTCCACCAACTCAAAGAAAGACAATGCTAATGGTGCACACACGTCCGCAGTAGTTGGTTTCTCATTCTCCGCCTTCAAGTACTTCAGTCGGTTTCTTTGCCTACCTAGCTCCACGCCGTAAAGTCGCCGGGCTTCCATACTCGCGGCTTTGTTTTTGGTGATTATGCCATAATATGCCAGAGAAGCAGCCACGATTGATCTCTCAATAGAAGCGAATGATTTGCCTGGCAATATCATTCGAAGAGAGGAAACCCAGCTCAAGCCACCGCAACGGGATACATCCATCCAATTCTCAACAATTTGCTGGGTAAAGATGTTTGCGCATGACAGTGCTGGGCTAAGAAGAGACCCTCGGTGCTTTGGAGCTTCAACCGATGTACTCATTAAATCTCGTACATAATATTCAATGAGTGAATCGGCTGTTTCAGTGTTCGACATGACGTGTGGTATCTCATCAGTGTCTCTAATACCCGTTTCTGTTCTAGCCGTTTTCCGAGCAGCCCCTTGATGGCGAGGTTTTCCCTTTGGCTTACATGGCTTTTCTGTGATATTAACAAACACCATTCCATTAGCTGGCCCCGAACACGTGCGATTCGATACTAGGCATGCTGAACACGTGGGAAATTTCTCATCACACTGGTACCTGGTTAGTAAGTCACAGGGCAGTAACTTGTAAGGGTACGGTTGCTATTACTTTTCTTTTCCGCTGGCGACAGTGTGCGCAGCCTTTTGACCTGCCTTGGTTCTTCTCACGCACCATACTTAGATTGACTCGGTTCTCTTTCAAACCACACCGTCGAAAAGTGACTGATGTCGAAATATAAGGATAAATCGTTGTCGGCGAAAGCGGAACTACGCCGCTCTGCTGTAGGTGGCTGTGTTGCCAAGGGGGGCGGATTATCTCTGGCGATATTATACGGAGTATGTACCAACCAGCAACCGAGACCAGCCAACTTCCTACCCGAAACTCTATGATCTACAGTACCAACTTAAGTAAGCTATACCAAGTGCGAATATATGGCAGCTGTTAGCTTGGCAGGTACAGTCAAGGTGTCATAGGCTTTGGTAGTGTCTTGGTTTCTCCCCTTTGTAACAGTGAGCATGATCGTACATGATACCTCTATACCTTACATGATGCAATAGACGGGCTTGGCTATGAGTATATACCGCCGCGATGCCCAGAAAGCACTTCCCATAATCATCACAACCATTCACAATCATTACTAGCTAAACAGATATGTATTCTAATAAGATTGTTACAGCAGTGCTTTTAAGCAGCCTTGTTTCTGCTCAAACCCCCCCGAATTTCGAATTTCCCTCGATTGTATCTACAACTCACCTTAATGTTTCATACCCAGCTTTTACTGCGGACATTGTCCCTGGCCAGCTTCTCGATCTTGCCAGTTAGAGCTCCCTCATAGATCCTCTAGCACTTTTCTAACTATAGCTTCTAGCGGTGCGAGCCGACCCGCAGCCAGTAG
>Ga0247739_10000917_pt1 | contig 10594 bp, 15 predicted proteins | sample UWRJL058202B2_FD_180943 | JGI IMG/M metagenome (GOLD analysis project Ga0247739, IMG submission 180943) | Plant litter microbial communities from Arlington Agricultural Research Station in Wisconsin, United States - UWRJ-L058-202B-2 | ecosystem: Environmental > Terrestrial > Plant litter >... | reverse complement strand
GCGGCGGGCTTGGCAGCGTTGGACGGCTTGGGCTTGGCCGCGGACTCGGCTTTCGCAGCCGGTTTGGCGGCGGCGGGCGCAGCTTCGGCGGGTGCGGCGTTGGTCGGCGCGGTCTCGGTCTGGGTGTCTTCGGTCGTGGCCATGTCAGGCTCCATTAATTGATTCGGACATGTAACGGGCGGAGCGCGCGGGTGTTCCGGCGCTCCGCCGGCGCGTCAGTCCTTGAGGTCGGCGGGGACCATGCCGCCGTTCTTGGCTAGCTCGGCCATCACCGCCTTGTGGAGCCAGATGTTCATCTCCGCACTGCCATCGGTCGCGCCGGTATAGCCGAGCTCGGTGGCGAGGGTCTTGCGGTTGTCGAGGCTCGAATCCAGATCGAGCAGCTTCATCAGATCGACGATCGAGGTGCGCCAGTTGAGCGCGGGGTCGCCCTTTTCGGCGGAGATCGAGGTCAGCACTTCCTCGACATCGACCTGCTGCGGGGCGGCGGTGGGCGCTGCGGCCTGCGGCGCAGCGGCGGCGGGCGCGGCCTGGGGGGCGGGGGCGGCGGTCGCCTTATGGCCGAAGATCGCGTCGCGGATCGAACCGAAAATGCTCATGCGTTTGCTCCTGTGGGTAGCTCCGTGGCGGAGCATTGGCCGGGGAACGCGCGGGATCGGAATTCGGGGGCGAACGTCAGGAAAAGTCGTGACCTGGGGTTCGAGCCGGGTGCGGAGGAATGGGCGGCGGGGAAGGATGCTGTCCGTTTATCCCCGCCGCCCAAAGGCTGCGATCGGCGCCTGGGCGCGCGATCGGTCCGGTTCGCGACCGGAAAACTGTTGGACCCGCCGATGTTGGCTTGGTGATGCCGCCGAGGCGTCGGCGCTATCTTCGGGGGGCAGTACGCAGAAGATCGGGTTTTGTTGCAGCGCAACAAGGGGGCAGGCGAATTAAAGTTGATCATGGAGGGCGAGGCCGAGAAAGCGGGTGCCGGGGAGCGGATTGAATGACACCGGATCGGCGGGGGCGAAGCCGAACTCGGCGTAGAGCCGCTGGGCGAAGGTGAATTCGGCGAGGACATCGAGGCGGATCTCGGCATAGCCGGCTTCGCGCGCCTCGGCGAGCAGGCGCGCGATCAATTGCCGGCCGAGGCCCAGGCCGCGGCCGGCGGGGCGGACGTAGAGCCGCTTCATCTCGCAGATCTCGGGGGTGATTTTGCGCAAGGCGACGATGCCGAGGATCGCGCCGTCGTCGCCCTCGGCGAGGAGGAGGCGGCCCTCGGGCGGGGCATAGTAACCGGGGAGCGCGGCGAACTCGGCTTCGGAATTCTGGTGGGCGAGGCTGACGCTAGGGCTGGCGACGAATTCGCGGAGGATCGAGAGGACCGCGGCGGCGTCCTGCGGATAGTGCGCGGGGCGGATGCTGAGCATGGCGGGGTGGAGAATTGCGGGGGAATGTGGCGGGAGGCGGGCGTGGACGGGGCAGCCTCCCGGCCACGCGGCGGTTGACTGATTGACTATTGCCTGAGGCGATTCCGTGCCTGACCGCGGCGCACGCTGGAGACGCGACTGCGACGCGACACCAAAGGGGCGCCGACGCGACACCGACGCGACACCGGGGCGACACTGGCGCGCCGGGCGCGCGGCGGACGGGCGGCACCTTTGCGCCGCCTGCGCGTCATGGATGCGCGGGGCACGGATCACCGCGGCGCCGGTGACGCGGCAAGCGGGCCGCCGCGGCGCGGCGGCGGCGCGGCGGGGGCGGCATCGCCGGCGAAGGGATCGGCCATCCGCCGGGCATAGAGGGCGAGCGCGTGATCCCAGAGCCGATCGAACGGCGTGCCGGCGAGGCGCTGGCGGAGCCGGTGCGCGCTCGACCGCGACATGCCGGCAGCGCGCGCGGCGCGGACGACGCAGCCGCATTCGGCCAGCGCAGTGAGGAAGATGCGCTGGGCCGCGGGCGTCCACTGCGCGCGACCGGGCGGCGCGGCGGAGGTCGCGGGATTGCGGGGTGCTGCAGGCGCCGCATGGTGGGGCGGCAGCGGGCGGGGATTGGGCTGTGGTTCCATCGACCAGGATGAAGCAGATGAAATCCAACATTGAAAGGGGGCACATGGGCCTGTGCAGGAAACGCCTTTTCGGCCCACTTTACATTGCGGACGGGCGGCGCTAGGCGGCTCCCGCTCCGGCGAATGGTCCCGGGCGCGTAACGATGGAGTCACGGATGTTTCGCTTCCAGCCTGTGCCTCCCGGCAAAAGCGGCCTTGCGCCGCCGGCGCCCAGCCGCGTCCTTTCCCGACTGATCTGACCCGCCGGTAAGCGCTTCGCTCCGCCCGCGGGGGGAGCGATTTCATGTATGTCCGTTTCATTGCGCCGGGTGCTGCGTTGCGCGCCGGCGTCGATACTGGCCTGTTTCAGCCCGCCATCGCGATCTGGCGCGATCCCCATACGCCGGAGACGCTGGCGCTGGCGATCCGCCACGAGCTCGACTGGTTCAATGCGGAATTGCCGTCGCCGGCGCGGGCGCGGTTCCTCGTCAAGTCGCGCGGCCGCTGGCTAGCCGAGGGGATCTGTTGGTTCCGCGACGATGCCCGCGACATGATCGCGCGCGCCTTCGCGCTGGCCGCGCTGATCGATGCGTGCGGGGTGCCCGTGACCAAGCGCGCGACCCGCCGTCCGGGCCAGATCCTGTACCGCGACGACTGGCAGATCGTCGCCAAGCCCGAAGCCGCGACGCCGACGGCGTGGCGGTGACGGGGAATGCCCAATCAGAGGAGGTTACCATGACGTACGACCATGACCATGACGACGCACCCTGCTTTCGAGCGGAGTTCGAAGCGGCGTAGGGGCTTCCCGAGCGAGACCCGCGTCAAGCGCGGTCTGCGGACCGTGCGCGGCGGCGAGGTGGAGTTGCTCGAGCGGCTGGGGCGACGTGATCCGTGCCCGTGCGGTTCGGGACGCCGGTTTCAAGAACTGCTGCCTGGCGGACGGGCGGCATGATGGCGCCTTGCGGCGGGATTACTGGCGGTGAGAGGGAGGGCGGCGGCTGGCTTGGGGCTGGCCGCTGCTTTTCGTGGTGCAACGGGCATGATATTGTCGCTGCGATGGAGCCGAAGCAAGCCCTGTTCGATACAATCAATCCGGCGGCGGAGGCTGCGGCGGATGCGCGCGCCGAGGCCGATGTGCGCGAGGGCCGGCTTATCAGCCATGCGGCGGTGAAGCGCTGGATCGCTTCGTGGGGCAGTGCGGTGCCGTTGGCGCGTCCGGAGGTCGGCGCATGAAGCCTGCAATCGATCCGTTGGACAAGACCGACGAGAGCGAGGCTCCGGTCGAGCGCGGCTATGATGCATGGAAGCGCGCGAAGGTGGAGCGCGGGCTGGCGCAGGCGAAGGATCGGGACGCCATGATCCCGGTCGAGCGGATCCTCGGCGACCTCAAGCTTGAACGTTAGTTTTACCCCGCAGGCGCGGGAGGATCTGACCGCGATCCGCGACTGGATCGCCCAGGATAACGCACGCGCGGCGGATCGGATTGTCGCGCGTATCGTGCAGACGGCGATGATGTTCGCGCAGTTTCCAATGCTTGGGCGCGCCGGGGTCGTGGCAGGGACGCGAGAATTCTCGGTGGTCGGGCTGCCATATGTGCTTGTCTATGCGATTGCGTCGGAGACTGAGGTGGACGTCCTCACGGTGCTGCATACGCGGCGGAACTATCCACAATAATAAGATTTTGAATCAGAACTCTGTCTGCACTAGTCTTCTTTCCCATCGTCAAAATCGAAACCGCTCTGCCGATCATCCGGTTTTGTGGGACGAGGGGGCTTTTTGTTCTGATGAAGGAGATGCAGGCGCCAAGCATTTCTAAGGGCCGCAATTCGACGAATGAATTCACGATCACTCATTGGCGCGATCGCCTGAAGATCTACCAAGTTCAACGCCCTATTGCCTTGTTCGTCAGCTTCAGTGTCGACCAGCCAAAAACGAGCGCTATCAAAATAATCTGGAACGTAGGTCTCTTCCAAAATCCTCCGGAGGAAAGAAACATTATATGCCCAAGGGGTAGCAGTTTTACGAGGCTGAAGGAAAATTAAATTAGGCGTGCCTTCAACCGAAGCTACCGTTTCCGGGCGAAGAGACACGGAGAACTGGCGGTCTATTGGATATTCAATCCTCTTTAGAGGATAAAAGTTTTTTGCTCTGAACTGTTCGCATTCAGCAATCAACTTCGCGACATCCAGATTACATTTCCTAGCGAGCTCGAAGCTAATCGCGCGCAAGCCTGCGGTCGCTACCTCATAGGGCATGGAGCCTTCAAGGAGTACTGCGGTAAGCCGCCGCACTTTTTGATAGCTGAAGGGGCCGGCGTCTCCGAAATACTGACTCACGCGAAGAGCTGTTTCGCCGGAAGTTACAGCAGTCATACGCGACGCATCCAACGCGTCCACAATCTTCCGCTTCAACGCACCAACTCCTAGTGAACAGTTAGAATGGGACTTAACCTTTTAAAGTGATCGAGAATCATAGCATCGGGAATACGCATTCCCGGATATACAACTTCCTCAGCTTGCTGCCAAACATACTCCCACGGACCATCCTCAATGTGAGACTTTTCTACAAGCTGACCAGCGGTAAATTTCTCATATTTTTCAAGTATTTGTTCAATTAGTCGAGCGTGGTCTGGCGCAATATTCGGAGACCTATAAATACTTTCACCGTTCTCCGGATTCAGATGCGTCGCCCTTAAGTTTCGGATTGGTTGATCTTTGCAGCTCTTAAATTGATCGTATATAACTCGCTGGACAGGGCCATATTGCCAAGCTTCAAATTTGCTCTTTATCAAGGGCTCTTCGTAAATTGAATAGAACCACCCATGTATAAAATATAACAACTTTTGAAGAGACAGGTTGGTAATATCAACGCGGCGTTGATCTGCCGTATCCAATACAAAATTCGTAACGTCTCTCACATCGTACATCGTGTGCCCATTCGCTTCCGCAACAGGTTTAGCAGCGTATGTCGGCAGAGGCAGGTCGCGTTCCACATTCGTTCCATACCCCGTGCCTAGTGAAAAATCAAATTACTCCGCAGCAATCCCAGCTTTCGAGAACATATCCCCGCCGTCGCCTGCGGCATCCTCGTTCGCCGGCTTCTCCGCCTTGGCCTTCTGGCGCTTGTCGAACGACTCCCAGACCTCGCCCCATTGCCCGCGCGTCGCGCCCTTGGAATATTCGGTGGCGCGCTGCTCGAAGAAGTTGGCGTGCTCCACCCCGTTCAAGAGCGGCGCGAGCCAAGGGAGGGGGTGCTCGTCGATCATGTAGATCGGCTTCATGCCGAGCTGGCCAAGGCGCCAATCGGCGATGTAGCGGATGTACTTCTTGATCTCCTTGGGGGTCATGCCGGCGACCGGGCCCTGCTCGAACGCCAGGTCGATGAAGGCGTCCTCGAGCCGCACCGTCGTCTGGCACATGTCCATGATGTCGCTCTTGACCGACTTGGTCAGGCAATCGCGCTCCTTGGTGAAGGTGTGGAACAGCTTGATGATGCCTTCGCAGTGGAGGCTCTCGTCGCGGACCGACCAGCTGACGATCTGGCCCATGCCCTTCATCTTGTTGAACCGCGGGAAGTTCATCAGCATCGCGAAGCTGGCGAAGAGCTGGAGCCCCTCGGTGAAGCCGCCGAACATGGCGAGGGTCTTGGCGATGTCCTCGTCGGTGTCGACGCCGAACTTCTGCAGATAGTCGTGCTTGTCCTTCATCTCGCTATATTCGAGAAACATGCCGTATTCGCTCTCGGGCATGCCGATGGTGTCGAGCAGATGGCTGTAGGCGGCGATGTGCACCGTCTCCATGTTGGAGAAGGCGGCGAGCATCATCTTGATCTCGACCGGCTTGAACACCCGGCCGTATTGCTCGTGGTAGCAATTCTGGACCTCGATATCGGCCTGGGTGAAGAAGCGGAAGATCTGGGTCAGGAGGTTGCGCTCCTGATCGGTGAGCTTCTGCGCCCAGTCGCGGCAATCCTCGCCGAGGGGAACCTCCTCGGGCATCCAGTGAATCTGCTGCTGGCGCTTCCAGAATTCATAGGCCCAGGGGTATTCGAACGGCTTGTACTGATTGCGGGCGACGAGAAGGGACATGGGTTACTCCGGCAACTGGAAGTGATGGATCAGGATCGGAACGACGAAAAACAGGACCATGGCGCCGCCGAGGATCGCGAACAGCATCCCCATGGCGCGGACGTTCGCGGGCCCCTGCGCAGGAATCGGGCCGCGGCCGACCCAGGCGGCGGGGCGGACCATCATATGGAGGCTGACGGCGAGCAGCGCGAGGGTAGAGAGGAAGATGAGCGTTCATGGCGCCGCCTCGCCGGCGAACACCGGGCGGAACAGCGGGACGAGCAGGTCAGCACCGTAGATGCTGAGGTGATGCTCGTCGCGATAAAGCGCACGGTGGTCGCGTGAGCCCTGGCAGGTGCCGTTGGGGCAAAGGAGCGGCCGGGGATCGAGCAATTTGAGGCCGCAATCCTGCGCGGCGCGGTGCAGCGCGGCGATTATCGTGGCGTTGCGCGCGGCATAGGCGGCGGGCGGCTCGGTGATCTCGGGCGCTTGCGGGTCGGCGATCAGGCGGTGCTGGAGCTCGCGCGAGACCCAGAAGGGGAATTCGGCGCTGGGCAATGTAGCGTAAGTGGGGCCGGCGGCCGCCAGGCGGCACATCGAACCGTAGAGCGCTTTGGGGAAATCCGGGCCGCCCGCGAAGCGAAATTCCGGACGCGCGAGATAATTGGACCAGCGGCCGATCAGCACAAGCGGGACGCTGCGCTTCGCCGTTTGCGGATCGAGGTAGCGGCGGTTGAATGCGGCGCACTGGCTGCCGCCCTTGACCACCGTGGTTTCAAGGACCGGCGGGCAATCGGCATAGGCGGTATAGGCGACCGCGCCCTTAGCGCCCGAAGGAACCGCCGCGATCACCGCGCGGAGCATGGATTCGGCATGGCTGTCGCCCAGCACCGTTGCGAGCACCGGCTGCTTGACGGCGCCGAGGACGCATGAGGCGGGGACGCTGGCGATGTGCGAGAAGCAGTCCGCGGCTTCGGCCAAGCCGGCGGGCATGGCGTCCTGCGTCACCGCCTGGACTTCGGCGTAGAAGCGCTGGGGCACGCCGCGGGCCTTCCAGATGCCGGCGGAAACCACCACCAGCGCGGCGACGGGCAGGGCATAAGCGGCGTGCGCGCGCCAGTCGAAGGCGATGCGGCCGGTGTGGATGCGCGGGCGCTCCTTGTGCGACTGGCCGATGCGCTCGACGAAGCGCCACGACAGATGGCCTAGCAGGAAGGATGCGGCGACGCCGGCGAGAATCCACGGCCATTCGCCGGCATGGCCCAGCCGCTTGAGCAGGGTCACTACCGGCCAGTGCCAAAGGTAGATCGAATAGGAATTGATGCCGACCAAGGCGGCGACCGGATTGCCGGTCAGCCGCGAATCGCTGCGCCCGGCGAGGATCACCAGCGCGGTGCCGAGCACAGGCAGCAGCGTTCCGGCATTGGGCCAGGCGGCGGGCGCGAAAGCAATGGTGGCGGCGAGGATCAATGCCAGGCCGGCGAGCTGGGCCGGACGCGATAGCGGGGCGCTGGTCGGCGGGCTGGTGAAGACCAGCCCGCCGACCAGCATCTCCCAGGCACGCGGCGGCAGCAGGTAAAAGCCGGCATCGGGCGTGGTAGGGCTGAGCGCGATCATGTTGGCAAAGGATGCGAGCGTCAGGGCGACGAGCACCGGCACCAGCCAGCGGCGCGGGAGCAGCTTCACCAAGGCCAGCAACAGCAGCGGATAGAGGATGTAGAATTGCCACTCGACCGACAGCGACCAGGTGTGGAGCAGCCACTTCTGGTCGAGGCCGGGATCGAAATATCCGCCTTCGCTGCGATAGAGGAGGTTCGACAGGAAGGTGACGCTGCTGCCGGCATGCTTGGCGAGGATGAGATATTCGTCGGCGAGCAAGATCCACGCGCCGAGCGCCAGCACGGCGGCGACCAGCACTACCAGGGCCGGAACGATGCGCCGCGCGCGATCGAGATAGAAACCGATCACCGAGAAGGTGCCGCGATCGAGCCGGCCCAGGATGATTCCGGTCATCAGATAGCCCGAGATGACGAAGAACACGTCGACGCCGACGAAGCCGCTGCCGAACGGGGCAATGGCGAAATGATAGGCAAGCACCGCCAGCACCGCGATCGCGCGCAGGCCGTTGATATCGGCGCGAAAGCCGAGGCGGGGCTGGGCAGTGTCGCTCATTGCGCCAGCCGCCACGCGGTGGCGAAACCGGCGAGGAACAAGGCGATGGCGAGGATCATCGCCCCGGCGATGCGCAGGGCATAGGTCGCGGGCTCGCTGTCGGCGATGCGCAGCAATGCGCGCGCCGCGGCGGGCTTCACCAGCAGGGTGAGACCGGCGGCGGCGATTGCGGCGGCGAGACCGTTGAGGGCGAGCGTGCGGGTCATTCGTGCTCGATCACCGTGCCGCGGGTGCGGCGATGGACGGTGCGATTCACATAGACCTTGCGGGTGCGGTTCGAACCGACGCCGAGGAAGCAGACGCCGATGAAGAAGCCGAAATCATACCAGCCGCCGTTGTTGGGCACCGCGTAGACCGCGACATCTGGGATCACTAGCGACAGGCACCATGACACCGGGAAGATGAAGCCGTGCCACAGCCCGAGCAGGAATCCGGGGGCGCCGGGCTTGACCGCATCGGGCATTTGCTGCGCACATGCGGCGAGCAGGAGCAGGGCCGCGATGGCGATTGGTGTTTTGACTCGAGTCATGCCGATTTCTCCGCATCCTGTAGCCGGTTCGTGCGTTGGGCACGCGAAACAAACCAAGGAGATTGACGATGAGTGATGCAAGCCAGATCGCCGAGCATATGGAAGTCATCGGCGCCGACGGCGTCCATGTCGGCACCGTCGACCATGTCGAGGGCGACCGCATCAAGCTGACCAAGAAGGACAGCGGGCAGGGTTCGCACGAAGGGCACCACCATTATATCTCGCTCGGCCTGGTCGCCGATGTCGAGGGCGACAAGGTGCGGCTCTCCGCCAACGCCGACGTTGCGGTGACCTTCGAGGAAGAAGAGGCCGAGGGTTGAAGTCACTTCCCCTCTCCCCTTGGGAGAGGGGGGCCCGCCGCCGAAGGCGGTGGGAGGGGTGAGGGTGACTGGTTCGCTCTCACCTTTTTCTGTTCACCCTCACGCGTCCGCGGCTTCGCCGCTCCCTCCCTCTCCCGATGGGAGAGGGAATTTGCGATCGTCGCGATCACGCCTTCCATATTCCCCAGCACATCGTTGTTCCAGAAGCGGAGGAGGCGATAGCCTTGGTCCGCGATGATGCGCGTGCGCGCAGCGTCATATTCCGAGGCTTCGGCATGCGTCGCGCCGTCGACTTCGATTACCAGCCGCTCTGCGAAGCACAGGAAATCGACGCGGAATCCGCTGATCGGCGCCTGGAAGCGCCATTTATGCTGCGGGAACGCCTCGCGGAGCGCGCGTAGCAGTGCCGCCTCCGCCTCCGTCGGGTTGCGACGCAGCTCTCGGAGTTGGGCGACGGTTCCGGAAGGCTGGTTCTGATAAAGGCGCATCACCCTCACCCTCCCGCCGCTACGCGGCTCCTTCCCTCTCCCAAAGGGAGAGGGACAGTAGGGCGTACCAAACCCCTCTCCCTTTGGGAGAGGGAGGGGCCCATTGCGTCAGCAATGGGAGGGTGAGGGTGAATTACCCTAACCACCTCACTGGCACGCCAGGCATTCGTCGTAGTCGCGGCTCTCGACCTGGATTTCGCGCAGGTCGATGGTGTTGTCGGCTTCGACGCCGCCAGCGAAGCCGGCGCGCTGGACGCTCTTCGAACGGAGGTAATAGAGCGACTTGATGCCAAGCTCCCAGGCGCGGAAATGGAGCATCAGCAGGTCCCATTTCTCGACATCGGCGGGGATGAACAGGTTGAGCGACTGCGCCTGATCGATATAGGGCGCGCGATCGCCGGCGAGCTCGAGCAGCCAGCGCTGGTCGATCTCGAAGCTGGTCTTGAAGCAGTCCTTTTCCTCGGTATCGAGGAAGTCGAGGTGCTGGACCGAGCCGCCCTGCTCGAGGATCGAGTTCCACACCGCGTCGCTGTTCTTCGACTTGTCGTTGAGCAGCTTTTCCAGATACGGATTCTTGACCGACCATGAGCCGCTGAGCGTCTTGTGGGTGTAGATATTGGCCGGGATCGGCTCGATGCACGCGCTGGTGCCGCCGCAGATGATGCTGATCGACGCGGTCGGCGCGATCGCCATCTTGCAGCTGAAGCGCTCCATCACGCCCATGTCGGCGGCGTCGGGGCATGGGCCGCGCTCCACCGCGAGCTGCATCGACGCTTCGTCGACCTGGCCCTTGATGTGCTTGAACATGCGCAGGTTCCACGACTTGGCCATCGCGCCTTCGAACGCGAGGCCGCGCGCCTGCAGGAAGGAGTGGAAGCCCATCACGCCGAGGCCAACCGACCGCTCGCGCGCCGCACTATAGGCGGCACGCTCCATGCCCGGCTCGGCGCGGTCGATATAATCCTGCAGCACGTTGTCGAGGAAGCGCATCAC
>Ga0247739_10000915_pt1 | contig 10608 bp, 10 predicted proteins | sample UWRJL058202B2_FD_180943 | JGI IMG/M metagenome (GOLD analysis project Ga0247739, IMG submission 180943) | Plant litter microbial communities from Arlington Agricultural Research Station in Wisconsin, United States - UWRJ-L058-202B-2 | ecosystem: Environmental > Terrestrial > Plant litter >... | reverse complement strand
TTGTTTACGCTGGCCGATGACTACGTAATTTATGCCGGACACATGCAACCTACTACCATTGGTTTTGAAAAGAAAAACAATCCATTTCTAAAATAGGTATTTCATTAATGATTAAAAGAAATTTACCTAATGCGCTTACCTGTGGTAATTTACTTTGCGGATGTATTGGCGTAGTCGAGGCATTTCACAGTAATTTGCTCCTGTCGTGCGTACTTATAGGAATCGCATTGGTATTTGATTTTTTTGACGGTTTTTTGGCAAGATTATTAAAAGTAAGTTCTCCCATTGGCAGGGATTTGGATTCTCTGGCAGATATGGTAACATTTGGTTTACTGCCCTCTGTTATCGTTTATCAGCTTTTAATGCAAAGTATTCCTGATTTGTTTGGAATCTGGAAGGCCTATCCGGCATTTATTATTGCTGTTTTTTCAGCTATCCGGCTGGCTAAATTCAATAACGATCCACGGCAAAGCGATTCGTTTATTGGAGTACCGACACCGGCAAACGCAATGTTTATTGCTTCCCTACCACTTATCGTACATACACAAAGTGAATATTGGAAAAACATTATTATTAACACAAATAATCTGTTGATAATGAGCATTGTTATGTCTTTATTACTGGTTGCTGAAATACCTTTACTTGCATTAAAATTCAAATCATTCGGCTGGAAAGGCAATGAAATACGTTATTCATTTATCATTCTAACTATTTTACTGTTATTAATATTTAAGATTCTGGCAGTTCCCGCTATACTGGTTCTATATTTAGCCGTCTCGCTGATATCTAATTTCATGAAAACGCATGAGTAAATTGCGAACAAAAACTTTTTGTTGCAATTTTGAAGCGTTTCTGAATAAATTTTGCTTTTTGTATCAGGCGATTGAAAACAGAACAGATTAAAAAATTTAGTATTTATTCACAATCCAATCATATTATGAAATTTGTTGCTGATATCGATATCATGCCTATCAAGGAAATTTTAGATCCACAAGGAAAAGCCGTTAAACTGGGTTTGCATAACCTTGGTATTGATGAGATTGATGAGGTTCGTATTGGAAAACATATCACCTTAAAAATTGAAGCTGAAGACAAAGAACAAGCGGACGAAAAAGTTAAAACTGCCTGTCAGAAACTTCTGGCTAATCTGATCATGGAAGAATTTAGTTATACAATTAATCCGGCTTGATTTTTGTAGTTATTTAATTTAATCTTATCGTTGCTGCTTTCACTTTATGGCTTATTCGCGAATTACTGGTGTTGGATATTACGTACCCGACAATATTGTTTCAAACAATGACCTCACCAAGTGGATGGATACGTCGGATGAATGGATTCAGGAGCGGACCGGAATTAAAGAACGCAGGTATTTTGAGTACGGTAAAGACACCAATTACAGTATGGCTACGGCCGCTTCAAGGCAGGCATTAGAACGCGCAGGCCTTACTGCTGATGACATTGATGTTATCGTGTACGCTACCATAACCCCGGATTATTTTTTTCCGGGTTCTGCATTTCTAATGCAAAGAGAATTGGGAATGGCTGGTAAGCCGGTAATTGACATCCGGGAACAATGTTCAGGATTTGTATATGCATTGTCTATTGCTGATCAGTTTATAAAGTCGGGAATGTATAAGTCGGCATTGGTCGTAGGATCTGAAATACAATCGTCCTGGATCGACAAAAGTACCGCAGGCCGAAATACTGCAGTAATTTTTGGAGATGGTGCCGGAGCAGTTGTATTGCTAGCTACGACCGACTCCGAGCATTGCATATTATCAACACATCTTCATGCAGACGGACGTTTTGCTGAAGACTTGTATGTGAAAGAACCTGGCAGCAGCCGTCCGGGACGTCCTGTCACAAAGGAAATGTTGGACGAAGGGGGATTTAACGTTTTCATGAATGGCAATGCAGTTTTTAAACATGCAATTGTGCGTTTTGGTGAAGTTATTAATGAAGCACTTGAAGCCAACGGATATACGCCTGCCGACATTAATTTGTTGGTACCACATCAGGCGAATATTCGTATCAGTGATTATGTAAGACAACAAATGGGACTTTCAGAAGACCAGGTCATTAATAATATTCAACGTTTTGGTAATACTACAGCTGCATCTATTCCCATTGCTTTATGTGAGGCATGGGAAACAAAGAAACTCAAAGACGGAGATTTAATTTGCCTTGCTGCTTTTGGTAGTGGTTTCACCTGGGCATCAGCATTAATTCGCTGGTAAAAACTTCATAAACTCAATTAATATTGACCAACTGATAGCAAAACGAGCGTACATGCGCGGATTGGTATGATATTTATAGCACTTAAGATGTTTTCAAAATCCGGGTTCTCAGTTCCGGGATTAAAAATAACCCGTTTTGGATTTAAAGAAACAATATAATCATAATAATCTGGTTGATGAGTTGGGTTGATATAAAGCGTAACTGTATGAATATCTGAATAATAGATTTTTTCTGTCTGAATCTCTTGTCCTAGAACAATACCATTTTTACGACCAACTAAAAAAACGGGGTGTCCATATGAAATTAGTCTTTGAGTTGCAATATATGCGTATCGGGATGGATTTGCAGACGCTCCAATAATTAACGTACGTTTCATTTCGTGTAGTTTAATACTTAAAGTGAGAATAATTTTCACCACAATAGTTGTAATTAACAAGTGATGAAGCTAAATAATTTGCTGATAGTGATTTTTTATATAAGACTAGTTAAATATAATTACAATAAAAATTATAATCCATATTTGTTAAAATGAACGAGTCAACTGTAAGTCGGAGTTTCTGGAACGAAAAGTGGGCGAAAATCAAATTCGACGAAATCGAAAATGCTCCTCATTACGAAGTATCCAATTATGGAAGGCTGAAAAGCTTTCAAAATAATCCAAAAGATGGCGCAATTATTAAAGGATCTGTCATCCAGGGATATAGATCTTTAAATATCAGAGCTAGTGGCGGAAAAACAATAAACCGTTACGTTCATAAGCTGGTAGCTGAGTATTTTGCTGAAAAATTAAGTGATGATCATGCATTTGTAATTCACAACGATTTTGAAAAGCAGAATAATTATTACGAAAATTTAAAATGGGTTACTAAGGCAGAGATGATTGATCACAACCGTGAGAATCCTGCTTTTATTAACCGTGTGATTCCAAGGCGTACAAAAAATTACAAATTAACAGAAAGTAAAGTAAGGATTATCAAGAAGTTATTGAAAAATGACAATAACCGCTTGAAAATGATTGCTAAGCAATTTGGAATAACACATACGCAATTAAATCGTATTCGCTCAGGAGAAAACTGGAAACATGTAACGATTGAGGATTAAAAGAAGGAACGCTAGGTATCAGAATGCGAGGAAACCGTATAACCGCTTCCGTTCATACCTTCTTCATAATCCACAGACAGACCAATTACATACATTAAATGTCGTTTATCAATGTAAACCCTGATTCCATCAATTAGGTAAAGTTGATCGTGCTCTGTTTTTGTATCAAAACCAAGAAGAAATGTCCCGCTGCAAGCCCCTCCTTTCAAGCCCACACGCAATCCGTACGTATCCGGAATCTTGTTAGCTTCTAAGGTGGAAATTATTTCAGTCTTGGCTTTGTACGTTATTTGAATCGGGTTTTCCATTACTCAACATTAATTATTATCTGTCCGGTTTCTGTTCAAATCTTCTTTGGAACAGATGAAAGAATAGTGTTCGTTTTCCAGCTTAATATGGGAGGTATTCTGTTTACTTTTTACATAGAAGAGAACAAACATATCTTGATTAACGTCAAATTATATAATTGAATTCGATTAATTTAAGTATTTCTTCTATCTAATCTCAGTTATCTTGTAATTTTGACTTCATATTAGCACAATATAATTAATTGCAAAGCACTATGGAGTATTATATTTTACTGACAGTCATATTGTTAGGGGCTGTTATCGTTTTTGGGGTGTATCTGATTATTACAACAGTAGCAGAAAAAGTATTTGAAAAACAAAAATGGGATCTTCGGGCTAAGTATACCGAAATTTCACTTCCTCTTCGGTTACAGGCTTATGAAAGGATGTGTTTGTTCTTAGAAAGGATAAGTCCTAATAATCTTTTACTCAGACTGGTACCTTCGGCTATGAACGCTCTTGAATTACAGCAGATTTTATTAAATGACATTCGTGAAGAATATAATCACAATGTTGCCCAACAAATGTACATGAGCATTCATGCATGGGATCAGATAAATTATGCAATGAATGAGGTCGTAGCTGACATTAATAAAGCTTCGACTGAAGTATCACCTGAAGCGCCCGCTTCGGATTTGGCTAAGAAAATTTTTGCACATGTAATTCAAAAAGAGATCCAGCCTGTTTCACACGCTTTAAAAGTTCTTAAGGAAGAAATAAGAGAGATATTTTAAACAAGAAATCCTGAACTAATTCTTTAAAAAATTGATTATTCCTGATAATCCAAAGCAAAATCTTTTAAAAAAGTTATAGTTTCAAAGCTCGCAGCTCATGGCCTAAAGCTAATTACAAAAAAATGTTATATCCCAATACAATAGAACAAAAATTAGGCTTTGACAAACTACGTGCATGGCTTAACGAAGCTTGTATAAGCTCATTAGGACAGAATTTCGTAGAGAAAATTAAATTCTCAGATAATTTCGGACTGGTTGAAAAATTGGTAAGCCAGACTGCTGAAATGAAAAAAATACTTGAGATTGGTGAAAATTTCCCTTCTCAAAATTATATCGATGCTACTCCCTATCTCAGGAGAGCAGCAATTGAAGGAATGCTTTTAACACAAAGTGAATTTTCTGATTTAAAAGTTTCTCTTCAGACAATCCGGCTTTGTATCCGGTTTTTTGAAAATCAGGAACCGGAAAGTTATCCGCTACTTGGAGAATATGCAAAAAATGTAAGAGTTGAAAAAGCCATTACTGACGCGATCGATAAGATTATAGATGACCGTGGGCAAATACGCGACTCTGCTTCGTCTGAATTATCCCGTATACGCCGTCAACTGATATCTGAACAGGCTGGCATCCGTAAAAAACTTGACACAATGCTTCGCTCCGCCAAAAGTAATGGGTGGGTGAGCGACGATGTATCACTGACTGTTCGTAACGGGCGTATGGTGATTCCGGTTGCAGCAGAGCACAAACGAAAGTTAAAAGGTTTTATCCATGATGAATCTGCAACAGGACAAACGGTTTTTATAGAACCAACTGATGTCTTTGAGTCCAATAATGAGATTCGCGAATTGGAATATGAAGAGCGGAGAGAAATAAATCGCATACTATTACAACTCACATCCCAGTTGAGGCCTTTTGTACCCGATTTGCAAAAAGCATACCAATTCCTTGGATTAATGGATTTTCTAAGGGCCAAAGCCAAACTGGCTAATGAAATGAGTGCAATAAATCCTGCATTTTTAAACAGGCAATTTATTGACTGGCGTGAAGCAAGACATCCGCTTTTACATTTATCTTTTCAGAAACAAGGAAAAAAAGTTATTCCCCTCAATATTGAATTGAAAGAAAAGCAGCGTATCCTTATTGTTTCCGGCCCTAACGCAGGTGGTAAATCTGTGGCCTTAAAAACGGTAGGGCTTATTCAATATATGTTTCAGTGCGGCTTGCTAGTTCCGGTACAGGAAGGTTCATCAATGGGTTTTTTCCAAAATATATTTATTGATATAGGGGATGAACAATCTTTGGAAAATGATTTGAGTACTTATAGTTCGCATTTAACTAACATGCGGCATTTCCTGACTTTGGCTAACAAACGTACATTATTTCTGATTGATGAGTTTGGAACCGGAACAGAACCGGGATTAGGTGGTGCAATTGCAGAAGCAATATTGGAAGATTTGACAAAATCAGGTGCTTTTGGTGTAATTAATACGCATTATACTAACCTGAAAGTACTTGCTGATAAAACTGAAGGATTGATCAACGGAGCTATGCGCTTTGACGGCGAACATCTGGAACCTCTTTATCAGCTGGAAATAGGAAGACCCGGAAGTTCTTTTGCATTTGAAATTGCTTCAAAAATTGGCTTACCTACAACAGTTATAAGCCGGGCAAAAGAAAAGCTTGGAACACAGCAGGTTAATTTCGAAAAATTACTCAAAGAACTGGATATAGAAAGAAGGGTTTTTGCAGAGAAAAATATTGAAGTGGGTATAAAAGAAAGAAAGCTGACCAAACAGCTTGCTGATTATACTGAATTGAAATCTAGTTTGGAAACGAATGAGAAGAAACTAATTAATGAAGCGAAGCAAAAAGCGAAAACACTCCTGGCAGATGCAAACCAGTTAATAGAAAGTACGATCCGGGAGATCAAAGAAAACAAGGCGGATAAAGAAAAAACGAAGGTTGTCAGGAATGAAATTGAAACATTCAGCAAAAAAAACCTCGTCCCCGAAGTTATTCCTGAGCCCGCACCTACTGAGGACATTTATGAACAGGAAGATGGAGCGATTGCTCCTGGAAATTACGTACGGATAGTAGGTCAAACAGCCATTGGTGAAGTAATTGCTTTAAGGGGAAAAGATGCCGAGATCAGGATTGGAGACTTGAAATCGACTATTAAACTGAACCGACTGGAAAGAGTAAGCAATAAAACTTATAAAGCTGCTACCGGCGAAAAAAATATAAATACCTCTTCAAAAGGTGTAGACCTTAACGAGCGCATGATGAATTTCAGTTTTAATCTGGATATGCGGGGCAAGCGTGGTGAAGAAGCTTTGGGCCTGGTTGATCAGTTTATGGATAATGCCATCATGCTGGGTTACGATGAATTACGCATCGTGCACGGAAAAGGAGACGGAATTTTAAGAACTCTGGTTCGTAATCATTTACGCGGCTATTCGCATGTTTCAGGTATGCAGGACGAACATCCGGATCGCGGCGGCGCAGGCGTTACGATTGTGAAATTGAAGTGAGAGGTTATTGAAAAGGTGACACAGAGTTTCATAGAGTAATAAAAAGGGCCACAGAGTTAAATTATCTCTGTGGCCCTTTTTATTACTCTGTGGTTCCGCGCGGCGTCCGCTCTGTGTAACCCTATTACAGCTGAGGCTGTTCTGCTATTTTCGTTTCATCGATATGGCTGGATTTAGGATTACCTGCCCAGAACCATAAAATAACAAAAGCAACAATTAATATAATCGGGAATGTCATCATTGTAGACAGTGTAGCCTGTCCAGCTGCTAATTCTAACGCCGGTCCGGTAAGGCCTTTTGCGGAGTATTCAGCATTGCTGCCATCAATCCAGTGGCCAATAATTGGCTGAAAAATAGATGTAGATAACATACCTACTCCACCTATAATAGACATACCCAAAGCTCCGCTTGTTGGTACCCGTTGCGCAACAAAGCCAATCATGGTAGGCCAGTTAAAACATACACCCAGACCAAAAATAACAGCTGCCAGATAAGCTATCGGGCCAGTAACGGTACTAAACATATAAATACCAATAGTTGCCAAAACTGCTCCTCCTAACAAAACGCCTGTTTGTCCGAATCTATCTGAAACCGGACCATTGAAAAGTCTTCCAACAGTCATTACTCCGAAAGTCAATGCTAAAACCAGCATAGCATCTGCTCCGCTGCTACTTAATACAATCGTTACCCACTGGTTAGGACCAAATTCAGTAATGGCAGTCAGTGCCATGCACAGGAAGATAAATATGTACAAAGGAGTTAACATAGCCTGGAAGTTTTTAGCTAATGAAGTAACTCCTTCAATTTTAGGTCTTGGAAAAGTTTGTCCAAAAAATAAGAAAGCATAAACCACAGTAGGAAGCATTAGAACCCAGATCTGAGTTTGCCACGAAAATCCTGCACTGGTCATAAATTTGGATATTAAACTACCAATTACGATTCCACCGGGAAACCACATGTGAAATCTGCCAAACATTTTGTTCAGCTTATTGCTAGGGTACATATCTGCGATCATTGGATTACAGGCTGCTTCAGTACAACCATTACCAAAGCCGATAAAAAATGTAGATACCAGAAGGCCTACGTATCCACCAGCATAAATTGTTAATAAAATCCCCAAAGTATGGGCAACAACAGCAACCTGCATAATTATTTTGGGGCCTACCGTATGGTAAACCAAACCCCCAATTACCATGGAAATCGGGAAGCCAAAAAAGAACATTGAATTGATAAAGCCTAATTGCTCTGCGGTCAAGCCAAAGTCATTTCCCAATTGAGGAAGGATACCCGCCCTGATACTAAAGGAAAAGGCTGTAGTAATGATGGCAAGACAGCTTGCAGTAAAAAGCCGTGAGCTATTAATTGGTTGAGTCATGTGACTTATGAGGTTTGGATATTTAAAATGTGATAATTAGACCTGGAAATATTATTTTTATTTTAGATTTTCACAAAAAAAACAAATAGTTAGCAAAATTACTATTCTATTCGGCTCTAATACCGCAATTTTTGAACTATAAATTTATATTTGTAAGAAGTAAGAGTGATAGATACTACTCTTTATAAATAGAAAATCTTTTCAAAACTTTAAACCAACAGGAATGTCACGAAAGATAAGGATGGGTATGGTCGGCGGATCCCTGGAAGCTTTTATAGGAGGAGTCCACCGTCGTGCTGCTATCATGGATGGAGAAATTGAGCTGGTTTGTGGTGCATTCAGTTCAAATCCTGAAAAATCTAAGGAAACAGGAAAAGCTTTGTATTTACCGGAAAACAGGGTTTACAAAGATTTTGAGGAGATGATTTTGAAGGAAAAAGAATTGCCTCTGGGAGAACGCATGGACTTTGTTTCTATTGTGACTCCCAATCACATGCATTACGCTCCTACCAAACTTGCGCTCGAAAATGGATTTCATGTAGTTTGCGATAAACCTGTAACTTTAAATACAGCCGAGGCAGAGGAAATTACATCGTTGGTGGAACAGACCGGCCTTATTTTCTGCCTTACACATAATTATACCGGTTATCCTATGGTAAAGGAAGCACGTTATATGATTGAATCTGGGGCAATAGGGAAAGTTCGTAAAGTAATCGTCGAATATCCGCAAGGCTGGCTTGCAACACTGGTTGAAGTGACCGGGAACAAACAGGCGGCATGGCGTACAGACCCAAGTAAATCCGGAGCCGCAGGTGGTTTGGGAGATATTGGAACGCATGCTGAAAACCTGGCCGAATATATTACAGGATTAAAAATTACCCAGCTTTGTGCAGATCTGACAATTTTTGTCGAAGGACGGCTTTTAGATGATGATGCCAATATCTTGCTTCGGTTTGACAATGGTGCAAAAGGAATTTTACAAAACAGCCAGATTGCCAATGGAGAAGAAAATGACTTAAATATCCGAGTTTATGGAGAAACCGGCGGCTTGCAATGGAAACAGTTAGAACCTAATACGCTGATCCATAAAACCAATCAGGGAGCCAGGATTATCCGAACCGGTGTTGGGAATTTATCACGTGCGGCGCAGGTACATACCCGTATTCCAGCTGGTCATCCGGAAGGTTATTTTGAAGCATTCGCCAATCTCTACCGGAATTTTGCTTTTCAGCTTCGTGCGCGTTGGGAAGGAAAAACAGCCGATCCTGTTTATGATTTCCCAACAGTTCAGGACGGATTGCGTGGTATGAAATTCGTTGACACTGTTTTGGCATCAAATAAGTCTGATTTAAAATGGACTGATTTCATTGAGTAAAAAATAGTTTTTTTGCTTCTTGTATGCTCTGATCCATAAATTCATTACGTATTACATTAAACCTTAAACAATCTGCGGGCCGCACCCGGCGGTTCGTTTTTCACTTTTCATTTATACCCGTTTATGAACAAAATTAAAGTTGGCGTGGTAGGTACCGGCTTCATTGGTCCTGCTCACATTGAAGCCCTGAGACGCCTCCCCAATGTAGAAGTTGCCGCACTTTGTGAAGTAACTGCCGAACTGGCCAGAGAAAAAGCGGATGCATTAGGCATTGAACGCTCTTATACATTCGACGAATTATTAAAACAAGACGATATTCAGGCTATTCATATTTGTACGCCTAATTTTCTTCATTATTCTCAGTCGAAAGCTGCAATACTGGCAGGCAAACATGTGATTTGTGAAAAACCACTTGCAAAGGATCTGGACGAAGCCGCAGAACTGGTAGAACTGGCAGAGAAAAGCGGACTGGTAAATGCCGTGCATTTTAATCTTCGTTACTATCCGTTGGCGCGCCAGATGAAATCCATGCGTGAAAAAGGAGAATTGGGAGAAATTTATTCTTTCATTGGTTCTTATCTTCAGGACTGGCTTTTCTACGAAACAGATTATAACTGGCGCCTTGAACCAGACAAATCAGGAAATTCCAGAGCGATTGCTGATATTGGCTCTCACTTAATGGATATCCTTGAATATATTACCGGTTTGAAAACCGTTGCTGTGATGGCCGATTTCAATACCATTCATAAAACACGTAAAAAACCACTAAAAGCAGTTGAAACATATTCGGGTAAAATGCTGCAGCCGGAAGATTATGCTGATGTGCCTATTAATACCGAAGATCATGCAAATGTATTGCTGAGATTTGGTAATGGAAGCAAAGGTGTAATTACTGTTTCGCAGGTAT
>Ga0247739_10000911_pt1 | contig 10639 bp, 8 predicted proteins | sample UWRJL058202B2_FD_180943 | JGI IMG/M metagenome (GOLD analysis project Ga0247739, IMG submission 180943) | Plant litter microbial communities from Arlington Agricultural Research Station in Wisconsin, United States - UWRJ-L058-202B-2 | ecosystem: Environmental > Terrestrial > Plant litter >... | reverse complement strand
TAACATCTTCATTAAGTTCGCGAACCCCGTTGTTATTTTTATCGATAAAAATTTCCCAGCCGTCATGCCAGTTTGCTTGTTTAACTATGGACGCACGAGTGTTAGAAAAAACAGCTTGGCCGCGCGTGAATTGCAATGCTTCCTGCAAATTTAACATTGCAGTTTTAACGCGGGATTGTTGAATCTGATTAAAGAAATTCGGCAGGCCAATTGTTAACAAGATTGCAGAAATGGAAATGGTGGTAAGTAGCTCAATAAGAGTAAAGCCAGAAGAACGCATAGTGTCCCCTCCATGGAAATTATTTAATTAAGAGGCTTTAAAGCCGCTCATTCATCCTTGATGACCACATATCAGAAGATAGATACGGCCATAAATCACCTGTGTTAAGGTTTGGTTAATATAATCGCTAGACATGCAATCGTCTAGACGCATAAATAGATTTCAGTGAGTGGTGCATCATGTTTAAAAAACAAAAAGCATTTACGTTGATTGAATTACTCGTAACACTTGTAATTCTTGGAATAGTTATTGGCTTGGCAGTTCCAAGCTTTACGAAACAAATTATTAACAATAGCTCGCTTACGTTAGGCAGTGATTTGGTTGCCGCCATCAATTTTGCTCGTCAAGAGGCAGTAAAACGTGGAAGGCGAGTTTCACTCTGCCCATCCACTGACGGAAATTTGTGCTTAACAAGCGCTGATTGGGCTAAAGGCTGGTTGGTTTTTGTAGACGATGCTGCTTCTGATGGGGTTGCGCCTATTGTGAAAACCTCACTGCGTCACTGGAGCGGTCTGAATCCGAAGGCAACTATTAACGCTACAAGTACCGCTGCTATCGACTATATCCGTTTCACCGGTATCGGCATGCTTGCGCGTACAAACAATTTAGATGTATCACCACGCGTATTCGAGGTATCTCTAACTGGATGTACGGCGGACTCCAAAAGCAAGATCACCATCGGATTAGCGGGAATGAGCAGTTCGACTAGAACAGCGTGTCCTTAGGTAGAGGAATTATTGATGAGAAAGAATTCACAATGTGGTGCTACGTTAATTGAAATCGCTATTACGGTGCTAATTTTATCAACGTCTTTACTTGCATTAGCTACTTTGCAAACTCGATCATTACAATTCAATCAAGCTGCGTATATGCGCTCTCAAGCCAATATCCATGCTTACGATATCGCAGACCGAATACGTGCAAACCGGGGTAGGGACGGTGTAAACATAGTTTCCTATAGCACCAGTGATTATGAAGGCTCACCGAGCGGAAATGCCATGGCAAGTGACGATGTCGCTAAGTGGCGGACTAATATCGGTCGTGATCTTCCCGGTGGGAAAGGAAGGATTGTTTGTACGCTTGCTACCCATATTTGTGTTCTGTCTATCAAGTGGGACGATGAACAATTATTTGGCGCTGCCACCGCCCTAAATACTGAACCGACAACAGAACTTATTTACTCAACCTCGATATGAGTGCGTAAAAATGATACTAAAACAGAAAGGGCTTTCACTCGTTGAGTTAATGATTTCAATCACGCTGGGGTTGATTTTATTGACAGGGGTGGTGAAGGTTTTTTTATCTAGTAAAACTGTATATTCAACCCAAAACGCCCTTTCACGCGTGCAGGAAACGGGTCGCTTGGCGATTGATTTCATGTCACGCGATATCCGGATGGCAGGGTTTATGGGTTGCGATTCAAATATCCTAAAAGGTAAAAGTGAAAACATCACTAATACGTTAAATACGCCGTTGGACTTTCAATACAACTTTAAAGAATCCATACGTGGTTATACTGCGGAAACCGTACCTGCGGGCCTCGCCCCCACACCTTTACCTCTTACTGACATTATTGTAATAAGAGGTGGTAGTGGAGTTGGTGCAAAAATTAATGCTAATAGCACCGCCAGTGCAATAAATATAGCGGTCACAAGCAATGAGCCTGGAGCGTGTGGAGCCACAAACAGAATAAGTGGTTTCTGTGTTGGGGATTTGGTAATGGCTGCTGACTGCGCGAAGTCCAGTGTTTTTCAAATTACGGCTATTACTCCTGGAGGGTTAGTGTCGCATGGGGCCGGCGCATCGCCGGGAAATGCAACTACAAATTGGAGTGCAGATACGACAGACGTTTTTACATCGGGATCTGAATTAATACACGCGTTGACTACCATCTATTTCATTGCAACTGGAACGTCCACACGTCCCAGCCTTTGGCAAAAAGTTAATGGAGCGCCCCCGATGGAGCTTTTAGAGGGAGTTGAGAATATGAGTATTACCTATGGAGTCGACACGACTAATGATTTAATACCAGATTTTTATGCTAAGGCAGTAAATATCACTAGCGCTGCTCAGTGGAGTAAGGTTGTAGCTGTACGAATTGAGCTTGTGGCTGCGAGTATCGAAGATAATGTAACTGCTGAAACGCAAAAATATGCATTTAACATTATTGAAAATCCACAACCTATTGATCCAAATGATCGACGTTTGCGTCAGGTATTCACTTCTACAGTAGGTATTCGGAGTCGTTTGGAGTAATGCTCCGAGCTAACGTTGAGGCGATAGGTATTTAGATATGAGGTTTATTATGGGTGTTCAGACTAAATCGCCAGGTAAGGAAAGAGGCGCGGTTCTTATTATCGGTTTGATTATGATGTTATTGCTCACAATCATTGGCTTAGCCTCCATTCGTGGCAGTGATTTACAAGAGCGAATGGCAGGTAACATGCGTGATCGAAATTTGGCTTTTCAGTCAGCTGAGGCTGGGCTTAGGGCTGGAGAGTTGGTCACCTCTGGGTTGAGTAGTGTAGCCGTACCTAACGCGAACGGATATTTTGAAAATTTAAATCTTAGTACGACGGTCAAGCGCCCAGCTTTATGGGAAAAAGTTGACTGGGAAACAGCTACAAACAGCATCAAGTTGGCCGACAGCACCATATCTAATGTGGCGGGGCAACCACGTTATGTAATTGAGAAAATTAGTGTCCCTTTTGATAGTGCAAGCCAAGGCGGTTGCATAGATTCTGGATGTCAGAAAAAGCCCAGTGTGTACTACCGTGTCACTAGCCGCGGAGTAGGCGGCGCCAGCGATGATTCTGGAATCACCGACTCTGAAGTGGTGTTGCAATCTACCACGCTCGCTCTTTAATTTTATTATGGAGACCACCATGCAATGCACAATTGATCGTGTAAATAACTTCATTAAAGCAGGTGCATCGATAATATCGGCCTTGTTCTTGCTTTCGTCATTTCAAGTAAATGCGGGTGTACCTGCTCAAAATCCTGTTTTTCTATCTTCACAAGTTCAGCCTTTATTAATGCTGAATATGTCCAGAGACCATCAGTTATATTTTAGGCTTTATGATGATTACGCCGATATCACCGATTCGCGGAAATTCTTATCTGACGGAGTAACAGCTAATCCAAATTATGGCTTTTCTATTTCAGATGGCAACGCTGATACAACCTATGTGCACGGTTACAATTATTTCGGTTATTTTGACAGTAACAGATGCTATACCTATGACACAACGGATAAGCGTTTTGAGCCATCCACTACCGCGAGTAAAACCTGCGTTGACATGTGGAGCGGCAATTTTTTAAATTGGGCGACCATGACGCGTATAGACGCAATCCGTAAAATCCTTTATGGGGGTAAGCGATTTGTGGATTCAACCACCGAAACTGTGCTTGAGCGTTCCTACTTACCAAATGATACGCACTCATTTGCAAAATTTTATAAAGGAAGTGATTTGTCTAGTTTGGTACCTACAGCAGTTGCTAACGCAAGCGGCATTACCTTATGCAATACAACAGATACCACTGCCACTTATTCACAAAACGCTACAGAACCACCGTTGATAAAAGTTGCGAAAGGCGACTATTCATTATGGGCCAATAATGAGCGCTGGCAGTGTAAGTGGTCAGACATTGGGTCGGATTCTCAGAAGTCTGCAACTAATGGCAATGATCCTGTTAAAGACAGTAAAGGAAATACTGTGCTGGTTAATGGCGCGCCTGTCTATCTCAGTGGCCTAATCGCTAAGTCCAGTAATCCATCATCAACTGATGCAGGTAGTAGTACTTATATTGCACGTATACAAACCTGTGTTAAAGATCTCACTGGTGATGATGAAGGTTGCACTAAATATGGTACTAGTACAACGCAGAAGCCTACTGGCTTGTTGCAAGAGTATGGAAATACCAAATATGAATCTGATAATACTACGGTAAAACAAAAAGCAGCTGTTTTGTTCGGTTTAATGACTGGCTCTTATGACAGTAGCAAGTCAGGAGGGGTTCTGCGTAAAGCTATAGGTGCGCTTGATGATGAGATTAACCCTGCCACTGGTCAATTCAAAACTCCACCAACCAATAATGTGATTAACACTCTTAATTTATTAAGGATCTATGGTTACGACGCTACATCTGGGTTGTATATGGGCGGGCCAAGTGTTTCATCGCGCTGGTATTCGGAACCATTAACACCTACGGGTAGTGATAATTGTGGTTGGATTGGCTCAACGACTGCGGATAATAATAACTATCCTCGCGCATTTTTCGACAACACACGATGCAGTAATTGGGGAAACCCGCAAGCTGAAATTTATTTGGAATCTTTACGTTACTTGGCGGGCAGCGGTACACAACCAACGCCTGCATTTGCTGCAACAGACTCAAATTTCATAACGGGTTTAAATTCGGTGACAACCTGGACTGATCCTATAAGCACGGCGCCTAGCGGAAATTACTGCGCACCTCTAAATGTATTAATGTTTAATGCGTCCGTAACATCCTACGATGCGGATGAGTTAGGTTCAGCCAATGCCATAGGCTTAGCTAACGTAGCGGCTATTAGTGCAAAAACGGATATTGTTGGTGATGCTGAAAATATTAAAACAGGAAATAATTTTTTTATAGGCAAGTCTGGTTCAAATGATGACGAGCTATGTACTTCAAAGGGAGTATCAAGCCTATCGACGCTTGCAGGTATCTGCCCAGAGGCACCTCGGTTGGAGGGCGGCTTTCAAATGGCTGGCTTAGCCTATCATGCGCGCTCGACGGGTATAGCATCGGCGGTTATTAATGGCAACAACGAGGTGAGAAAGGTAAAAACTTTCGCGGTTGCTATGGCGCCTGCAACCCCTAAAGTGACTGTAAGAGTTAGTCCTTCATCTACAACAGATTTGCGTACGTTTACCATTATTCCAGCCTGCCGTAATACATCGTCTTATTCAAGTAGAACGACAGAGAAGGATAGTAGTTGCGCTATTGTTGACTTTAAGATCGCGGCCCAAACAGATACCACGGGAACTTTGTATGTTGATTGGGAAGATATGGAGCAAGGTAGTGACTTCGACCAAGATATGTGGGGAACCATAAAATATGTTATCAACCCAACATCGGGGGCCAACGGAACAGTAACTATCACCACCTATGTCGCTGCCAAGTCAACCAATGATGCTATGGGGTTTGGTTATGTTTTGAGTGGCACGACTAGTGATGGCTTCAAGGTTTATTCCGGTATTAACGGGTTTACCAAGGCAGCAACCGGGTGTGCAACTGCCTGTCAAGTTGCTACGGTAATTGCTGGGCAACCCTATAATTTACGCTCTTCAACTGCGGCGACTACAGATAAGTCTTTGGAAGACCCATTGAAGTATGCTGCTAAGTGGGGTGGCTACGATGATGACTCTCCTACAGCTGCTAGCATAGCCGCTTCACAGCCTGCAAATTACTTTTTTGCTACCGACCCACGAAAGTTGAAAGCAAGTTTAAAAATAGCATTGGATAAAATCAGCAAAACAGTTGCGGCCTCAGCTACAGCCGCTTCAAGTTCAACCAAGTTAGAAACAGATACCTTGGTTTACCAAGCGATATTCAGTAGTACCGATTGGTCAGGCAAAATCTTGGCATATAAAACTCTTGCAAGTGGTTCACCTCAAACAACACCTGAATGGACTACCGATACCACTCTCGCCCGAACAGGTCGTACCATTTATACCTATGATGGAGGTACAACAAGGTCACTTGTTAATCTATCTACTACCAATTTTACTTCGCTCAGTACAGATGCGAGTGCAATACGAGCGAATCTTAAAGTTGGTTCTGAGAGCACTGAAGTTAATGCTACTAAAAGATACAACTGGTTATTAGGTAGTGCAGCAGATGAAACTGTTAAAGATACAGACACAGGAGCAGTGAAGTCGGGAACGCTTAGAGCTCGCGCGTCAATATTGGGCGATATTGTGAACTCCACACCCGCTCTCGCGGGCCGAGATACCCAGCATTATGAGGCGCTTCCTGCAAGTTACGGTTCATCCAGTTATTCGGAGTATGTAAAAGACGTAAAAATTCCGCGAATTCCGGTACTTTATGTCGGCGCTAATGATGGCATGTTACATGCGTTTAATGGAAAAACGGGACAGGAATTGTTTGCTTACATTCCCCGTGGTGCTTACAGCAAGCTTGCGGGCTTGAGCTCGCTTACATTTAATCATCAATTTATAGTTGATGGTCCAGTAACTGTTGGAGATGCTTATGTGCAGTTGGCTGGCGAAACAACAAAGTCGTGGCACACCATTGTAGCCGGCGCGCAAGGTGCAGGCGGTAGAGGCGTCTTTGCTTTAGATGTTACAAATCCGGCATCACCCAAAGTTATTTTTGATAGTAGTGATACGGATTCTACAATTAGCTATAAAAACGACTTGGGCTATAACAGCGGCAAAATATTTATTGTACCTACCGCTGCAGCGTCGGGTGGAAACAGCTGGAGCGTCGTATTTGGCAATGGTGGAAACAGCGTCAACGGCTACGCTAAAATGATTGCCATCAATCTCGAAAATGCCAGTGCTACAGTTATAGATACAAAGGCGAAGATTGCCACGGGTGATGTACTGGCAAATGGTCTCTCGGAGGTATCCTTAATCCCAAATGGTAATGGTATTTATACTTATGGGTATGCTGGAGATATCATGGGTAATATGTGGAAATTTGACCTCACATCTACAGCTTCTTCGGGATGGAAAGTGGCTTATGGTACCGCTAGCGCACCATTGCCGTTGATTAAAGTTGTTGACCCGTCTGGCGTGCCTCAACCGATTACAGCGCCTCCAACCATTGGTAAAAACGTAGTTAAATTAACATCTGATACTCCGCCAGTTCCTTCAAATATGGTGTATTTCGGAACTGGTAAACTGAGCGAGACTGGGGATAAAACGACAACTCAAATTCAGACTTTATATGCGATTCTTGATTCAGGCAGCGCTATTACTACACTGACCACCACAAACCGTGCAACCGTATTGCATCAAAAAACAATAAGCACGGAAGCGAATGGTCAACGCACTATTATCAACGATAAAACACCGGCTACGGGTGTGCTTGCGGTGGATTGGAAAGGAGAGCGGGGCAGCGCGAAAAGGGGATGGTTTTTAGATTTAACGTTTGGTTCTACCACAACTGGCGAACGAATAATTGCTAAGCCGTTATTGCTTTACGATCGTGTGGTGATTAATACCTTTATTCCCTCCACTTTCCAGTGTGATTTCGGTGGCTCTGGGTGGCTGATGGAGTTGACAGGAGTTGGCGATAAATTCATCGGATATGATTTATTGGGAGCACATGGTAATCACATACTTGATAACGTTATTTTAGGTAGTTTGATCGCAATTTTTGGCGGCAAAGAAGTTGATATCGTAGGCAGCGGGCTCAAACCTGGTCCTAAAGGCAATTTTCCAACAGAGATTCTCAGGCCGGCACCTCCAGATACTTATGGTCGTATGTCATGGCGTCAGCTAAAATAGGATAAATTATGAAAAAAATAAACCTAGGGTTTACGTTAGTGGAGTTGATGATTACCGTGGCTATTGTCGGTATTTTAGCTGCTGTAGCATATCTGTCTTATATGTCTCAAGTTTTAAAAAGCGGACGTTCAGATGCGAAGATAGCGATAAATGATGTGGCTCAACGCATGCAACGATGTTTTACTGCTGAAAGCACATACCGACCTGTGGCACCGCGAAGTTGCAAAGTGGTGAATGAAGTTACATCGTCAACAGGAATTATTTCTGAAAATGGCTTTTATTCTGTTAAGTTAGCCGCGGCTGATCATACTGCATCTAAATATAAGCTAACGGCAACAGCTGTGCCAGGAAAGCGTCAATCGAAAGATACTAAGTGCGTCAATTTCATTTTAGATCAGACCGGAAAAAAAACGGCATATAACTCTAACAATGATCCTGCAGATGATTGTTGGAAATAAAAAATCCCGCTTCGGCGGGATTTTTTTTATTCATCATCCAATCCCAATTTTTGCAATCTATAACGCAGCGAACGAAATGTAATCCCCAATTTTTTTGCTGCTAATGTTTTATTCCAGCGTACTTTTTCGAGTGCGTCGCAGAGAATTTCTTTTTCTACATCCAGTAAATAATCATCTAACGAAGAATATTCTGCGCAACGTGCGGGGTAATCTATACGGTTATTTCTGTTTTCTGTATTAAGTTGAGTTGGGTTTTTATGGCTGGGAACATCAGCTTTTTCAAATGGAAAAAATGAGTTTGCATCAGTTTGTAGTTGCAAGTCACCCGAGTCTATTTCTTCGTTTTCGCACAAAGTGAAAGCGCGTTCAAGAATATTTTCTAGTTCACGAACATTGCCTGGAAAGTGATAACCATGAAGTGTCTGCAATGCAGCTGCAGATAATTTGGGTGCTGGTAATTGCATTTCGCGGGAAATTTTTTCTAATAAATAATTTGCAAGTAACGGTATATCTTCTCGACGTTGGCGCAAAGGCGCTACGCTGAGCTGAATCACATTTAAACGATAAAATAAATCTTGTCTAAATCTACCTTCTTTAACTTCATTGTCCAGTAATTTATGAGTCGCACAAAGTATGCGAACATCAGTTACTAATTCTTCCGCAGCGCCAACAGGCCGCACAGATTTTTCCTGAATAGCGCGCAAAAGTTTCACTTGCATCTCTAATGGTAAATCTGCGACTTCATCAAAAAATAAAGTTCCGCCTTCCGCCGCCTGAAATAAACCTAATTTATCTTGATGCGCTCCGGTGAAGCTGCCTTTTTTGTGGCCGAAAAATTCACTTTCCATTAACTCTCGTGGAATAGCGCCGCAGTTAACCGCGATAAATGGTTTTGTTGCGCGTGGGCCAAGCTCATGAATCGAGCGCGCGACTAACTCTTTACCTGACCCCGATTCACCGCTGATATAAATGGGGGCTTGAGAACGCGCCAATTTTTGAATGCTGCGTGTTAAATCTTGAATAGCTTTTGATTGCCCAATAATAAAACTTTCAGTGGGTAATTTCTCACTGGTTGGCAGTTGGCTTGATTGAATAGCGGTGTTAACTAATTTACGTAAAACATTCAGGTCTACGGGTTTTGAAATAAAATCAAATGCGCCAGCTTTCATGGATTCTATCGCGGTATCTATACTTCCGTGCGCGGTAATTACTGCCACAGGTAAGCGCGAAAAGTGTTGTTGAATGAACTCAACCAAATCCAAACCATTGCCGTCCGGCAAATGCATATCGGTTAGGCATAAATCGTAGGTTTGCTGTTGTAATAATTGTTTTGCGCGGGTGATACTTTCAGCGCAGTCCGTATCCAGTTGCATTCGGCCTAATGTAATTTCCACCAATTCACGAATGTCGGGTTCGTCATCAATTACCAGTACGCGTTTTTTACTCATAAACTTTGCTCGTTTTTTTGCTGTACTAGCACCCAAGGTTTTACGACAAGCGCCCACACTAAAGCATCTTGTTCGTACCAAATTTTTGCTTGGGAATCATTCACCGCATCAACCAAACCAGTATCCATCCATATTTTTATTTGAGCGGCATTATCATTGGTAATTTGAGTTGCAACGTGAATTAAATCGAGAGATTCATCTACTGCTATAGCATGGCCACTTGCAAAAAAACGTTGCAACTCATGCCATGGAATTTGAGCAGTTTCTGAAAGAAGTTCGGATTTTAGCTGATCGTTATTCATAATTCATTTGAATTTATTGGTTAGCGCTTGCGCGGCTTTGGATTGATTAGGGCGCCCTAACATGTGACTAATGTAATTACCGGCCTCCACTAATTTTTGTAAGTCTAGCCCATGAGAAATATTCAGGCCATTAAGTAAATAAGCTAAATCTTCAGTAGCGACATTGCCAGATGCACCAACCGCGTAAGGGCAACCGCCTAAGCCAGCTATAGAACTGTCAATAACACTCACGCCCAATTCTAATGAAGCATAAATGTTTGTAAGTGCCTGACCATAAGTGTCGTGCATATGAACGGCGATTTTTTCGATGGGGATGTAATGTGCAACTGTTTCAATTAAATTTTTAACTTGATTTGCTGTGCCTACACCAATGGTATCGCCTAATGAAATTTCGTAGCAGCCCATCGCAAGTAATTCTTTTGCAATAGCAGCGACTTGTGCCTTGGGCACATCACCTGAATAGGGACACCCTGCGACACAAGAAATATAACCGCGAACGGGAATTTTTTGTAGCTTTGCTTTTTCGATGAGAATTTCGAAACGTCTGATGCTTTCACTTATTGAGCAATTAATATTTTTTTGGCTAAATTCTTCGGATGCTGCTGCAAAAATCGCAACTTCATTTGCT
>Ga0247739_10000910_pt1 | contig 10643 bp, 9 predicted proteins | sample UWRJL058202B2_FD_180943 | JGI IMG/M metagenome (GOLD analysis project Ga0247739, IMG submission 180943) | Plant litter microbial communities from Arlington Agricultural Research Station in Wisconsin, United States - UWRJ-L058-202B-2 | ecosystem: Environmental > Terrestrial > Plant litter >... | reverse complement strand
CCATAACCAACATCAAAAATGATCCCTTTTTTCCTGGCTTCCAATGCAAAGGGTTTTACTCTTTTCGTAGTTTCATCAACAATCGTTTCACGCACGTTTCCATCCAAAAGTGTGTAAGCATGCGTGAAAATATCGCCTGGTCGCAGATGTTTTAAAAACAGGTCAGCCAGTGGAAGTGGGGGAGTGCTTCCGCCAAAATCGACCATGACCGGCATGTTTGCAAATTTACCAGCCTGTACCGCATGATCAACCGGAGCCCAGTCGTTTCCAACAAAGTGAGCAATTTTAAAACCGACTACATCATCCTTGTTTTTGATCGCGGCATCAGCTGCCAATTTGGGATCCATGTCGCTGGTATCCTGCTCATAATTACCTCCGCGCATTCCTTCACCCACAATATTGAGGAAAGAAAGAACACGGGTTTTGGAATGAGAAATAATATTCTTTTTAAACTCCGGAAAAGATTTCCAGCCAGCACCGCCAGCATCCACAATGGTGGTTACACCGACCCGAAATGTAAATCCGTCGGGTGGTAATGCAACAAATCCGTTACTTAAATAATGATCCGGTTCGGTTCCAGAAAATACATGTCCGTGTATATCAATGAGTCCCGGCGTTACGTACATGCCTTTGGCTTCAACTACTTGTCTGGCTTCTTTCGGATCAATATTTTTGGCTATCTTTTTTATTTTCCCTTCAAAAATCCCTACATCCAGAACTTCATTAATATTGTTCTTTGGATCAATAACCTGTCCGCCTTGAATGAGGATACTATAAGTTTGAGCGAAAGCAAACCCGGAATTAATAGAAATAATAAAAAGCAGAATGGATAGTTTTTTCATAGATAAAAGAATATTTTCTTAAACTACTGCTTTCGATAATTCTTCTTTTAATCTGGCTGCTACAATTTTTTCCTCACCCGGTTTCAGCATCCATGTTGTGATGGTCAGCGTATTGTTTTCACCCGGCATAATTTCAATGGATGGATTTCCATTGCGTAAATTTTCCTGCAAAACTTTAACCGGCAAACTTACCTTCGTAGCATCCCAGGAAATTCTCAATGTCGGCGTATGGTTTCCAAGTTCAGGAGCGAAAGTTTCTACATTTACACCATTCACACTTTTAGCGGCATTTCCAATCAGTGCAGTGCGGTCTTCCCATACTTTCCATTCCTTTTTATGGTCCATATTGATAAATTTTTCCAGCGCCACATACATGCCCAGAATTTCTTCTTTATTTACTTTCATACCACGACCAATAGTTGAACCACGAGGAGGCATACTCAGTCTGGCAGCTGCAACAATGTGTTTTTTACCCATTAAAATACCTGCGCTTTGAGGTCCGCGCATGGCTTTTCCACCTGAAACGCATACTACATCAAATCCCATATCATTAAATTTCCACAGATTTTCAACCGGAGGAACGTCAGCAGCCATATCGATCATCGTAGGAATGCCATGTTTTTTAGCTATTTCAACCCACTTTTCATGCATAATTTGCCCTTTATCGGACTGAATATGCAAAAACCATAAAAGTGCTGTGTTCTCATTAATCGCTTTTTCAAGTTCTTCCAAAGTTTCAACCTGCACAATTTTACAACCTGTATTTGTCAGCGCGTGAGAGTAACCAATGTTATGTCCTTTTTGAATTATAACCTCTGATTTCATACCCGTTCCTTCCAGATGCGGCAATGCTTCCACTTTTTTCTGATCCATTCCGGTCAATATTCCAGCCAATCCAAGCGTCAAAGCAGAGAAACAACCGGCAGTAACCACAGCTGCTTCGGCATGTGTCATGGCAGCAATTTTCTCTCCTACTTTTGTCTGAACTTCGTCCAGCATCATAAATTCCTTGGCAGCTCCCTGAATCGTTTCCACTACCTCATCCTGCATCAGTGAGCCAGTCATGGCCGTGTAGGTACCCGCAGCATTAATAAAAGTTCGTATACCAAGTTCTTTTGCAAGATTTCTGACTGGAACTTTTGTTAAAGAATTTTCTGTCAGGCCCAAACTTTTTTCTCCCAGAAATCCTCCTAAAAGCGGAACACCGGATAAATGTTTAATGAGATTTCGTCTGGTTATCATAATGATTTATAGCTGAGCTGGGTTAGTGACTGATTATCTATATTAAAGATGCAGGAAATGTATGCAAATACTCTTTTCAGGTAATTTATTTTTTATATATATTGAAATTGAAGAAATAAAGTTTGGTATAATACTTGATAGAGATATATTCCTTTTTGTTAGTTATAAATTACCTTGCAGCTGTAAACTTCATTTAAAACAAATCCAATCATTATAAATCTGTAATATGCTTAATTTTAAGTCTTCATTCTTTTACCTTGCTTTTCTTATTATAATAGTTTTAACGGCGCATGCACAGCCGGTTACCAAAGGCATTTCAGTAAAAGAAGCTAATGCTGAAACCGAAAAAATAGTTAAAGAGTACAAAGAAAAATTTGCTTCTATTGCCAAACAGGATTGGGAAAAACAAAAAATCCAGATTGGGAATGACAGCCTGATTTTCCAGTTTAAAATTTTCGGAGAAAAACCTGTTGATGGCAGGAGTTTGTACATTTCCCTGCATGGAGGAGGAAATGGTCCGGCTACTATGAACGATCAGCAATTTAAAAATCAACTGAAATTATATAAACCTGCCGAAGGAATTTATTTCGTTCCAAGAGCCCCGACAAATACCTGGAATATGTGGCATCAGGTGCATGTAGACGGCTTGCTCGAACGTGCTATTGTAGACGCAATTATCATGGAAGGCGTAAATCCTAACAAAGTTTATATCATGGGTTATTCTGCGGGAGGTGATGGAGTTTATCAATTAGCACCACGTATGGCCGACCATTGGGCAGCGGCCTCTATGATGGCGGGACATCCGGGTGATGCACAAATATTAAATCTTAGAAATCTGCCTTTCTGGCTGGCTGTGGGAGAAAAAGATGGTGCTTACAACAGAAATATATTAGGTAAAAAATGGGGAGAAACATTGGATTCGTTGCAAAAAACAGACAAAGGTGGTTTTGTTCATGATACTCATATCATGGCCGGCATGCCACATTGGATGAAACAGCAGGATACAATCAGTGTTGCCTGGATGGCCAAATTCAAAAGAAATCCATATCCACAAAAAATTAACTGGGTACAGGATGATGAAGTACGTAATAATTTTTACTGGCTATCTGTTCCTGCAAATACTTCAAAAAAAGGAAATACGGTATTTGCTTCATATCATGGACAGGAAATCAATATTGAAAAAAATGATAACGATTCACTATGTATCATGCTGAATGATAAGATGATGGATTTGAATAAAGAAATTGTATTAAGAGAAAAAGGGAAGATTCTGTTTAAAGGAAAGGTGCAACGACGGAAGAGTTTGATTAACAGTAGTTTTTCAGCCCGGAATGATGCGGATTATATTTTTAGTGCCGGGATTTTGGTTGTAAATGATAAAGCAGTCTTGATGTAGATATTGGCTCATATTGATCACCCCGATTTGCAATCGGGGTGGCATAGCTAAGCGTTTGTAACGCGTATTTATACTACTCCAAACCCAAAATTTTCACACAAACCGGCGTCGGAATACTCATCTCTTTTCCTGTATAAGTCAGTTGCCCATTCTCTTTATTTCTTGTGAAAATTACAACATTATTATTATCCCGGTTAGCCACAAAAAGGAGATCGCCACTTGCGTCCATGTTGAAATTTCTGGGATGTTTGCCGTGTGTATCAGCGTGTCCTGCAATTGTTAGTTTGCCGGTTTGTGCATTTACAGCATAAATAGCCAGACTTTCATGTCCGCGATTAGAAGCGTACAAAAATTTTCCATCGGGAGAAAAGTGAATATCTGCGGCAAAACTTTTTCCCTTAAAATCAGCAGGAAGCATGCTTACGCGTTCCAGCGGAACGAGTGCTCCTGAGTTTTTTACAATCTGAAATGAATTGACAGAAGAAGATAATTCACCAGCCGAATAAGCAAAGTTACCATTGGGGTGGATAGCCAGATGTCGCGGTCCGTCGCCGGATTTTACTTCCACATAAGGCACAGCGCCAGGCGTCAGTTTGCCTGTTTGCTGATCCACCTGATAGACCATAATTTTATCAATTCCTAAATCCGAAGCATAAACAAACTGGCCGTCGGCTGATGGAATAATGGAATGCATGTGTGGTTTTTGAGAAGCCGCGCCTTTATCCTGAATCGTGTCCACCAATGTTCCGATGCTGCCATCTTTATTGAGAAGATAAACCGCTAGATCACCGCTGCCATAATTGGATACATAAATAAACCTTCCTTTTGGATCCACACTTACATGGCATGAGCCGCTGCCCTGTGCCGGTTGTGTGTTAAGAGCAGATAATTTTCCTGATGCAGGATCAATTTTGTAAGCTGAAATTGTACCGTTTTCTTCATTGGCTGAATAAAGATATTTCTTGTTTGGATGTAATTCCAGAAACGACGGGCTGTTTTTGTTGGCTAAGATCTGTATCTGTTTTGTCGCCAGATTTTTCCTGTCAAATTCGTAAACATAAATTCCTTCTCCCTTTTGGGAATAAGTTCCAACATATATAATCTCTTTTTGATTTTGTGCAAACGCAGTCATAGCAAAAAAGATGAAACAGGTAAATAACAATATTTTTCTTTTCATGGGATTTAGTTTAATCCGAAATTATTCAAAAATAAGTGTTCCAAATTTGTTGAAATCATGGAAGCTTCCGCTGGTTTTCTGCCAGGAATAATACGCCGTTTCAGAGTCATAATCAATGCGGTAAAAATTGCCTTTCCACTTTGTACCTGATTTTGGCGTGGCTGTTACAATCGGATTCATGAGTGCAAAGGGAATGAAAAATTCTGCTTTCCAGCCTTCCACAGCAGCCATACTTTTCTTTTGTCCTCCCTGCGCACTGGTTTCATGCTGTACTCTACTTTTGTCATCATAAATCCATGGTTTCCATCCTTGTGCTCTTCCTTTAATATTTGGAACCAAAATCGGTAATTCGTAATTAAGTGGTGAAACTTCATATTCCAGATAGATAGGAACTGATGTATCCGGCCACAGAAAAACCTCCACAACATCTTCTTTAAACAACAAGCCATAATCTTCCATGATGGTCGATGTCAGTCTTTTATCAGTACAATCAAAAAGGAAATAAACGCCTTTGTCAGAATATAAAATCTTGACTTTGGTAGGAAACTGCTTGCCTGGCTGCGTTTGTTTCGGTCCATTTTGCACGGTGATATCAAACCAGCTCGCAGCTTTCCAGTTTGTCGCAGAACCTTCCCCGTTTACTTTAAAATCTGTCGTTTTTTTAATCAGCATTGTTGAATCAACGATGTTGGCAAATGGTGACGCAAAGTTGAAATGAGTGAAGAAAAGGAAAATAAAAATCAGAATAATTTTTTGTGATATTGGTTTCATGAATGAATTATTGAGGTACGTTTTACTGGAAACTTTCTAAAAATTTATTGAGGTAAGCCAGGATAGGCAAGTTGATCAGGTTTTTAAAAATTACCAAATCTGCCAGGTACATGCCCTGAATGTTACTCAAAGATTTTTGTACTCAACATAAAAAGGCAACATTAAATAGGGTATTTGTTCTACAATTTTGCTAACGTATAATTTATATTAACAGGCAATAGGATAAAATATTAATTGGAACGATTCTTTAAAAACCCAGTAAAATTAACATTCATCTTTTAAAAGCTAAATTTATGATACGCGAAAGAGGAGAACCAGCAATTGCAGATACCAGCAAACCTATATTAGAAGCACCAGTTGTTCCTGATTTTCCATCAAATCCAACTGTGCCAAGAGAATCCTTAGAAGATCCGGATGTACTTGCAGCTACAAATCATACTTTGGATTATAACGATACAGAGGAAGAAATTTTAGATATTGACGACGATAATGATGATATAATTGTAAATAATGGCGGACTTCCGGATGACGACGATGAACTTATCAATGAAGATGATGATCTTGATGATGACGAAATCAAAGATAACGGTGGAATTGTAGGTGAGGATGAAGATCTGGATGATGAAGACGATGATATTGCATAACGACTTTTGTTAAATTTGTAATAATTAATTTATAGAAAGCCTTTCAGCTCAACACTGAAAGGCTTTTTACATTTTAAAATGAGTATCAGAATGTGTATTTCGTCTTATCCTGCTAAATGCATGTTTTAATGCAAAAATTAGTTTGAGCCGATTCACATTTTAGCACCCAATCCTGATCGACAATTTACCAATGAGTTCAACCAAAAACAGTGTTACACAAAGCATTACCCAGGTCATTGCAGCGTCATCCTTAGGTACCTTAATTGAATGGTACGATTTCTATATTTTCGGCAGTCTGGCTGTAATTATTGGCCAACAATTATTTCCAAGTGATGCCGGTGCTTCCGCACTGATCAATACCCTCGCTATTTTTGCAGCCGGTTTTATTGTCCGTCCGTTTGGCGCATTGGTTTTTGGCCGTTTAGGAGATTTAATTGGCAGAAAATATACCTTTCTGCTGACACTGGTTTTGATGGGAGGTTCTACTTTTCTGATCGGACTGATTCCTTCTTATTCCAGCATTGGTTACGCAGCCCCGATTTTGGTGCTCATACTACGTCTTGTTCAGGGACTTGCTTTGGGTGGTGAATATGGTGGCGCGGCTACATACGTGGCAGAACATGCACCTGTTGGTCGCAGAGGCTTTTTTACCAGTTGGATACAAACCACTGCAACACTGGGATTATTTCTTTCTCTTGGCGTAATTGTCATGACAAAAAATCTTTTGGGTGCTGAAAAATTCGCGGATTGGGGATGGAGAATTCCTTTTCTGGTTTCCATTGTGCTGGTTGGTGTATCCATTTATATCCGGATGAAAATGCACGAATCGCCGGTTTTTACCAAGTTGAAATCAGAAGGTAAAGTTTCAAAAAATCCATTAAAGGAAAGTTTTCAGAAAAAGGCCAATTTCAAAATGGTTTTGCTGGCTTTGTTTGGTGCAACAATGGGACAAGGCGTGATCTGGTATACAGGTCAGTTTTATGCACAATCTTTTTTGGAAAATACCTGTAAACTGGATTTCAATGAATCCCGTTATATTTTGCTTTGGGCCATTCTTTTTGCCACACCATTTTTTGTCGTTTTTGGTTCGTGGAGCGATAAAGTAGGACGCAAATGGATTATGCTGAGCGGTATGTTGCTGGGAATTGTTTTTTATCGTCCGATTTATCAGTATTTCATAGATGCTACCAATGTTAAAGAATTTCAAAAAACAGAATTAAAAACGGCATCCACACCGAAAATTACGCATGAACTGGTAAATGGGACACTGGATTCAATGGTTACCACAACGACTTTTAAAACCCTGAATAATGGAATTACATTTAAAGAATCCAAAATTGTAGTAACTCCTGATGATGTCCTTGCGCCATTGCCTGAGGTCAAAACGGTTATTGCTGATGTTACTTTACCCAATAAAACATTCATCATTTTTATAGCACTTGTGTTTTTTCAGGTACTGTTGGTTACAATGGTTTACGGTCCGATCGCCGCGTTTCTTGTAGAATTATTCCCAACCAAAATCCGGTATACATCTATGTCTTTGCCTTATCACATTGGTAATGGCGTATTCGGCGGATTGGTACCATTTATTGCAACATTAGTCGCTTCTTTTCCAGGCTCTACACCTTTGTCAGGATTATGGTATCCAATTGGAATTGCCGCATTGTCTTTTGTAATTGGAGCTGTTTACATTGATAATAAAGGAAGTAGAAACGTAACAGATTAAAAGTTTCCTGAATTTTTCCAAGTCATTAAATCGTTGTTTTATATACAATCCTGAAAATATGAATGCATTAAAAAAGATGTTGGGAGTTGTCTGGATCATACTCGGGCCGGTTATTATTTTATTTTTGGTCATACAGGCATTTGATAAAATAGCGGCAGCTACTGCCGGAATTGCCAAAACAAATACCACTTTACAATGGTCTATCATTATCCTCATTTTTATACCAATCTGCGCCGGATTAATGATCTTCGGGTATTACGGGTTTAAAGGGGAATACGAGGAATAAAAGGTTTCACGTAAAGAAAAATGAGAAAAAAACGCAGAGACCGCAAAGCAAACGTTGCCCGGTTTTTTCTCTCTGCGCTCTCTGCGTTTTTTCTTCCCTTTCTTTGCGTGAAACCTTTAAGTGGGGGAAGCATTACCCAAGTAGGGAATTGGGATTGCTAACATAATTTAAGAATAGTTTCTATTTTTGATCCATCATTTTCATCAAAAATAAGGAACCATGAAAGAGGAAGTTTTTATTCTATCTGCGGCCCGGACACCAATCGGAAGTTTTGGAGGTGCACTATCTTCCGTACATGCATGCAGGTTAGGAGCGGTTGCTATTCAAAGTGCAGTTGCCCAATCCAAGTTGAATCCCGATCAGGTTCAGGAAGTATATATGGGCAATGTAATGTCTGCTAATCTGGGACAGGCGCCTGCAAGACAAGCTGCAATTTATGCTGGTTTAGCACCGTCCGTTATTTGTACAACGGTTAATAAAGTTTGTGCTTCGGGTATGAAAGCAGTTGTACTGGGTGCGCAAGCCATACAGTTGGGTGATGCGGAAGTAGTTGTAGCAGGCGGAATGGAAAACATGTCACAAATTCCTTTTTATCTTCCAAAAGCCAGATACGGATACGGCTACGGTAACGGAGAAATTATTGATGGTTTGCAAAAAGACGGACTAACTGACGTTTACGACCAGATTGGAATGGGCATTTGCGGCGACCGTACTGCTTTAAAATATAATATTTCGCGTGAAGAGCAGGATGCATTTGCCATTCAGTCGTACCAGCGCAGTGCACAATCTACGGAAAACGGATTTTTAAAAAATGAAATAACGGAAGTTGAAGTTCTTTCTCCAAAAGGCGGAGCTTCCACTTTTATTAGTGAAGATGAAGAATTTAAACGGGTAAAATTTGATAAAATACCTTCCTTAAAACCTGCCTTTTCGAAAGACGGAACCATTACAGCTGCCAATGCTTCTACAATTAATGACGGTGCAGCGGCTTTAGTAATTGCGGGTCTGCAAACCGTAAAATTATCAGATTTAAAGCCGGTTGCACGTATAGTTGCGTATGCAGATTCTGAACAGGAACCAGCCTGGTTTACTACAACGCCTATTCTTGCTACAAAAAAGGTGCTGAAAAAAGCCGGATTGTCTCTTTCAGATATAGATTATTTTGAAGTGAACGAAGCGTTTGCTGTTGTTGCGCTTGCGTATATAAAAGAATTACAGCTTGATTCTGAAAAAGTAAATGTGTTTGGCGGAGCAGTTTCACTCGGGCATCCGCTTGGTGCTTCCGGGGCGAGAATTATTACAACCTTGCTTTCAGTGCTCAAACAAAATAACGGGCGGTATGGCCTGGCAACCATCTGTAACGGCGGTGGCGGAGCATCAGCAATTATTATTGAAAGAATCTAAATCAATTACCGGATCAGGACTTTCAGGCGGTTGTAAAAACCGGTACTTTTAAACGTAAAAGTTTTGTGAAGTATGTAATTGCTGATAAAACTAAAACCCATTCCAACGATGTAACAAACCATGTCATTAACATTGACGTCTTTTTTGGAATAGGGTATAAAAAAAATGTATTTTTCGAAATAGTTATTTGAAATGTAATAAGCAGCAGTTGAAAAGATATAAGTTACAAATCCGGAAAATACGGCTACCATTAAAAATTTGACCATTTCGCGCCGGCTTTGATTAGATTTCCGGGCATCAAATGCAAATAGTTTTGTTAGTGCGAAACCGACAATGAAAGATGCAGCATAAGCTGGCAAAATCGATTCCTGGAAAGTCAAATTAAACCAATCCTGAAATAAACTACTACAAAGTAACTGAACTACTGCTCCTGTGCCGGCTACAAGAAAATAAACAATTAAATCTTTTGCATTAAAAATTTTACTCTTTTGACCTTGCGACACTTTGTGTATAGTTAGTTTGCGATTTTTCAAATCAGGCCGCAATATTAAAAATAAAATGTTCCTGAAACAATTCAAACTGGCCAAATTGATTTACCGGCACATTCTTAAAATAGGTATTTTGGAAATTATTTGTGACTGATTTAATACTTATGAGTCATAATGCTTAATCTTTGCAGGCCAGTTAAATTTGATTTAAATCATGGCATTATTTTTTAAATGTATCTAAAAACTTCGCAATTAGAGAGCAGATTGAGTACTTTACTGCTTTCTTGTTAAATTATCATTTATGAAAAAATATCTCTTTGTTGCCATTTTTATTCTTTCCGTATTCACCGCAACTGCCCAGACCCAAAAATGGGCTGTTGGATTCAAAGTAGGTGAACCAATAGCAGTAAGTATTCGTAAATATGGCGACCGGAATGCGCTCGATCTTAGTTTTGGTACTTATATCGGGCTTTTTAAAAGTAAAAAAACATACAAAAGCTCCAATGACGACTTGGGTGGCGTTGGTATTATGTTCAACGGAACATACTTGTGGTATGCGCCTTTATTTAATGAGAGAATGATTGCTTATGGAGGCCTTGGAGCTCAGTTAAATTCACGCCGCTATTTCCCGGACAGGAATTCTAATGTACATACAAACAATATATCA
>Ga0247739_10000909_pt1 | contig 10648 bp, 15 predicted proteins | sample UWRJL058202B2_FD_180943 | JGI IMG/M metagenome (GOLD analysis project Ga0247739, IMG submission 180943) | Plant litter microbial communities from Arlington Agricultural Research Station in Wisconsin, United States - UWRJ-L058-202B-2 | ecosystem: Environmental > Terrestrial > Plant litter >... | reverse complement strand
GCCTAAAGAGGAGGAACTGGACGATGATTGGTGCGCAACGCATCTAGACCATGGCTGCTTGACCGGGCTCACGTCTGCAATGTTCATCAACGAGACAAAACAAGTTCCTTCGATACCAGTTAGCTACGCTTACAGTTCAAAGTATTTACCATCGCTGAGTGAGCTTCCAAAATCACCTGACCCCACAGCCGGACTGTATATCGAGTCTCGAAGCGGTGAGAAGTTGCAGGTGAAGATCCCACGGGACTGTATCGCCTTCCAAACCGGCGAAGCATTGGAGCGAATAACGAAGGGAAAGTTCAAGGCTGTTCCTCACTTTGTCAAAGGTGTTCGGCCAGGTGTGGCGGCTGGGGAGAACGAGGGAGGCAGAATTGCAAGAAATACTCTGGCGGTCTTTACGCAGCCTAACCTTGGGGATGTGGTGGATGTTGATCAGGACATTACATTTGGAGAGTTTGCCCGAGGGATTGTGGAGAAGAACACCACCAAATAAAGAAAGAAGTTTCTTAAAATATCTAAGTGCACCACAAACCACACCATCCATATATATAACTTCTATTTGCAGCCATCATGACCATGAATTGAAGCGCCTGTTTGTTGCACCACCAACAGAGCCAAGACAACTGTTCAGCCTACGATAAAGTGATTCTAATCGGCCTGCAAGAGGTGGCGTGGCGGAGCAGTATGTAAGGTTGTCAGGAGCATCAATAATCAATCACCCGACCCGAACCAACTCTTGAATTGATTAATTTGAACGCGTTGGATTGATACAGTTCTCATAAGATTCGAATGCGTGATCTCGCGATACCTATGTAATTACATTGAACTCTCTTAGATTAGGAAACCTTATGAGACAGATTGGAAGCGAAGCTGGTTCAACCTTAAGCATGGGTTCTTCGGGGCTAAATCTCATTCGTATCATCAGAGCATTCGGTAGATTGAGACTGAGATTCAGCTTGACATTGAGATTGAGAAGTACAGTAGTCGCAATTACTGTATTGTCTCGCTGTCTCGCTGTCTAGAAATAGTTGGTTAGATTCAACTCAAGACGGGTCATCATTTTCACATGGCTTGCGGGTTGGGTTTTTTGGGGGGTGCCCTCAGATCTTTTCAAAATAGATTTCTCGGAGCATTATCAGGGCGATTGGCGCCGCCACCAAAATGCGGGGCCAGTTCCCTGATTTTCAGGATAGTGAAGGGGGGATAATGGATAATGATGGGATGAAGCAGGAATTCCCGTCAGGAACCGTCAGGGAGGGTTTTCTTTTGTTCCTGAATACTTGGCACAGTTATACCAGTCCATGTTAATAGTGTACTGTTCTACTGAAAGAAGTGAATAATAATAATAATAATAATAATAGTTGTAAATATGATTATAAATATACTTTCATACTACTTCGGACACTACCGTTCAGCTATTCCTATATTAATCTAGTCCAAATTATTCATGGCGATCTTGTAAAGTTAAACCCCCCCCAAACCCAACCCCACGATTACCACCATAGTACGCCATAGGAAAGGTACAGTACCTCTTTTGCGACCTGTCGAACAACAACTCGATCTTTAATTTATACTGTACCATATCTTAAAAGAGTTTCATTTATCAGATCTTAGTTCTACTTTATATTATTCGGAGAGTTGTTGACTCAATAATTGTTTCTATGGTTCTATGGTATGCTGCTTTAACGGATGTGTATTCTTCGTATCTTTAGGTGTTTTGAATCGCTATGATCTGTGCGCTAATGTAACATCACCATGAATGAATAATCAACACTACTGTACTTATATTATTGAATACGAAGTAAAGCTACGACTGGTAGGCGTATACCTACCTCTTCTACTTCTTTAATAATAATATACAAGAGGCAAGAAGAGGCAGAACTGGGAAAACTTCCCGAGGCTGGGAAACCTTGCTTAGTTGTTATGGAAGTACAGTACAGTACATACTTATTTTGATATACTTTATATAGTTTTATATAGCTCCACTAGCTCCACTAGCTCGCCTGGTGATAGGAGTGGCTGTACTCCGCTCCGTACCGTCAGCCAGCGGTTACGTTGTTACTTCGCGACAAAACATCCTGGTAGTGCTGCCCTTATTTCCAAAGCGCAAAGCATAAAATACGTATCTGCAGTTTCAGCCAACGCATCTTCGAATTCCCCGCTGTAATGAACGAATTGCATGTCCATGACCAGCTTCTTTTGCCTTCACCCTAATCTCTTAAAGATGGCGATCGATCCACCCTTTTCGCTGGTTCCTGAATCTTGATGCTTGCCAAAAGTCCACCTTCTTAATGCCTTCCACTTCCACTTGTTGATATACCTAGCCCAACCCCCCCTTCTTATATATTCTTCAGGATTGTCTTTCTGATTACATCCCACCACATTCGTTTATCTCTACCTTAACGTCCTAATTTCTTAATTATGTTGTTCAAGAATACTATCACGGCATTGCTGGCGGCTGGACTGGCGACGTCTCTTCCTACAAACGAGCCCTTATCTCGGAGATCGGTCAGCTTTGCTTTTGGAGACCAAAAAGTGCGAGGTCTGAATATTGGAGGCTGGCTCGTCCTCGAGCCATGGATTACACCTAGCATATTCCAAAACGTCGATCAGTCATTGGGAATAGTTGACGAGTTTACGCTCACGCAAAAGTTGGGATCCGAAGCAGCCCTTAACATTCTAAGACCTCATGTATGTGTTGCCCTACCTAGAACCCTTAGAACTAGCTGACATTTGTAGTGGGACACCTGGTGCACATTTGCAGACTTTAAGAAGATCGCCGATGCTGGTTTCAATACTGTACGGATACCTATCGGCTACTGGGCATTTTCACTTGATGCTGGCGAGCCATATACGCAAGGAGCTGCACCATATCTTGATGCTGCTATCGACTGGGCACGAGGAACCGGACTGAAGATCTGGATAGATTTGCATGGTGCTCCTCTATCACAGAACGGTTTCGACAACAGCGGACACAAAACACCACCATCCTGGCAGCAGGGTAATTCGGTTGCACAGACTTTAGCAGTATTGCAAACCATCACCGCCAAGTACGCCCAAGCAGAATATCAGGATGTTGTAGTAGCTATCGAGCTACTGAACGAACCTCTTGGATCAGCTCTCAACATGGACACTCTCAGACAATTCTACAGAGACGGTTTCGGGCAAGTTCGAGCTGTCAGCGATACGCCTGTTGTGGTTCATGATGCCTTCCAATCTCCATCTAGCTGGAATGGATTCCTTTCTCCATCCGACAATGGTGCTCAAAACGTTATTGTAGATCACCACGAGTACCAAGTGTTTACGAATGACCTTGTTGCTATGCAACCTTGGCAGCATCGCCAACTCGTTTGCAGTAACGCTCCCAATTATGCTTCCGGAACCGACAAATGGGTCGTTGTGGGCGAGTGGACAGCAGCAATGACAGACTGCGCTCCCGCTCTCAACGGCTACGGCATTGGCTCCAGATACGATGGTAGCTTTCCCGGCTCCTCCTTCGTCGCTTCTTGCGCAGGCAAAAGTGACATTTCCACCTGGGACCAAACATTCAAGGACGATATGCGAGGATATATCGAGGCCCAGCTCTCAACATTCGAAACTCAGACACAAGGATGGGTATTCTGGAACTTCAAAGCAGAGGCAGCTGATGAGTGGAGTGCATTTGCGCTATTAGACAACGGTGTCTTCCCTCAGCCACTGAATCAAATGAAGTTTGGAACCATCTGCTCGTAGAGCTGGGAGTAAATAATAATGAATGGGAATGATACCTTGGGAAATGGAAGGAAAGCTGTATACTGGGAAATAGAATTGGAATTGGCGCATGGCACTTGGTATACCTTTTGTAACTTTAGCTTCAGCTTCATTGAGGCGAAGCATTGTGGACGGACCCTGTAGGAATGGCAACTTATTAGATATATATATACCCAAATTGGATCTTAAGTTCCCAAATACACATACCTACCTTATATATGATCATCTGATCAAATTTGGTGATATACCCGATGAAGCAGCTTTGATATCCTGACGCCGAATAAATGCCCTGCACTCTCGGTTGAATTCCACAGCTCAGAAATTTCGACTGAGCGATCTATCACACTTCCTGATATGGGAAGCTTCTCAATCTTCGATACTTTGTGAGTGGATAAGATGTAAACTCATTGAAACAACATCACGTGATATACTCTCACTATTCAAATCGTTTATGGAATGGCTTTCTCGAGAAAAAAAAGACCTAATCTGTTTGAAAAACGAGACAAGTGAACTTTGAAGAAAATGAATCTGAATGAGAACTTGAAGTAACGACTAGATTATTTCTTCCGGCTTGATAAAAAGTTTGCGGGCGACCTTCACAAAAATTCTCACACTGCCGCTCCCAAACAGCCATACAATACAATACAAACTTTTGACGATAGCAAAAATGTATACTCTTTACAACACCTCAACGCACAAAACCGGCACATCGCAGAATAGCACTTACATATACGACATTATCCTCACCGGTGCCGGTCTCGCTGCCATATCCTCAGACGACAGTCTTCGGCTCCTTGACCCGTCGCAGTTAGATGGCGCACCGCTGAATTCCGTGCGCCAAGTCAACCGTGACGTGACCTGTCTGAGGGTGTTGAATCAAGATGCTGGCATTGTGGTTACCGGTGGGAGGGATGGGAGGGTTGTGATTACGGATTTGAGGAGTGGAGAGAGGGTGGGTGAGGTGTCGAGTGGTGAGTTTTCAAAAGTTTCACAAGAAAAAAAACTCGATTTTGGGCTATCTAGCCTTATATTTGGAGAGATGTTGTTTTCTCTTTTGTTCAAATACAAGTGAAAATATCATTGTCTTTCTATGGTGTTGAAGAAGAAAATACGTATTTGAGCCATTGATTCTGACTTTTAACACAGATAAAGGTCCTGCGCCAGCTCCGATTTTATCAATTGCTTGCTCCTCTCCGTACGGGCTTGCTGCTGGTACTGAGTTGACGAACCACCAAGCGTCAGTACTACTATGGTATGTATTTTAGCCTTCAGCCAAAGTCACAAATTGACTTGAAAAAGGGACACCAGATCACTCGGGGAACCCATAGTGCAATACATCGAGAGCCACAGCGACGATGTTACAGAAGTACATACTCAGACAGACATGCCGTTCTTTCGCTCACGCTAATTTCTCCCAGCTGCAATTCCACCCATCAAGACCTCAGATCTTACTCTCAGGCTCAACTGACGGGTTGGTGAATATTTACAACTCCACAATCACGGATGAGGAAGAAGCATTGCACCAAACCATCAACCATGGAGCATCGATACACCATGCCAACTTCCTCAGCGACACGGACATTTTCGCTCTTTCACACGACGAGAAGTTCTCTATGTACGAGCTCGTCACTAATCCTGAAGAGGGCGTGGAAGAACCACCTCCTGTGCATTATGGAGATATGAGAGAAGGCTTGGGTGGCGAGTACATCGCCAATGTTGTAACGCGGCCGGATGGCGGTGCTGTTCTGGGTATTGGAACTCATAGGTATGTTCTCCCCATATCCAAGATCAGAGAGAGGGAGAGAGAGGGTTGGTTCGATACTAATGCCTAATGCCTACTAGCCGGGATAGCTTCGATCTCATTCAGTTGAAGAAGAACCCTCCGTGGACGTTCTCGCCAGAGTCAAAGGTTACGTTGACCGGTGCTCATGGATCGGATATAGTGAGGGCTTTTTGTTTTCTGGATTCGGTATGGTTTCACTTCGGTGATGAATATAAGCATAACTAATTGATCTCTAGCATAAGACTGTCTTGACGGCTGGGGAGGATGGCCAAATCAAGGCTTGGAGAGGTGAATAAAAAGACTATTGTATAGTAGAGAGTGTTCTATCTAATACGAGAAACTTAATACTTTTCACTACCTATATCAGTGTGATTTAATACGCGTGGAATTGAACATAGTTACGACTGTAGATAGTGGGATAAGGCTTGGATGCTCAACATTTTACTTTCGATGAGCGTTCAGAGGGAATAAGTGATGATTGAAGTAATATGTTGAAAATAAATTTGAATTTTCTAAACGTAGATGAATTAAGTACAAAGTAAAGAAAGGTGGTTACCGAAGTGTTCTAAGAGCTCGGCAGGAGGATGGTGACAGATTTGTAAAACGCCACGCGACAGCTTGAAGATGACAGCTTTAAACAACACCAATTCCAACAAAACCCCCCCCCCAACGTCAACAACGACACTCAATCTGATCAATAATGAGATCATGATACTTTTAACTTCCCTTACTTCTAGCACGAAGTAATTCATATTGCGCCGAAACTCTACAGTATGAAGGGACCCAGTCAGCGGCTGCTGCCGTTTGTCATCTGTAAGTTAAGGGTACAGCTTTTGAATTGCCAAAGCTTACAATTACCCCTCACAGTATTTCTACAACTTCTCCTTCCGATTGTACACGCGCAGGCGGCAGATAATGTAGATGCCACAGCCAGTGCGGACGGAAGTCAGCAGCCTTCATTGGCAGCTCAATCGCCCATATCGCAAAAGCCGCTGCAGAGTCAGGACGATGGGAGAACAGCAGATGGTAAGGAAGGACTCCATGTTGCCTGGGCTTGGCTAATGAGAATGAAGCTGCAGATCTGGTCGAGAGAGCGCTCCTCACCCTCAAACGTTACGAGCGACAATACCCCCGTCCAGTCAAGAAGTCGGTGGGAATATTAGGAGCAGCAACCCAATATGTTTTATCTCTTCTACCCAAGTTTTCCACCCAGGGGCCGATGACCAAAGCTGAGAATAGAGAGAAACCATTACCAAAGCCACTTGCCGAAGCCGTGGGACTACTAGAGGAAGCAGAGCGACTTGACAATGCGGATGCCATCTATATTTTAGCTCAGATGAGCTTTTTCGGGAACTACACTTATCCAAGAAACTTCGGAGATGCTTTTACTCGATACAGCACACTTGCTTCCTTGGGAAATAGCTCGGCACAGCACATGGTTGGATTTATGTATGCGACGGGCATTGGCAATACAGAAATGGACCAGGCCAAAGCATTGCTATATTACACATTTGCAGCTCGAGGAGGAAATACAAGATCGGAGATGGCGGTTGCATTTCGACATCACAGCGGGATTGCGACTGGAAGGAATTGCGAGGTTGCAGTGAAACATTACAGGAATGTAGCTGCGAAGGCTATCGAGTGGTACCGATCAGGACCGCCAGGTGGCATGGCTTGGGTACAGGAGTCGTACCGGCTTGCGGATGACGAGGGCGGAGTCTACGGCGAAGGAGCTAGTTTTTCAAGTTCTGGAAACAATGCGATTAGAGGAGGCCCCAATTCGGATGTCCATGCCGCCTTGGAGGACGTTTTGGAGTATTTGGATTTGATGTCAAGAAAGGGGGATTTCAAAGCAACATTTAGTCTTGGGCGGATACATTATGATGGACAGAAAGGACTACCGCGGAATTTGAAGGACGCCAAAAGATACTTTATGAAAGTGGCGAAGCTATATTGGCAACGAGATGGCCGGGTTATTGAAAGTGAAGCTCAGAAAAAGCCAGCATTGGAGAAAATAGCTACAAAAGCTGCTGGGTATTTGGGCAAAATGTTTTTGAGAGGTGAAGGTGTGGAGCAAAGCAACGAGAAGGCAAAAATCTGGTTCGAGCGTGGGATTAAGGGTGGTGATGCTGGGTCTCAGTATTATCTGGGACTCATGTATCGAGATGGTCTCGGCGTGCCTAAAAACTCAGTTAAAGCTCAGCAGTTTCTTCAAGCTTCTGCTAAGCTGGATTTTGCACCTGCCCAGGTAGCTTTAGGTGCTCTTCATCTTGACCAAGGCGGTCCCAGTGATATATTGGTTGCTGGGAAGTACTTTGAGTTCGCTGCTCGGTATGGCAACATTGAGGCTCTGTATTACCTTGGCGAGTTGAGCAACCTTGGCATTGGACGAGACCGGAGTTGCAGTGCAGCTTCTTCGTTTTACAAGAATGTTGCAGAGAAAGCAGATCCTCTTCTTTCAGCATTCGCCGAGGCTAATCAAGCTTTCGAAGATGGTGATGGTGAATTGGCGTTCATTGACTATCTACTGGCAGCTGAGCAAGGATATGAAAAGGGGCAAGCAAATGTCGCATATCTTCTTGACCAAGAGAAATCAAAATGGTCGCTGCCCTCCTGGTTAGTTATAGCCAAGTCATTCCGTCCCAAACTACTAGAAGATCCAAGACTTGCCCTGATCTACTGGACAAGATCGGCCAAACAGTTAAATATAGACTCGATGGTCAAAATGGGAGATTACTATCTCAATGGTATTGGGACTTCGCCGGACGTGGACAAAGCAGCCTCGTGTTACACAGCAGCGTCAGAATATCACCAAAGTGCCCAAGCGTTATACAATCTTGGATGGATGCATGAAAATGGCATTGGACTTGACCAGGACTTCCATCTTGCAAAAAGATACTACGACCATGCTTTGGAAACGAACGATGAAGCTTATCTTCCAGTGACTTTGAGCTTGTTAAAGTTGCGACTTAGGAGTGCTTGGAACACGTTGACACATGGCCGTGTCAATTCCATCCAAGACGAGCCAGGTACGAGTTTTCTTTCCCAGTTCCGAGTATTGAGGCTAACCATTTTCTTAGCACCTAGGAAGCAATGGTCACTCTCAGAATGGATCAGCAACTTCTTACAGGAAGACCAAGGCTACTTGGGAGACTACGATGACGACAACTATCTTCCCGAAGAGGACCCAATGCCGGGCGGGGATGCTGATGGGATGTATGACGATGTCCTATCTGACGGGTTTGGGATACTTGACTATCTACTAGCTATGTCGTTCGTCTTTGCACTGGTCGCACTGATATACCATCGCCAACGTGTTGCGGCGGAGGTGCAGAGACAAAGAGAAGAGGGGCAGCAGCAAGGACAACAGCCGCCTCAAGATCCTCAACAGGAGGACAGAGGGCTGTTTCCGGGGCCTGGTGATCCTGATTTCAACCAATGGGTCGCGGGAGGAATAGGTCATTGAGATAGATAATGATATGTATGGTATAAGTGTATAAAGCCAAAAATCAATAATTAGAAAGAAGACTCATTATCGAACGGACACATAATTCTCTTCTTATTCTAGTTTCTTGGGGATAAAGCTGAAATCGCTCCTATGTTGATTGATAGCAAGTTCTTACTTTCAAGAAAGTACAAGATATACCGTCCATAGTTTGTTTGTCCTGACACACACTTTAATATAACCTCTGGACTGACCTCCATTGCACTGAATACCCCTGGCTCATCACAATCATAGAAAATGAGGGACTTAAGCACATAAATATATGTAAATGATGATCACAACATCAATTGAAGGAGTGGAACTCCGGGTGGGCCCATCCGTAGCCAAGTACAGTAGTGGAGCCCGCAGGGGTCTTCCATGCAGCCCTGATGTACGTTCCCCCGCGTAACACAAGGCTGAATCCAAACCTCGATATCATTTCTCATCACCTCACATTATATTACATTACATTACATCCTCCCAACGGGGGTTTTCAGCAATTGATATACAACTTACATCCCACCAGCTCTAAATCAATCCTCTGATTTTATGAATCCAAAGCAAAATGTCCACTCCCGCTGCCAAACGTCGTAGAATCGATGCCGCATCTACAACTCTCTCCAAGCCATTCCGGTCTCCCTTCAAAACGCCCTTCAAGTCACCTCTCAAACAGCCAGATAGCAATAGTATACCCACACCCACTACTACCACGCCACTCAAATCGTCCATAACTACTACTTCCATCCTCGCCGAGAAAACTCCCAATTTCACTCCTTCCCGCCCACTTCGCGGAAAGAAGTCGTTCACTTCACCGGTCCAAGCTGCAGCATTGAATGCAGACCCAGATATCGCACCGTTGTTGAGAGAGCAGCGCGAGTTGGAGAAGCAATTAAGGGAGGTGAAGGTGGAGTTGGATATGGCTGAGCAGGCGAGGAAGATTGAGAGAGAGAGTAAGAAAAAGGGTGACGGCGAGGTGGTGGATGCTGAATTGATTGAGTTGGCTGGGAAGTGGAAGATGGCTAGTCGACAGGCGGCCGAGGAGTTGTTTGGGAAAGTGAGAGATAGGGTAAATCGGTATGTGTGATATGCTGTGTTTCAAGTCAGCTAGGTATCTTGGCCTACAGATGCTGATTGGGAATAGCATGGGTGGGCCGAAAGCCTGGAAGGAGATGCAGAAAAAGCAACAGGAATTCCAAGGCGGGTGGGATAATCCGGAAGAGCAGACGCAAAACAATGATAATGATGACGATGATGACGATGACGAAAATTATGAGAAACATGATGTTGAGAAGAGAGATATCTATGCTGAATATGGCATTGACCCTGAGACAGAGAACGAAAAGTCACAGCGTCCAAAGGGAGTTGGTGACACGGGGGAAATGCCTGGTCAAGAAGATGTAGGTGCGTCATCTTACACTAATGATACTGCGCTAACAAAAATACAGGAATTCACAATGGCCATGATGTTGAGAACGCTAAATGTCGACCTGGACATCATTGGCTACGACCGAGAGACCCAAATGTGGACTGATCCATGATGCTGAACACAGTTCTAATGTGTTCTGAAAAATCGAATGGCTGGCTGTTGTATTCTAGATTCTTTAGAGCTTGCACAAGCATAGCTGTGCTTT
>Ga0247739_10000906_pt1 | contig 10668 bp, 7 predicted proteins | sample UWRJL058202B2_FD_180943 | JGI IMG/M metagenome (GOLD analysis project Ga0247739, IMG submission 180943) | Plant litter microbial communities from Arlington Agricultural Research Station in Wisconsin, United States - UWRJ-L058-202B-2 | ecosystem: Environmental > Terrestrial > Plant litter >... | reverse complement strand
CAACACGCTCATCCCCGAGTACCAGGAGCAGTACGGCACGAACCTGCCCGACAACCCGATCTACGGCGAGCGAGCCGGCCAGGAGATCAACTACCTCCCACTCATGGAGGTCACCTACTGGGGCTTCCGGCTCATGATCGGCTTCGGCATCCTCGCCGCCGGCTTCGCCGCGCTCACCCTGTGGCTCACCCGCAAGGGCACCGTGCCGAAGTCGAAGCTGATGATGTGGACGGCGCTGGCGAGCATTGCTGCACCGTTCGCGGCGAACATCTCGGGCTGGGTCTTCACCGAGATGGGGCGACAGCCCTTCGTGGTCGCGCCCAACCCGACGCCCGGCGGGGTCGACGGGGTGTTCATGTTCACTGCGGCTGCCGTATCGCCGGGCGTCACCGGCCAGGAGATCATCTTCTCGCTGGCGGCGTTCGCGCTGGTGTACGGGGCGATCCTGGTGGTCGAGATCAGGCTGCTGGTGACCTACGTTCGCGGCGGAGTCGCCTCCGCGATGCCCGAGTTGGAGCATCCGGTCTCCACAGGCTCGACCACCGATGGCAACCCTGATGACCCGAACGACCCCGACAAGCGCGACGTGCTCGCCTTCGCGTACTAGGAGCTCTCATGGAAATCCTCCCCACCATCTGGTTCGTCGCGATCGCGGCGCTGTGGATCGGCTACCTGCTGCTCGAGGGGTTCGACCTCGGAGTCGGGATGCTGCTGCTCACGAGCACCCGCGACGACAAGCAGCGGCGGCTCATGCTCAACACCATCGGCCCCGTCTGGGACGGCAACGAGGTCTGGCTGATCACGGCCGGCGCCGCCACCTTCGCCGCGTTCCCCCTCTGGTACGCCTCGCTGTTCTCCACCCTGTACATCCCGCTGACTCTCGTTCTGCTGGGGCTCATCTTCCGCGCGGTGGCGATCGAGTATCGCGGCAAGGGCTCGACCATCGCCTGGCGGAAGCGGTGGGACCGCGCGCTCGGAATCGGCTCGTTCGTGTCGGCGTTCGGCATCGGCGCGGCGCTCACCCTCACCACCACGGGGTTGCCGCTGAACGAGAACGGCGACCGGGTGGGCGGTCCATTCGTGTGGCTCACCCCCTATGCGATCCTCGGTGGGTTGGCAGTCGTTGGTTTCTGCCTGGTGCACGCGTCGACCTTCCTCGGCCTGAAGACCCTCGGGCCGGTTCGGGAGCGTTCGCAGCGCTTCGTGGTGCGCTGGGCGCCGGTCGCGCTGCTGCCGATAGTCGGGTGGGTGCTGGTCGTGCAGCTGCAGAGCGGTAACCCCCTTACCTGGTTGCTCGTTCTGCTCGCGGTTGTGGCCGTGATTCTCGGGTGGATCTCGGCGCGGGCTGGCCGGGAGGGCCGGGCGTTCCTCGGTTTCGCGGTGTTCCTGGTGCTCGGTGCCTCGTCGATCTTCGCCGCCGTGTATCCGGTCGTGCTGCCGTCGACGATCGACCACGCCTTCGACCTCACCATCTTGAACGCGGCCAGCGGCGACTACACGCTCGGCGTGATGACCGTCGTCACCGCGATCGGCCTGCCCCTCGTGCTCGTCTACCAGGGGTGGACGTACTGGGTGTTCCGCCAGCGACTGAGCGAACGCCAGCTGCCCGAGGCCCATGCGGTGGTGCCGGCCGCAGCTTCCCGGTGAGGAGGCTCGCGCCGGTCGGCACCGGAACCCTGTTCGGTCTCGGGCTGCTCGCGGCGCTGAAGGGGCTGGCGCTGGTCCTGATGGCGGAGGCGGTGGCCCGCGGCATCGTCAGCGTGCTGGACGGGACGGATGACTTGCGCACCGCCATCGCGGTCGGCTGTGCCGCGGGCCTCCTCCGCGCGGGTGTCACCTGGGCGAGCCAGTCGTTCGCCACCGCCGCGTCGCTGCGCGCCAAGCAGGACCTCCGCCAGCAACTCGCGCGCCGACTGCTCGCGGGCGGCACACCGGGCGTCGGCTCGAGCACTGCAATCGGCACCGTGGGGCTCGACGAGCTCGACGGGTACTACCGCACGGTGCTGCCCGCGATGATGACGGCGGCCACCGTTCCGCTGATCGTCGGCGCGCGCATCCTGTTCGCCGACTGGGTCAGCGCGGTGATCATCATCGTGACGGTGCCGTTGGTCCCGGTGTTCATGGCCCTGGTCGGGATGCACACTCGCGACCGGGCGGACGCAGCCTCGGCCACCCTGCAACAGCTCTCCGACCACCTGGTCGAGTTGGCGCGGGGCCTTCCGGTGCTCGTCGGTCTCGGCCGCGTGCGCGACCAGGCCGAGGCGCTGCGAGGGGTATCCACCCGCCACCGCAGCACGACGATGGCAACGCTGCGGAGCGCATTTCTGTCATCGCTGGTGCTCGAGCTGATCGCCACCATCTCGGTCGCGGTGGTCGCCGTGTTCGTCGGTGTGCGGCTCGTGCACGGCGACCTGACCCTGATGGTGGGACTGGTCGCCCTCATCCTCGCGCCGGAGTGCTTCGCCCCGTTCCGCGACCTCGGCGCCGCGTTCCACGCCTCGCAGGATGGCTTGGCCGCCCTGCGCCGGACTCGCGAGCTCATCGCGGAGCCCGTCGAGCGCGCGGTCGTGCTCCCGGGAGCGGCAGTGCGGGCCGAGGGGCTCAGCGTGCTGTATCCCGGGCGCACCATCCCCGCGATCGAGGGCGTCGACATCCTGATCGAGAAGAATTCGACCACCGCGATCGACGGGGCGAGTGGGGCGGGCAAATCAACGCTGCTGGCCGTGCTGGCCGGGGTCATCGCGCCGTCCACCGGCACCCTCTCCGGGTGGGATCCCGCCCGGGTGGCCTGGGTGCCCCAGCACCCGCACACGGTTGGTGAGACCGTGCGCGACGAACTCGCTCTGTACGGCGGACCGCACGCCGACGTTGACGGGATGCTCGCGCGCCTGAACCTCGCGCATGTTGCCGATGCCGACCCCGCACGGCTGAGCCCCGGCGAACTGCGCCGGGTCGCGGTCGCCCGCGGGCTGCTGCGGGTGGAGGCGGGTGCCGAGCTGCTGCTGCTCGACGAGCCCACCGCCCACCTCGATCGAGCGAACGCAGAGCGAGTCGAGGCGGAGATCGCCGCGCTCGCCGGTCGGCTGACGATCGTCATCGCGTCGCACGAGGCCGGGATGACCCGGCTCGCGGAGCACCGGATCCTGCTGGGGCGGCAGGGGGGTGCGCGGTCGGCGGGGGCGCTCCCTGGGGCCGTCTCGCTCCCTGAGGTCCTCGAAGGGAGCGGGGCTCTCGAAGGGGGCGCTTCGAGAGCCTTCCCCACCCGCACGGCCGCCAAATCGCTCCGTGATTCGTCGGGACCGGCGGGCGTGGGCCCAGCCGCCGAGCTGCTCGCCTTCCTCCGCCCCGCGGGCTGGCGCACCGCGGCATCCATCCTCCTCGGCACCGGCGCCAGCCTGTTCGCGGTCGCGCTCACCGCGCTCTCGGGCTGGTTGATCGTGCGCGCCAGCGAGCAGCCGCCGATCATGTACCTGCTGGTGGCGATCGTGGGCGTTCGGTTCTTCGGGCTGGGTCGCTCGGGACTTCGGTACGCCGAGCGGCTCCTCACCCACGATGCCGTGCTCGGATCGGTCACCGAACTGCGAGCGCGGCTGTGGTCGGGTCTGGCCGCCGGCGGTGTCGGATCGCGATCGCTCGCCACGGGGGCCGTCGCACTCGACTTCCTGGTATCTGCGGCGGATCGGGTGCGCGACCTCGTGCCGAGGGTGGTCCTGCCGGTGGCGGTCGCCCTGCTGAGTGGTGTCGCGGCCGTGATCGCGGTCGCCGCACTGCACGCCCCAGCGCTGCCCCTGCTCCTCGGCGGACTCGCGGTGAGCCTGCTGCTTGCCCCCGCCGTGGCCCTGCTCGCCGACCGTTCCGCTGCTCGCGGCGTGGCCGTCATCCGCTCGGTCGTGCTCCGTCGCTTCGCGGGCGTTGTGGGCGCCTCTCACGAGCTGCGCGCCAACGGGGTGGACGGCCGGGCGCTCCGGCAGCTCGCCGAACTCGACTCGTCAGCCAGCGGCCAGGCACTGCGCAGTGCGCGGGCGCTCGGTCTCGGCAGCGCAATCGTCGTGCTGGCCGGATCCGTCGTGTCGGTTCTCATGCTGAGCACCGGCGCCGGTCTCGATGGCGGTGTGCTCGCCGTGCTCGTGCTGCTGCCGCTCGCCCTCATCGACCCGCTGCTCGGCGCCATCGATGGAGTGCAGCAATGGCCCGCCCTCGCTTCGGCCCTGGCGCGAGTGCGGCAGGTCACGTCGCTGCGCGAGCCCGCGCCCACCGGTGACCGGGTGGCGGGCCCGGTGCACGACCTGCAGCTCGATGGGCTCGGCGCGGCGTGGCCGGGAGCCGCGACCGCCGCATTCGGTCCGCTCACCGCTCACGCCGGCCGGGGAGACTGGATGGTCGTCGAGGGGCCATCCGGATCCGGCAAGTCGACCCTGCTCGCCACCCTGTTGGGGTATCTGCCCGCGACATCCGGAACCTGGCGCATCGACGGGCAGGATGCGCGGGACTTCGACCGCGCGAGCCTGCGCCAGCGCGTGGCCTGGTGCCCGCAGGAGGCGCACCTGTTCGACTCGACGATCCGAGGCAACCTGGCCCTGGCCCGCGGCCGTGACGACCGCGCTACCGACGCCGAGCTCGAGCAGGCCGTTCGCGCCGTGGGCCTCGGGCCGCTGCTCGACTCGTTGCCTCTCGGGCTCGATACCCAGGTCGGCGCGGGCGGGCGGCTGTTCTCCGGCGGCGAGCGTCAGCGACTGGCCGTGGCCCGCACGCTCCTCACCCCGGCCGACGTCGTGCTGCTCGACGAGCCGACCGCCCACCTCGACGCCGAGAGCGCCGAGTCGCTGATCGCCGACCTGCGCGTCGCTCTCGCCGACAAGATCGTTGTGCTGGTCAGCCACCACGCCGACGAGCGGCTCCCCCGCGACCAACGGGTATCCCTCGCCCCTGCTTCTGCCCTTGCTCTCGGGGCACCACTTGTTGCGGCGTTCTAGCCCGTTCGCGACGGAGAGCTAGCGGATCGGGCCCAGCAGGTTGGTGGCGACTGTCGAGTGAACCGACTCGGTGTCGCTCGGGTGATAGATGCCCGCCAGCACATCGCGCTGCAATCGGCTGAGCTCCGCGGATGACCGGTACCCGCCGCCACCCGCCGACCGCATCGCCTGGTCGACCACGTAGCGGGCGGTCTCGGTCGAGCGGTGCTTGGCTCCGGTGAGGTAGCGGAACCAGGATGACCCGTGGTCGACCAGCCCGTCGACGTCGGCGGCAAGGGTCTCGAGCTGCGGGGCCAGCGCGTCGAGCGCGAGCGCGGCATCCGCGATCCGCCACCTCAGGTCGGGTTCCTGGTCGTAGCTTGCACCCGTCTTCAGCGACGTGCGCCGATGCACCGCCTCGACCGCCAGCTCGAGGGCGCGGTCGGCGATGCCGGCATACACCGAGCCGATCAGCAGCAGGAAGTTCGAGAAGATCCCGAACACGAACGGGTCGGCGTTCGGTCCGACCGGAAGCGTGCGAGTGATCCGCTCGGTCGGCACGATGGCTCCGTCGAGAATCGTGGTGTGGCTCTGGGTGGCCCGCATGCCGAGGGTGTCCCAGTCGTCCAGCGACCGCCAGCCCGGAGTGTCGCGGGTGATGAAGCCGTGGATGAGCTCGTCGCCGTGCCGCCCGAAGATGCCGAGCCGGGTCCAGGCGGGGCTGAGCGAGGTGAAGATCTTCGTCCCGGTGAACGAGTACCCGCCCTCGACCGGTTCGGCGACGGTCAGGGAATCCCAGAGCACCAGGTCGTTGCCCGGCTCGCTGTTGCCGAACGCGAATAGCTCGCCGGCTGCGGAATCCCGAAGCACCCAGTCGAGGGTGTGATCGCCTCTCTCGGCGAGCACTCTCGCGACACCGACCCAAACGAGGTGCATGTTGATGCCGAGTGCGGTCGCCGGAGCGTACGCCGCGAGCAGCCGCTGGTCGCGGGCGGTCTCGAGCAGGCTGCGCGGGCCGAGGTAGCCTGCCGCGCGGAGCTCGTCGAGGTCTTCGGTGAAGAACGCGTTGTCGCGGTCGTAGCCGGCGGCGCGGGAACGAATGCGCTCAAGCAGGTCGGGGGTCAGGACGGTCACGGTTCAAGGCTACGTCTGCCGGGCGCGGTCGCCCTGTTTGTCCCAAGTCGAGGTGGGTTCTGTGCCCGTCCGGTTCGAGTCGCCGAATCTGTCAGGAGTCGTGATGATTTCCGGTCCTAGCTCGTTCGAGTCGGCGAATTTGTCAGGAGTCGTGCACATTGTCACAACTCCTGACAAAAAGGGCGACTCGGCTCCAGGACCACCTGGACCCGCCCCGCTAGGTGAACGCGCTCTGGATCTGAAGGACCGTCCTTCAGATTGAGAGCGTGACGAAGGTCACCCCGCGGCCGGGCAGCCGCGGAGGTCGTGGGCGGAGCCGGCAGCTACGTCGACCGTGACAGGTCACTCCGCAGCCGGGCGCCGCCCGTCGTTGAGCGCCGCGACCAGGAGCAGCACCGTCACCGCGGTGAGCGCCGCCGTGGTGGCGAGCACCCCGAGCATCCCAGCCGCCAGCGGCAGCAGCAGGATCAGCACCACCGCCACGATCGTCGCCGACGGAGGGATCGACACCCGCTCGACCATCGGGGCGTGCAGTAGCCAGAGCAGCAGAAGGAAGATCGCGAGCGGGATGGCCAGCGCATAGCCAACCATCGTCGGGCTCGCCTCGATGTGCCCTCCCACCGCCTCGACGGCGACCTCGATGGCGGCCCCGATCGCGGCGAGGGACGCGTAGACGAAGTAGTGGCCGTATCCCCAGATATACGACTTGTCTCGGCGCTTCACGAGCCCCTCGGCCGCGGGCTCGGAGAAGTACAGCCACCACAGGGCGAAAAGCAGCACGAGCCCCGCGACGGCCACCAGCACGAGCGAGGGCTCGACATCGTCCTTGACCGCGTCCTGCACGGCGAGGGTGACGGCGAGCACGCTCTCCCCGAGCAGAATGATCGTGAACAGCCCGTACCGCTCGGCGATGTGGTGCGGGTGCCACGGCAGCTTGCCCGCACGGTCGGCCCAGGGGGAGACGAGGGTCTCGGCGATCGCGAGCAGGATGAACGCCGGGGTGACCAGCGAAAGCGGCACGAAGATCAGCCTCAGCAGCCACCCGGCCTGCACGACGGAGATTCCGATGATGTATCGCGTGGTGGTGCCGCGCGACTCCGGGTCCTCCACCGTCACCCGCACCAGCATGGCGATGAGGCCGACCCGCATGATGAGGTAGCCGAGCGTCACCGGGAGGAAGTCCTGCTCCGCGAACGCCCGCGGAACGCCAGCGGCGAGAACCAGCACGCCACCCATCTGCACCATCGTGAAGATGCGGTACAGCACGTCGTCGGTGTCGTACGCCGACGACAGCCACGTGAACTGGTTCCACGCCCACCAGATCGCGAAGAACACCATCAGGAACGGACCGATCACCTCGCCCGTGTGCCCTTCGGCGATGCTGTGGGCGAGTTCGACCACCAACGAGGAGATGGCCACCACGAAGGTGAGGTCGAACAGCAGCTCGAGCGGAGTGGACGTGCGGTTCGGCTCGGTGATGTCCCGCGCCTGCGCCCGGGTGCGAAGAGCCCTCATGCGCTCAACGGTAGTGGCGAGTCAGGCCGCCAGGAGTTCGGCGATCGTCCGAATGCCGAGGTCGACTTCGGCGAAGCTGGTCGAGAGCGGCGACATCCCGAGCCTGATGCCGCTGGGCCGACGGAAGTCCGGGATGACCCCGCGCTGCCACAACGTGGGCAGGAGCTCGGCGAAGCCCGGGTGGTCGAGCGTGATGTGACCGCCACGCCGACCCGGATCACGCGGGCTGGCCAGCGTCGCCGCGGGCAGCAGCTCATCACTGAGCTCGGTGGCGAACGCGGTCAGCGCCTCGGACTTCGCACGGACCGCCGCTATTCCCACGTCGTCGATCAAAGCGATCGTGTCTTGCATGGCGAGCAGGCCGAGAATGGGCGGGGTGCCGCTGAGAAACCCGCGGATGCCCTCGGCGGGCGTGTAGCCCTGACCCATCTCGAACGGGCGGTCGCTGCCGAGCCAACCGTGGATCGGTTGGCGAAGCCTCGACTGCAGCTCGCTGCGCACGTACACGAACGCCGGGGCGCCCGGCCCACCGTTCAGGTACTTGTAGCCGCAACCCACCGCGAGGTCGACACCCCAGTCGTCGAGCAGGCTCGGCACTACCCCGACCGCGTGCGACAGGTCCCACAGCACGAGTGCCCCAGCGTCGTGCGCCACCGCCGTGATGGCGGGCCCGTCGGCTATATAACCGGATCGGTATGCGACAGAGCTGAACACGACGAGCGCGGTCTGCGGTCCGACGGCGGATGACACTAGCTCTGAGGTCACACCCCCGGCCGGATCCGTGGTCACCCAGCGCACGGTCATCCCGCGGTCGGCGGCGATTCCCTCAACCACGTAACGGTCGGTCGGAAAGTTGTCGCGGTCGATCACGATCTCCGAGCGGCCGGGCCGGGCGTCGAGCGCGGCTCGCACCAGCTTGTAGAGCAGCACGGTCGTCGAGTCGCCGATGGCCACCTGGCCAGCTGCGGCCCCGAGGGCGACACGACCGAGTTGGTCGCCGATCGTCAGCGGCAGGTCGAGCCACCCCTCTTCCCAGCCACGGATGAGTCGGCCGGCCCACTGCTCGCGGAGGAACGACTCGACCCGCTCGAGGGACGCGGCGAGCGGGCGCCCCAACGAGTTGCCGTCGAGGTACGACACCACTCCCGGCGACGGCACGAACTTCGCCCGGTGCGCGGCGAGCGGGTCCGCGGCGTCGAGGTCGGCCGCGGTCACTGGGAGTCCAGCTGCACCCGCGCCTCGTCGAGCACCATCATGATCGCGAGCGTGTCGGCCAATGAGTGCAGCGGCGATTCGGTCAGGCCGTCGGCGATGTGCGCCGCAACGGCGGTGGCCTGGTACGCGAGACCGCCACTGCCGCTGACCCCCGAGGTGTCGGTCCACTCCAGCGCATCGCCGGAGGCGGAGGTCAGGCGCAGGCTGCCCGGGATGAAGAACTGTCCTGGGATCTCGATTCGGGAATCCGTGCCATTGATCGACGCGCTCTGCGACGACGTCGCCCACATGCTCATGGTCACCGAGGCGAGCGCATCGGACTCGTACTGCAGCGTGACGGCAGACTGGGCGTCGACGCCGGTGGGAGCGAATGACCCCCGCGCCGTCACCCGGGCGGGTGCGCCGAGGGCGAAGTGGGCGAACCACGCCGGGTAGACGCCGATGTCGAGCAGCGCCCCGCCACCGAGGAGCGGGTTGAACCAGCGCCCGTTCGGGTCATAGTCGAAGAGCGCCCCGAAGTCGGCGGAGACGGTCTTGATGTCTCCGAGCACGCCGTCGTGCAGCAGCTGGGCGGCGATGGTGGTCTGGGGCAAGAACCGCGACCACATCGCCTCCATCGCGAAAACCCCGGCCGCGCGCGCGGCGTCGACCAGCTCGCGAGCCTGCTCCGAGTTCAATGCGATCGGCTTCTCGATCAGCACGTGCTTGCCCGCCGCGATCGCGAGCAATCCCAACGGCAAGTGTTCGCTGTGCGGCGCGGCGATGTACACGGCGTCAACCTCGGGGTCGGCGACGAGCTGCTCATATCCGCCGTACGCTCGCGCGATGCCGTGCTCAGCGGCGAAGGCCTGTGCGCGCTCGAGGGAGCGGGACGCGACCGCCACGATCGGCTGGTCGGTGTTGGCGGTGACAGTTGCCGCCCACGAGCCCGCGATGCCGCCGGGAGCGAGAATGCCCCAGCGCACGGTGGGGCCGCCGCGCAGTGGCGTGTTCGTCGGGGCGGGGAGCGAGGTGGGGAAGGCCATGGCTCCGAATCTATCCCCAGATGGATTCACAGCCCGCACCCATACTCTGAGAAGCATGGACTTATCGCTCGAGCTGTCGCCCGACCTTATTGTCGCCTTCCTCACCCTTTTCGTGCTCGAGATCGTGCTCGGCGTCGACAACGTCATCTTCATCTCGATCCTCGCGGGCAAGCTGCCCGCCGAGCAGCAAGCGAAGGCCCGCAACCTCGGGCTGACCCTGGCGATGCTCATCCGCATCGGCCTGCTGTTCTTCGCCAGCTGGATCATCAGCCTCACCGCCGACCTGTTCGACTTGTTCGGCATGGGATTCTCGGGGCGCGACCTCATCCTCATCGCCGGTGGCCTGTTCCTGATCTACAAGGCTGTCCATGAGATCCACGAGAAGCTCGAGGGTGCCGAGTCGCACGGCAACGACACCGGCCGGGCCGTGACGTTCGGCGGCATCATCGCCCAGATCCTGCTGCTCGACATCGTGTTCTCGTTCGACTCTGTGATCACCGCTGTCGGCATGGTCGACAGCCTGCTCGTGATCATCGTCGCGGTTGTGCTGTCGTTCGGCGTGATGCTGTTCTCGTCGAAGTACATCTTCGCCTTCGTCAACAAGCACCCAACGGTGAAGATGCTCGCGCTGGCATTCCTCGTGCTGATCGGGGTCACGTTGGTCGCCGACGGGTTCGAGGTGCACATCGACAAGGCGCTGATCTACGTGCCGATCGCGTTCGCGATCATCGTCGAGGCGCTCAACCTGACCTACAAGTCACGCCAGGAGAAGCGTCGCGGCGAGGCGCACGATCCAGTGAAACTACGCCAGCGCATCAGCGAGGACT
>Ga0247739_10000905_pt1 | contig 10678 bp, 13 predicted proteins | sample UWRJL058202B2_FD_180943 | JGI IMG/M metagenome (GOLD analysis project Ga0247739, IMG submission 180943) | Plant litter microbial communities from Arlington Agricultural Research Station in Wisconsin, United States - UWRJ-L058-202B-2 | ecosystem: Environmental > Terrestrial > Plant litter >... | reverse complement strand
TTATTTTCTAATAAAGAACTGTCTTTCAAATATTTTTCAAGCTCGTCATTTGTCACACGTAATAAATTGCCTGTCATGCCCATAATTCAGTATGTCCGTTAGGTTTTATAAAAACTTTTTTATGTGATTATGTCCAATTAAATTCACCAACCTGTAAATGTAGGTAATGCCCGGTTTAAAATATGAGCATTAAATATGTTACCACTATCACCAAACCTAATTCCAACAGATTCTGTTGATTCAATCAGAAGCAACCGTCCCAAAATCTGACGTTCGCTTTAATTAGTTAAAAATAATCTGACTGACCATTAATTACCTTGAAAATAAATAAATACAGGAAGACTGATTCGACTACTTTCTTTCTAAAATCCACAGTTTACATTGTCGCATTTGCCTTGGCAATAACCTCATGCAAAGTTAGCTTACCTGAAGAGTATAAGAGAAAATCGTTACAGGAAGACATTTATGTTGAGAATAATAAAGAGAATTATTCCCTTTATCTGGATAATAAAGCCTCTGCTTTTCAGATAAATCTGCAATCGTTGGGAAATACGGTTAACCTGAATACGAAGGAAAATGCTTCAGATAGTGTGATTCTTTTCAAAAACCAGAATTCATTCCGGCCTTACTTTAATCTGGTTTCCGGCAGCGATACGACTGTCGTTTCCAATCGTTACATCGATTTTGAAAATACAGTGAATTTCCGTGATATTGGCGGATTAAAAACGAAGGATGGGAAGACGGTTCTCTGGGGAAAAATCTATCGCTCTGATAATTTGTCCCAACTTGAAACCAATGATTTTTCTAAGTTCAACAACATGAACATCAAGACCGTTTATGACCTTCGGACGGATCATGAAATAAAAGGAAAAGAAGATCATTTGCCTGAAAATGTGCAATATAAGCATACACCAACGGTAGAAGATCAGGAAGGTGAAATTGCGAAATTGCGTGCAAAAGTGATCAATGGGGAAATAACGGATAAGCAGGCCACCGAGCAAACTGTAAAGTTTTATGAGGATGCAGTTACTGTAAACGTAAAATCTTTAAGTGAAATCATTCGCCAGATAACCGATTCAAATGAACCGGTTTTATATCACTGTTCAGCTGGAAAAGACCGAACCGGAATTGTTTCAGCACTGATTTTATCCATTCTCAATGTTGACAGAAAAACGATTGTCGATGAATACCTGCTGTCAAATTATTACCGGAAAGCAAAGACAGAAAAAATGTTGGGTAAAGCAAAACTGGCGAAAATAATCAAACCTAAAATGGATCTCAAAGCGATTGAAGTTTTCATGACCGTGGACGAAAAATTTATCAATGCTACTTTTAATGCCATTGATAAAGAATATGGCGGTATTGATAAGTTTATTCAAAACCAGCTCGGAATTGATCAGCAGGCAAGAAAGCAAATTGTAGCAAGGTTGACTTATTAGCCCTGCGCGGGCCACACCGATTGCAAATCGGTGTTAGCTACCGTACAAACGCTAAACTATTTACAATTCAATTTTACACTAAAATTTATAAGCTATAGTAACCGTTCCATTTCTTGGCGCACCGGGGAAAAGTCGGAGGTAATTTTGGGCACCCAGCCAATAGCTGTTATTAAATAGGTTTCCCGCATTTAAAGCCAATTGAATATTGCTTTTTCCAGGATTATAGTAGAGTGCCGCATCGAAAATAGTGAATGCCGGAACCATAAATGTGCGTGTGAACCAGGGAACTTTGCTGATTTGATATTGCATTCCGAACCCAATACACAAATCCTTTAAGGCGGAGGAACTATTAAAATTATAGCGTGTCCACAGGTTCGCGCTATTTTTCGGAGTATTTTGTTTTCTGGCACCAATCAGCGTTTTATCACTATCGTTCATGATAACTGCATCAATGTAACTATAAGAAGCATTGATTTGCCAGTCGGGTGTGGTATAACCGGCGATATCCCACTCAATTCCACGGCTCCGTTCAGCTCTCCGTGTCACCAGTAAATCCGGATCTTTTTGTAGCCTAAAAATGAAACTTCAATTTGTCCTTTTCCTTCCAGCGAAAAATTTCCGTTGGTATCAGTAACTGACCCAACTCCGGAGTTTAAAAGCTTTACCGAAGCTCCTTCAATTTTCTTTCCGGTAGCGGCATCAGAAATATTACCAGAAATGTTTTGAGCTTGTAAATAAAACGAGCTCAATAAAAACAACATAATAAAAGTATACTTCATAAATTAAAAACTTAATATGATAAGGGAAAGTTGATTTTTAGACGGTTTTCAAATACAAGACTTCCAGCTCATTGGCATAAATATCGCTTGCTTACGATATTGGGAATAAACAGCATAAAACTTTTCCATGGTTGGTTTTTTAGGCATATCCCACTTTTCATGGTAACCTTCCCGCTGTTTGATCGCCGTTTCTGCTGCTTCCGGGACAGGAACGCTGTTATTTACAATGACATTGGCAATACCGGGAATGGATACAGGCTGAAAACTAAATTTTGCTTGTTGCTGCCAGTTTTTTACACTTACTTTTTGTTTGCTATCGTTTTTATATGTGATTTGTGTTAAATGAATTCCATTAAGGTTCTTCGTTTTTTCAAACCTGTACTTTTCAGTTTGTTTTTGAAAGGCTGTGAACGTATCAAAGTCAGTTCCCGACAGATTCATGGATATATTACGGATTGCCAGATAAGGATCTGCAAAGCTTAAAATGGATGAGATGGAATTTTGTGCTTTATAGGTACAGATTAGCGCGTCATAATGTTTGTTGAAATTGCGCGAAGTAATATTTTCACCTTCCTGCATTACCAGCGCTCCGTAATTGACAGGCAGAGCGGATATTGAATCCACGCCGTATTTCTTTAAAGTAGCTGATTTTAACTGAGAAAAATGCGGGTCATCCGGATTGTGACTGTCGCCCTCTTTGCTGACCTCATCTTCAATTGCATGTTCAAAAGCAATTTTGTCGGGGGCGTTGTATAAACTGGTACCAAGGGTTTGAGCACTTTTTGGCACGACAATGAAAAATAATATCCAGACCAACACTAATATCATCAGCGCATTTTTAGCAGACGCGCTCATGGCCGAAACCGCAATAACGAGCATAGTAATAATCAGGAAATACAGGCCGTAGAATGTAACTATCATTCCTATACGCATGAAACTTTCGGTAGTAATATGACCTGAAAGTGATGTAATTCAATGTGTTGGAAGATAAACATTATTAAACAGATCATAAAGTACAATTCTATGCGGAACTGTTAAATAAATCGCCTAAAACGCTGGCGAACCTGTTTGCCCGATATCATTACCGGTCGCCTTCCCAGATCATTCACGACCGCGTTATCAGTGAGGCAAAAAGATTATTTTATTATTCCGACAAATCCGCCAAAGAGATCGCTTACGAGCTTGGGTTCACAGAAGCGGCTCATTTCAGCAGGTTTTTTAAGAATATGACGAATCAAAATACTTCTGATTTTCGAAAGAACCAGCCGTCAGCATTTGCAATGAAATAGATATTTTGTTTTAAAAAATTCCGAACCCGTCCCAACAGACGGGTTTTTTTTATTGCTTTTTATTTCATTCGGGCGAAAACGCCAACTCTTCGGGCAAGTTATCCATTTTTTCAGACGTGTCCGGAGGCCACCTTTGTATTGTCAATGAGGACAAAAAATGTAGTGATAATCAAAACACTCAAAGACAACGAAGCAATCGAATTTTAATAATTATTAAAAAAACAAGTAGTAAATAAAACAACCTTAAACACAAGTTAAATGAAAACGTTAAAAATTGCAGTTTTTTTTCTTGCAGTATTCCTGAGTACTTTCAAATTGCAAGCACAGCAAAATGAGTCAAAACCAACCATCATTTTTGTTCATGGCATCTGGGCAGACGGCTCCTCCTGGAACGATCAAATTATTGCATTACAAGCGAAAGGATACGATGTAGTTTCAGTGCAAAATCCTTTGACATCCTTAGCGGACGACGTCGCAGCAACACAAAAAGCGATCGATCTTGTTAAAGGTAAAGTGATTTTGGTTGGCCATTCCTGGGGTGGTTTTGTGATTACGCAGGCTGGTAATGATCCTAAGGTTGTTGGGTTGGTATATGTAGCTGCAATTGCGCCGGATGCCGGTGAAAGTCTGGCTTCGTTGTCTGCAAGTGTTCCTCCGGTTGAGCTGTCTAAATACTTTGTTTTATCAGGAAATGATGTCTATTTGTCTAAGGAAGGCATTTCTACCCAGTTTGCACAAGACCTTTCGCCGAAACAAAAAGACTTGGTATATGCTGTACAAGGACCTGCACCAAAATCATTATTTGAAGATAAAAGTGGAGCACCTGCATGGAAACGGAAACCAAGCTGGTATATTGTGGCCAAAAGTGACAAAGCAATAAATCCTGAATTGGAACGCATTATGGCTAAAAGAATCAATGCCAAAACAACTGAAATAGAAGCCAGCCATGTAGTGATGATCTCTCACCCAAAAGAAGTACAGAAAGTGATTGAAGAAGCTGCAAATCATTGAGTTAAATAAAATACAGAGCTGAACGCATAACATATATACTAAACCCAGGCCGGATGATCGGGCTGGGTTTAGTTTTTTGACAGCATTTTTATGACAAATAATACGATGCTTTAAGTTTTCTTAGTAACTTGATTATACTATCAAAAAGTAATTTAATTTTTGAAGGACGCATCATACAAATTCCATTTTAAACGTATTGAAGAATGGCTGAATCACAACTTACCGGTTTGCAAAAACGGGCTGAAAAATATATTAACCGGAGGATTGATTTTCAAATGGCACCAGGCGAAATGATCAACGGGAATTTTATTGGTTTTGACAAAATCTCAATTGACCGGGCTATCATACAACTTTCCAACGCAGCAGACCGCACAACGCTTCCACTTATGTCGGTGGTAAACTATTTTGAGGAGCTGGAAGAAGCAAAAAATGAAGCGCTCAGAAACAGGTGATAAGCTTGTTTATGTATCTTAATTTTATTCAGGATCCACAAGTTTTTTTAGTATAATCAGACTTTAAATCAAAATAGCTTCTTTATTATACTTTGCTTTATAATCCAGAGGAGATAAACCTGTTATTTTTCTAAAAACTTCCCTGAAAGCTTTATCATCTGAATAGCCGACTTCATTCATTACTTCAAAAATGCTTTTCCTTCCTTTTTCCAAAGTTTTTTTCGCAACTTCCACCTTTACACGTTGTAAATATTCGACTGGTGTATTACCGGTCGCTCTTATAAAACGCCGGTCAAAATTTCGCCTGCTGGTCGCAAGCTTTGAAGCCAGTTGCTCAAAGGAAATTCTTTCACTTAAATTTTCTTCAATATAAGTTTGCGCTTCACAAACCATTTCATCACCATGATTTTTTTGTGTTTGAAAGATGAAAAAAGGTGATTGTGATGTTCTTTCAATATCAATTTGAAAAACTTTTGAGCAGTAAATAGCGGTTTGTCTGTCAAAATATTTTTCAACCAGGAAAAGTATTAAATTCAAAAATGAGTATGCGCCGCCGTTGGTATATATTCCTTGTCCGGAAGTAACCAGTTTGTCAACGTGAAGATTAACGTTTGGAAAAAGCCGCTTGAAATCGGCTGCAGCATTCCAATGCGTAGAGCAGTTTTTTCCTTCTAACAAACCAGTAGCAGCCAGCAAAAATGCACCTGTACAGATACTGGCAATTTCAGCGCCACTTTTATATTGCTCTCTGATCCAGCTGATTAATTCCTTATTCTCTCTGATTACCCGGTCGTACTCGTGAGAAACAGAAGGTATAATCACCAGATCGGTTTTCTTTATTTCCGTAATATTTACAGGATTAATTGAAAAGAAACCACCATCCAGTTTGAGTTCTGTTACAAAGCCGGCTATTCGGATTTGTATCATGGGTTTGTGTCCCATATTTTGCCAGTATTCATTTGCACGGGTCAGGATTTGAAACGAACCAGCTATGCTGCTGAGGTTAGCATAGCCATTTGGGACGATGATGGTAATTTGTTTCATGTTAATTTTTTAAGTAAAGATAGAAATTCAGTTTGTCCAGATCAACCCGTTAGGAAGTCCAATTTACACCTTAACATATTGATATTTAGACAATACATTTGTTTGTATATTCCAAAACCAAAAAATCTTAACAATGACTGAATCAGATTTTACTACTACTATTTTGGTAGATCAAACTCCAAAAGAAGCATTCGATGCCATCAACAATGTTCGTGGATGGTGGTCAGAAGAAATTGAGGGTAGTACAGACAAACTTCATAATGAATTTAAATACCATTATAAAGATGTTCATCGCTGCCAAATGAAATTAACTGAAGTCATTGCTAACCAAAAAGTTGTATGGTATGTAATAGACAACTATTTTAATTTTACCAAAGATAAAAGTGAATGGAAGGGCACCAATATTGTTTTTGAGATAACTAGAACCGATAACAAAACGCTGGTTCGGTTTACACATCAAGGTTTGGTTCCTGAATATGAATGCTTTGAAATCTGCAAAAATGCATGGACCCAGTATATAGAAGAAAGTCTGTTTAACCTGATCACCACAGGCGAAGGTCAGCCCAATAGCAGTGAAAAACCAAGAACGGAACACGAAAAGTTACTCCGCTAATACCCCGATCGCAAATCGGGGCGAGCTTGTCAAGAAACATTAAATTCGGGATCCTATGAATGATTATCAAAATACCATTATTGTAAACCAACCAATTAACAAAGTTTACACTGCTATTACAGAAAATATTTCGGATTGGTGGAGTAACGACCTGACCGGATCTGCGACCTTTGTTGGTGATAATTTTAATATCGCTTTTGGCGAAACCCGCAAGACATTTGAGATTGTGGAAGCAATACCTAATAAGAAAATTATATGGAAATGTGTTAAAGCTTATATTGACATGGCTTCGTTGAAAAACAAGGCAGAGTGGGAGGGTACGGAAATAACCTGGACATTAAGTACTGATAATCAGATAACAACACTCACTTTTTTGCATAAAGGTTTAAACTCAAATTTTGAATGTTATGATGTTTGTGAAGCTGGCTGGAACCAGTTTCTTGCTAGTTTACAGTTGTATCTGACAACAGGAAAAGGAACTCCGTTTATAAAAGTTGAAGAAGATCCGGAAAGAAAAACGGCAATTGATTATTAGCCGCTAACACCGATTTGCAATCGGGGCGAGCTTGCTCAATTAAACGACTGCCTGAATTCCAGAGGAGAGAGATTGATTTTGCTCTTAAATAATTTGCTGAAAGACTGAGAATGTTCAAATCCTAATTCGAAGGCAATTTCGCTGACGGATAAATCAGTCGTGGATAATTTTTCCTTCGCCTTTTCTATCAGTTTTTCATGTATGTGCTGCTGCGTGCTTAAGCCTGTCAAAACTTTTAGTAATCCACTTAAATAATTGGGCGAAACGTTTAAAGTTTCGGCAATGTATTGTACAGAAGGCAATCCTTTTTTTGCCAAAGATTCATTGTTAAAATATTCTGACAGAATGTTTTCCAGGCGGTCAAGGATTTTATGATTGGTTATTTTTCTTGTTAAAAACTGACGATGATAAAACCTTTCTGTGTAAGTCAGCAATAATTCTAATTGTGCGATGATTACATCCTGACTGAATTTATCAATGTTTGACTGATATTCCTGCTCAATATTTTTCATCATACTGATAATCTTTGTCTCCTCTTTGTCCGATAAAAACAAAGCTTCGTTTACAGCATAACTGAAATATTCGTATTGCTTTATTTTTTGAGCAAGCGGTGTATTCCACAAAAAATCAGGATGAACAAGCAGCATCCAACCCGAATGTTGTATTTCCTTATCGGCTACAATGGCAAAAACCTGTCCAGGTGCAATTAAAATCATAACACCTTCATCGAAATCGTACTCCTGCTGACCATATTTCATCTTTGCATTAATACTTCTTTTGAGTGCAATAGAATAGAAATTATTGATGAGGCTTTTCGGCTCGTTATCCTGAAGGCGCTTAAAATCATCAAAATTCACGACACTGATCAAAGGATGTTCCGGCTTAGGTAATCCTCTAAACTGATGAAATTCAGTGATCGTCTTAATCCGGTGCGGTTGAATATTTGTCATAACACAAGTTAATCTTTATTATCAGTTATAGCCACTTTTTTTAAGGATTTTGCCACTAATGCACGAATGTTCACGAATAAAATAGACTGTTTATTACAAGAAATTCAATATGCTGCATGTTGTAAATCATTCGTGCATTCGTGGCAAAAAATTCTCTTTGGTTATTGGAGAGCAACTGCGAATTCCTTTGCGAAATCTGCCAGTTTTACTTTGCCCAGTACTGCTGGTTTGTTGCGGTGATAATCCTGTGCTAATAAACCGGTTTGCAAAGCCCTATACATTTCAACCATTCCTGCCGCAATTGCTGGATTCATTCCGACTGATTCCAGGCCATTTTGTGCTTGTTCGTCGGAAACTACGATCCATTTTAATTCTGGTTTTCCCATTGCTTCACCTAAAATTTTAGCAGTTTCTTCACCCGTAAGTTCCTCACTTGCCACGTACCGGACTTTTCTGCCAGCAAGCGGCGTTGCGATTTCATCAGCAATCGCAGCGGCAATATCAATTGGAGAAACCCACGGTATTTTTACATCACCATAGTTTGTTGCGATAATACTTTCTGATTTTATCGTCCATGAATAGCCAAATAAATTGTAATAGAAAGAAGTAGGGCGTATGTGTGTAATGGCCACGTCCGACGGCAGTTCATTCAAAATCTCCTCAACATAGTGAGCGCCAAGCAGGATTCCATTGCCTTTTTCCAGATCAGCACCAAAAGTACTGAGGTTGATTACACGCTTTACTCCAGACTGTTGAATGGCCTGTGCATAATTGTTGCCGAGTCTGTTATAATAGGCCAGAAGGTCAAGATTATGATCAAAGTAATTGGCGGGAGGAACCATGCAATACGCAACATCAGCATCCATAAAGGTGGCTGTTATAAAATCTACATCCTGCAATGAGCCAATAGCCGCAGTAGCGCCTAATGCTTCAATTTCCTGTTGTTTTTCGGGCTTGCTGCTGATCACTGTCACCGCATGTCCTTTTTGTACCAATTCTTCTGTCAGCGGCTTGCTGATATGTCCTAATGAACCTGTTAGTATAATTTTCATTTTATTTCGTTTGTTTTTTGATGTTACAAAGTTCCGCAACACTGATCAGGCGGATGTAGCTGAATCTACTTTTGTTGTAGTCAAAAATTGGAAGATTGAATTTGTAACTTTATTAATTCTGGATAGGAGAAGGATACAGATAGTAAAAGCAATAAATGAATATTAAAGAACTAAGTATATAGTTGTAGTTTTTTGCTTTCTGTTAAATAGTATTAAGGTTTCTTACCTGATTAAATTTAACGTAGCAAAATATGAGATGGATATTCGTGATAGCGGTAATAAGTTGCAGCTGTGCCAGGCAGCCGAGACTGCCGGAAAACAGCATGTATAATGTAACTGCCTTACACAATGACTCAACCTGGTTTGGAACTGCAAAAGCGCTTCGGCTTTACCAGTTAGGTTCACCTGAATCAGTAAAACAGTTTAATATACAAATTGCAACCGATATTCCTTTTCCAGGCCGGGATATGCCTAAGACTCCCGATTACACAGCAAACGGTTGTACGGAAGAATGCCGGCGAAGCCAATCTCTCCTTTTTTACAATATTCCGCTAAAAAAAGGTAAATACAAGATTGCTAGACTGGATAAGAAACGTATTGTTGATAACGAACGGGCAAGCTATTGGCTCGTCGGTTATTCGGGTGGTGCTTATAAAAAATATCTGTTTCAGGGCCGTAATCCCGGTTGGTTAAGAATTACAGGTTTTGACAAAAAAACAAATATTATCGAAGGACGTTTTGCTATTGATCTGGACGAGGATTTGACTTTATATGCCAGACTTGTAAATGATATTCCACCGATAGCAAAATTTAGCGAAGGTTTATTCCGTGTAAAACTGACTGATGTTAAATTGAAATAATATTTTAGAGCTGATACTTTCAAAGAAATGTGGGCAATAGATGATTGATAACCTAAGGCTTTAGCCTTGGGTTGATGCCTTGAAAATCAGGTCGGCTTTAGCCATAAGTGAAGCACAAGCATCGGTGTTTGACATTTTCTTAAACAAGCTCCTTCCGGTTAGAATATTCCTCCCGCGAAGCTTTAATAGTTGCCATATTTTCCAAAGCCCAATTCACCAGACTTGACATTGCAGGCAGCAAACTTTGTCCTAATTCAGTTAACGTATATTCTACACGTGGTGGAACCTGCGGGTAAATTTTCCTTGATACAAGCCCATCCGCTTCCAGTGTTTTTAACGTTACAGTTAACATCTTTTGAGAGATCGTGCCAATTATAGCGTTAATCTCATTGAAACGAAGTGTTCCGCTTTCTCCCAGAATCCCGATTACCAGTATCGACCATTTATCACCGATCCGGTCCAGTACATTTCTTACCGGACAATCAGCTGTTATTGCAAATTTTTTCAAATTTTCTTTCATCATATTGGATTGATTTTCAGCAACAGTTACTTCCGGGTTAGTAATTGATGCGTACGTGCGTTCTTGTGCGAGGCTAAGTTACCAATTACCTTTAAGTATACAAAAGTAAGTATTGGTGAAGATTTATAACAAGA
>Ga0247739_10000902_pt1 | contig 10693 bp, 4 predicted proteins | sample UWRJL058202B2_FD_180943 | JGI IMG/M metagenome (GOLD analysis project Ga0247739, IMG submission 180943) | Plant litter microbial communities from Arlington Agricultural Research Station in Wisconsin, United States - UWRJ-L058-202B-2 | ecosystem: Environmental > Terrestrial > Plant litter >... | reverse complement strand
GCCACATCCTCAGGCGACTTCAGGCCCCGGCGGGTCGCGACGCGCAATGCCGCCAGCCCCATCTGGTCGTTGGAGGCCACCAGGGCGGTCGGCGGCTTGGCCAGGTCGCAAAAGGCCTCCATCGCCGCCATGCCCGACGCGAACGAGAAGTCGCCGCGCCCGATCAGGGCCTCGTCGATGGCCAGGCCACGCTCGGTCATCGCCTGTTTGTAGCCGTCCAGACGCGCGCCGCTGAGGGCCCATTCGTCGCTGCCGGTGATGAAGCCGACGCGGGTATGGCCGAGGTCCAGCAGGTGATCCGTCGCAGCCTTGCCCGCCGCGCGGTCGTCCATGGTGATGGCGAACCCGGGGCCGTCGACGACCGAGCCGATCCGCGCGAACGGCAGGCCCAGCTGGACCAGAAGGTCGATGATCAGAGGATTGTCGGAATGCGGCGGCGTCAGGATGACGCCGTCGGGGTGCAGGGCCGAAATCGCCGCCCGGACCTCGCGCTCGACATGGTTCGAATGGGTGTCGACCAGTTCGAAGATCATGCGGTAGCCGTGCTCGGCGCACTCCAGCATCCCGCCCATCAGCATCTTGTCGACCCAGTCGGTGCCCTCACCCAGACGCCAGCCCTCGATGGTGTGGTCACGGTCGTTCAGAGCCAGCAGCAGCCAGGAGCGCGAGCCGCCCATGCGCTGGGCCGCGATACTGGGGACATAGCCGAGCTTGGCCACGGCGGCGTTGACCCGTTCGCGGACCTCGGGACGCACATTGGGCCCGTTGTTGATGACCCGCGAGACGGTCTGCAAGGAGACGCCGGCCTCGGCGGCGACGTGTTTGATCGTTACCGGGCGACGCACGCTGTTCCGTCCCCGGGCTGTCCGCAAAATTCACTCATAAGGCCACGCTAGCCGATCCGATTGTCCCCGTCCCGGCAAAGATCATACAATTGATCAGGCCGCCATCTCCGGCGTCACAGCCGCACAGTGTCTGGCGATGAACTCTTCCTGGGTGGGCAGATCGGCGACGACACGCCGGAGCATTTCCGCCGCATGGTCCAGTTGCCCGGGCACGCCTTCGAACGGAATACGGTCGACCAGTGGGTGATAGCTGCGCGGATGAACGCCCATCCCCTCCATCACCGACTGCCAGCTGACGGCGCGGAACAGCTCGTCCAGGCCCTCGGCCCGGGTTCCGTTGACGCGGAACAGCTCGATCTTGCGCTTCAGGGAGGCCGGCGGCTCCATCGCCTTGACCTCTCGCCAGAAGGGCGTGTCCTCCCGCTGGGTCGTGCAGTAGTGCAGGATGACGAAGTCGCGGATCTCTTCGTAGTCGGCGATCATCCGCCTGTTGTATTCGGCGGCCAGAGCCGGATCGCAGTCGCGGTCGGGCAGGAAGCGGAAGAAGAAGTCCATGCCGCGGTAGATCAGATGGATCGCAGTGGATTCCAGCGGCTCGATGAAGCCGCCCGCCAGGCCGATGCCGAGAACGTTCTTCTCCCACAGCTTCTCGCGCACGCCCGTCTTGAACGGCACGATCCACGGCTTGGTGACGGGCGCCCCTTCGCACTGGGCCAGCAGGGCCGCGGTCGCCTCGTCGTCGCTGAGGTGCTTGCTGGAGAAGACATATCCGGTGCCGCTGCGGTGCTGCAGCGGAATGACCCAGCGCCAGCCGCAGTCCATGGCCTGGGCCCGGGTGACGGGCATCGGCGGCGTCTCGTTTTCGATCTGCAGGGCGACGGCGCGGTCGCACAGCAGCCAGTCGGACCAGTCGTGGAAGCCGGTCTCCATCGCCTTGCCGATGAGCAGGCTGCGGAAGCCCGAGCAGTCGATGAAGAAGTCGGCGTCGATGGTGCGGCCATCCTTGAGGATCAGCTTCTCGACGAAGCCGTTCGGATGCAGGGCGACGTCCTGGACCATGCCCTCGGTCCGCTTGACGCCGCGCGCCTCGGCGTATTTGCGCAGATAGCGGGCGACCAGCTTGGCATCGAAGTGAAGGGCATAGCTGGCGCTGGCGATCGGCGTGTTCGGGGCCTTGTACGGCAGCATGAATTTGCGTTCGCGCGCCATCACCGCCGCCGGGGCGAAATCCTGCAGCGGGCCCTCATAGCCGTTGGCCTTCGCCTTGAGCCACAGCTGGTAGAAGTCGGACAGATCGACCCGGGCGCCGAGTTCGCCGAATGGGTGGAAATAGTTCTCGCCCTTCACCCGCCAGTCGCGGAAGTCGATGCCCAGCTTGAAGGTGCCCTGGGTTTCGCGGATGAACTCCTGCTCGTTGATGCCCAGTTTGGCGATCAGCTCCAGCAGGGGCGGAACGGTCGATTCACCCACCCCGACGGTCGAGATGTCGTCGGACTCGACCACCTCGATGGCGCCCATCGTTCCCTTGAAGTGCTCGGACATCAGGGCCGCGGCCATCCAGCCGGCGGTGCCGCCGCCGACGATGCAGATCTTGCGGATCGGGCGGTGGGGATTGTTGGCCATCAGCGTGTCTCTCAAGCGGCTACAGGTCGGTCGAGCCGCGCCAGGAAGGCGGCGTGGCTCGGAGTGCGGGCGACGGTCTCGGCGACCGACGCCTTCATCTGGTGAAGGCTGCTGGCGAGCTGGCCGGGGTCCAGCCCCTCAACGGCGGGATCCAGCTGTTCGGGCAGGACGCCGAAGCCGTCGTAGATGGCCAGCCAGCTGGCCGGGTGGAACATCTCCCAGCGATAGCGGACGAACTGTCCCCTCGCCTTCCAGAGCTCGACCTTGCGGGCCAGGGTGTCGGGAATGGCCGCCTCGCGCCGCTCCTTCCAGAAGGGCTCGTCTCGGCCGTTCAGCCAGTAATGCAGGATGATGAAGTCGCGCGTGCGCTCCATCTCGCGCGCCGACTGGTCGTTGAACTCCTCGATGATCGAGGTGGCGAAGGTCTTGTCCGGGAACAGGGACTTCAGCCGTTCGATGCCGTTCTCGATCAGGGCGATGCTGGTGCTTTCCAGCGGCTCGAGGAAGCCGGCGGACAGGCCGATGGAGACGCAATTCTTGACCCAGGCCCGGTCGCGGCGGCCGGGTCGGAAGCCGATGCGGCGCGGCTCCATCAGGGGCTTGCCCATCAGGTTGGGCATGAGGGCGTGCAGCGCCTGCTGATCCGTCATATGCGCGCTGGAGAAGACCAGGCCGTTGCCGGCGCGGTGGCGCAGCGGAATGCCCCACTGCCAGCCCGCCGCATGGGCGGTGACCTGGGTATAGGGATGGGGCTCCATGCCCGGGGCGTTCTCGCTCTGGACGGCGAAGGCGGCGTCGCAGGCCAGCCACTGGCCCCAGTCCTCATAGGCCGAGCCCATGGCCTCGCCGATCAGAAGGCCGCGGAAGCCGGAGCAGTCGACGAACAGATCGCCCTCGACCTCGCGCCCGTCGCCGAGCGTAAGGGCCTGCACGAAACCGTCTTCAGGCCGGAGCTGAACGTCGGTTATGCGGGCGTCGATGCGCTGGACGCCGCTCGCCTCGGCGTACCGGCGCAGATGCTGGGCGAACAGGGAGGCGTCGAGGTGGAGGGCCCAGTCGAACACCGACAGGGATGACGGCGGCGTCGGCGACGGCTCGATGAACTTGCCGCCGAACGCCAGGGCGGCGCCGAGGGAATAGTCGGCCAGGGGCGTCTGGTCACCGGTCTGGCGCTGCTTGGCCCAGTAGTTGTGGAAGCCCACCCCGCGCAGGTCCTGTCCGTACAGGCCGAAGGGGTGGATGAAGTCCGAACCCTCACCGCTCCAGCCGGTGAAGCGGATGCCCAGTTTGCAGCTGGCCTGGGTCGCGGTCATCACCTCGGCGTCGGTCATGCCGAGCTGGGCGTAGAAGCGGCGGATCGTCGGGATGGTGGCCTCGCCGACGCCGATCGTGCCGATCTCGGACGACTCGACGACGGTGATGCGCACGCCGGTGTGGCGCAGGTGCTGGACCAGGGCCGCGGCCGTCATCCAGCCCGCGGTTCCGCCGCCGACGATCACCACCTGACGGATGGCGGTCGGGGGAAGTCTGTCGCTGGACGCTGTGTCCATGGCCGTTTCCTCGCCTGTCTGACGCAAGCTGATCCTGGAGGATTACGCGAAAAAATCGGCCGACGACAACGCGAACGTCATCGTCGGCCAGGGTCCAGGGGTGGTGGTTAGAACTTGGCGCGGGCGCCGATCGACCAGCGAGGTTCGAACTCGTTGCGGGAGTGGAACTGTTCCGCCCCCTTCTCGAACTCGAGATAGTATTCCTCGATCTCGCCGAAGACGTTGGACCCGTTGGCGTAGATGGAGACGTTCTCGGTCAGCTCATAGGTGACGTTGACGTCCACATACTGGGCCGTGTCCTGGTAGATCGGGATGGCTCCGAACGTACTGGCCAGACGCGGCGTGCGGTAGTTGTACGCGACGCGGGCCTGCAGCTTGTCGCCCTGATACCAGACCGCGGCGTTGAGCTGCTGCTCGGAGTTATCCGGGAACGGCAGCTTTTCACCCGACAGGTTGGTGTTGGTCTGCTCGCTGTTCGAGAAGGTGTAGCTCCCGTCGAAACCGAAGTCGCGGAAGAAGCTGTTGTCGTCCATGAAGTCGCTGAGCGCGAGCTTGGCGCCCAGTTCGACACCCTGCAGCGAGCCGCCGTCGCCCTGGACCGGCATATTGACCGGCACCGTGCGGCGGGTGATCCCGTCGCCGTCGGGGAAGGAGCCGGCGTTCGGCACGGTGGCCCGGGTCACGAAGCTTTCGATGTCCAGCTTGAACAGGGCGATGCTGAACATGGTGGCCCGGCCCAGGTAGTACTCGAGGGTCAGGTCGTAGTTGTTCGAACGCCACGGGTTCAGGGCCGGGCTGCCCGAGAAGGTCGCCCCGGTGACCCGGCGGATGCCCACCGGCGGCGCGGTCGGATCCGTCGGGGTCGGGCCGGCCGAGTCGGCCGTGGAGATGGTGACGCCGCCGCCGTAGTTGCCCAGATCCAGCGGGATCATGGTCTTGTTGTACGAGGCGTGCAGCTTCAGCTGGTCGGAGAAGTCATAGACCAGGTTCACCGACGGCAGATAGTCGGTGTACGAGCGCTTGGTCAGCGTATCCCCGACGTCCAGGTTGGTGTCACCGTAGTTGCGGGTGTCGCCGGTCTGGTTCTGACGGACGTGCAGCTGGGTGCGGATAGCCCGGACCCCGACATCACCGTGCAGGTTTCCGAAGCCGACGTTGGCGGTCAGATAGCCGCTGTCCTCGTACAGGTCGACATCATAGGTGTTGCCCGGGATGATGACCTCATAGGCGCTGCCGAAGACGCGTTGCTGGAAGCCCACGACGTCGTCGAAGTCATGCGGATCCACGACCCAGACGCCCGGCAGGCCGCTGGTGATCGAGCCGTAGTTTTCCAGGAAGTAGGTGTTGTTGTTCGTGTAGAGCTTGGTCGGCCTGTTGACCGTATAGCCCTGGAACACCGTCGTCGGGTTGGTGGCGCTGACCGGCTGGGCCGGGTTGAACGCCGGGTTCGGCACCTGCTCGCCGGCCGAGCACTGGTTCTGGTTCATGACGACGTCGATCGCCTTCCACTGAACCGAACAGCCGTTGACGTCCGAGAACAGGTGGAAGTTCTCGATCTGCACCTGGCGGTCCGAGTGACGCAGGCCGACGTGGATCTGTTTGATGAAGCCCAGCAGCGGCTCGGACTGGAACTCATAGCTGCCGTCCATGCGGACGACGCTGAGGTCGGACTGGTTGCGCTGGTTGCCTTCCGACGAATAGGCCGCGACGGCATAGCTGTCCTGATTGGCCATGTACTGGGCCAGAGGCACGTTGCCGAGGCCGCCGACGATCGGGTTGTTGAAGTTGCTCCAGACCGTCTGCCCGCCGCCGATGTTCAGGTGGATCTGCGGATCGTTACCGATACCGAGCGGGTTCGGGTTGATGTAGCGACCGCCTGCCGAACCGACGACGCCGTTGGAGTATTGCGAGGCCGGATATCCCGCCGCGATGGCCGCCGAATAGAAGGGTCCGCGCGTCCGGTCCGCGGGGTCGCGGAACAGGGTGAAGGCGCGGTCGGGCGCATACTGCCAGTTGGACAGGTCGCCCTGGACCTGACCGTTCATGCTGAGCAACGACGCCTCGGCGTGCAGGGCGCGCGCCTGGAATTTGAAGGGCCCGCCCTTGTCGTATTTGAGCTCCAGATTGTAGTTCTTGGACTCGTCGGTCTTGGTGCGGTTGACCGTGAACGAGTTCAGCCACCAGACATCGAGATCATATTCGCTGACGTCGAGCCACGGATTGCCGTTGCCGCCGTTGACGCCCGTGGTCGTATAGGCCGTCGGGGTGGTCCAGGTCAGGCCGTTCCAGCGGTTGGAAATGTTCAGGCCGGCAGCGCGGTCATGCTCTTCCAGCTTGGTGTAGAAGAACTCGCCGGTCAGTTCGAAACCGTCGTCGATCTGCCAGGTGAAGGCGGCGTTGACGCCCGTGCGCTTGCGCTCAACCTCGCGGTGGAAGGTGTCGTAGCCGTGCGGCGCGATCCAGTTGTTGGCCGAACCACCCCAGTCGTTGTTGCCGAACACACCGCCGGAAACGCCGGAATAGTTGTTGCCCAGATTGGACTCGCTCTGGACCCCGGCGACCATCACGCCGAAGCGGTCGTTGCGCCAGTTCAGCAGGGCGTTGAACAGATAGTCGTCCTGACGCGTGTCTTCGCCGGTGGCGTATTCGGTCGCAAGGGCGGTGGTCAGGCCTTCCTTGAAGTTGAACGGCCGTTGGGTGCGCAGATCGATGGTGCCGGAGATGCCCGACTGGGCGTTGTGGACGTCCATCGACTTGAAGACGACGATGGAGTTCATCAGCTGGGCGGGCACGTCGTTCAGGTTCGGCTGGGCGCTGCCCAGGTTGCCGGGCGCCAGGAACTGCTCGCCGTTCATCAGGGTCACGACCTGGGGCAGGCCGCGGATGTTGACCGTGGCGCCTTCACCGGCGCTGCGCTGGATCTGAACGCCGCCGATACGCTGAAGGGCGTCGGCGACGGTGACGTCGGGCAGTTTGCCGATGTCTTCCGCCGAGATCGCATCGACCACGGCGGTGGCGTTGCGCTTGATGTTGATCGCCTGCTCCTGCGAGCCCCGGATACCGGTGACGACGATCTCGTCGACGGTGGTTGCGGTCGGGTCGCCGGCGTCCTGGGTGGCCGGAGCCGTCTGGGCGAAAGCCGGTGAGGCCAGCGCCGTACTGGCCAGCAAGGCCGTCAGGATGGATCTTTTGTGCAGTCTCATGGTCGTCTCCTCCTCCGTGTGCGCCGCCTCTCTGTGCGGCTTGGTCCGTGTTTTTCCGGCTTCAGGGCTTCAGTGTCTGTGAGGACAGCGTCGCCTCGCCTCCGAGCTCGTTATCCAGGGCGTCGTGTCCGATGTGGACGCGATAGGGTCCCGCCGCGATCCGCCAGCCGGGTGTCGAGGTGTCGTACTCGGCCAGGATGCGGGGTTCGGCGGTGATGGTGACGCGGTGGGTCTCGCCCGGCTTGAGCGTCACCCGCGACCAGCCGGCCAGACGGCGCGCGTGGCCGGGCGCGTCGGCGGCGACATAGAGCTGGGGCACGTCGGTCCCCTCGCGGTCACCGGTATTGGACACGTCGAAGCTGACCGTCAGCCCGGCCCCGCCCTCGATGCGCAGGCTGCCGTACTGGAAGCTCGTGTAGCTGAGGCCGTGACCGAACGGGAACAGGGGCGCCCTGCCCTCGCGCTCGTACCAGCGATAGCCGACGTCGGAGCCCTCCGGATACTCCACCGGGAAGGGCGCGAAGGCCGCTGCGGCGCCAGAGCCGGCGTTGGAGGCCTCGTCGTGCGCCTTCATGGACTCGAGGCCGGGAACGGCCGGGCGCGGCGGCTGGTCGGCGCTGCGCGGGAAGGTGATGGGCAGGCGGCCGGACGGATTGACCTGGCCGAAGAGGATGCGGGCGATGGCCTCGCCGCCCCTCTGGCCCGGGTACCAGGCCTGGACCACGGCCGGGACGGCGTTGATCCAGGGCATCAGCACGGGACCGCCCGTCTCCAGCACCACGGTGGTGTGCGGGTTGGCGGCGGCGACGGCGGCGATCAGGGCGTCCTGATCATCGGGGAGAGACAGGGTCTCGACGTCCTGGGCTTCGGTCGTCCACTGGGTGGCGAAGACCACGACGGCGTCGGCGCCGCGCGCGGCCCGGGCGGCGGCGGCGTGATCGGTTCCGGAGACGAAGACGACCTCGGCGTCCGGCGCCGTCGCCTTGATCGCGTTCAGCGGCGAGGAGGCGTGCCAGGTCGTGCGGGCGAACGAGGACGCCGCGCCGGAGGTCAGGGGGATCTCGACCGGCGCGCCCCCGACCGACCGCACCTGCGACGAGCCGCCGCCCGACAGGACGCCGACGTCGGCATGGCCGCCGATCAGCACGATCTTCTTCGCCGTCGCCATCAGAGGCAGGGCCCCGGCGTCGTTCTTGAGCAGGACGATCCCGGCCTCGGCGGCGCGCTGGGCGACCTCGGCGTGCGCGGCGTAGTCGGGCGTCTCAGCCGTCGTCGACACCGGATGATCCATGGCGCCGGTCTCGATCATCCCGACCAGGATGCGTGTGACCATGTCGTCGAGACGGGCTTCAGGCACCCGTCCGGCCGCGACGGCCTCGGCGAGAGGGGCGGCGAAGAAGAGCTGGCGGTCCAGTTCCTGACCGGACGCCTGGTCCAGCCCGTTGATGGCGGCCTTCTCGGTCGAATGGACCGCGCCCCAGTCGGACATGACCCAGCCCGGATAACCCCAGTCGCGCTTGAGCACCTGGTTGAGCAGGAAGTCGTTCTCGCAGGCATAGTCGCCGTTGATGCGGTTGTAGGCGCACATCACCGAGCCGGGATGGCCGCGCTCGATGGCGATCTGGAAGGCCAGAAGGTCGCTTTCACGCAGGGACGCCTCGTCGAGACGGGCGTCCATGATCATCCGGCCGGTTTCCTGGCTGTTGAAGGCGTAGTGTTTGATCGTCGAGACGATGTTGTTCGACTGGACGCCCTGGATGTGCGCCCCGGCCAGGGTCCCGGCCAGCAGCGGGTCCTCGCCCAGATATTCGAAATTGCGGCCGTTCCACGGATCGCGGGTCAGGTTGACCCCGCCGGCCAGCAGGACATTGAAGGTCTTGGACCGGGCTTCCGAGCCGATCATCGCGCCGCCGGCGTGGGCGATCTCGGGATCGAAGGTGGCGGCGGTGGCCAGGCTGGACGGCAGGGCCGTGGCGACGTCGCCCTTGCGCTGTTCGACCTGGTTGGCGACGCCCAGGCTGGCGTCGCTTTCACGCAGGGCGGGTATGCCCAGACGCGGAATGCCGGGCACATAGCCGGCGGAAGGGATCATGTCGGCGACCGGAGCGCCGGGCGTACGGTCGGCCCAGGGCGGAAAATAGCCGTGCACCAGCGACAGTTTTTCCTCGCGGGTCATCCGGGCGAGCAGACCTGCAGCGCGGGTCTGGGCAGGGGTTTGAGCAGAGGCCGACGCGACCGACGCCGCGGACGCCGGAGCGCTCTCGGCCGCCCATGCGGACATGCCGAACGTCTGAGCGGCGACGAGCGCGATGACGCTGATCGACACACTGTGACGCAAACGACGCTGACCGATACTTTGCATTCGCCCTCCAGGTTCGTTCGAGACTGGACTGCAAGAAGTTCAGATCAGACACAGTTGATCGAAGGCCGCAGAGCAGCCTGTGAGCCGTTGCCCACCTCATCCGAACCGATTTGACCCTTTGGGGGTCGATCTGGCGGCTGACGATCTTCGAAACCCGGCTTTCCTGCAGACCCGAAACCTTCCGGCGCACTGCGTATCTGAAAAGACGTCTTTCGATTCCGTGTGTCTGCTGCTCCTCTGTTTCCGTCCCTGGAGGGTCTTCGCCCCCTCATGCTCAAGGTAGAACACGGGTTGAGAGCGTTCACAACCCCAAAGAAGCCACAAATGGTTACAGCCTCGCCAACCGGCGGTACTCCGTTGATTTCAGACGCGAAACAATCGATGGATCGTCGAGTTTCGGCGTCGCCGAAGCTCTCTCAGGCCTCGTCGCGAACCTGAAGGCAGAGGATCAAGGCGAGCCCCGTGAGTCCCGCCAGCACCAGAAGCAGCAGGGTAAAGTCCCCCTCTCCGGCCATCAGATAGGCCATCGAGGGGGCGATCAGGGCGGGGATGGTGTTGGTGAGGTTGAGCACCCCCATGTCCCGTCCGCGATGCTCGGGCGCGATCAGGAGTTGCATGGCGTAGGCGCTCTGCAGCGCCAGAAACAGGCCACAGCCGGAGGCGAACAGCACATAACCGAGGGCCGCCGGCGCCCACTCCGGAAACAGCGCCAGGGTCAGGAGACCAACGGTGACCATGGCGGCGGTGACCACCAGGAAGGGCTTTCTCGACCGCACCGCGTCCGACAGCCGCCCCGTCGCGATCGACAGGGGCGCCAGGACCAGGGTCACGGACCCGGCCAGCCAAGCCACCTGGCTGGTGATGTCGCCCGCCGCGAAGGACAGGCCCTTTCGATCGACCGTCTCGAAATAGAAGAGGAGATAGGCGAAGAAGATGCTGCCCGCGATCTGGACCAGCAGCCGGGCGATCCAGATGCGGATCAGGTTGCGCCTGCGGCGACTGCCGGCGCGGATCATCGGCGCCGAGGCGGGGACAATGAGGCCGCGTTTACGGCTGAGCAGCAGGAACGGCAGGACGCAGGCCGAGACCAGCCCTCCGGCGATGGTCAGT
>Ga0247739_10000901_pt1 | contig 10693 bp, 7 predicted proteins | sample UWRJL058202B2_FD_180943 | JGI IMG/M metagenome (GOLD analysis project Ga0247739, IMG submission 180943) | Plant litter microbial communities from Arlington Agricultural Research Station in Wisconsin, United States - UWRJ-L058-202B-2 | ecosystem: Environmental > Terrestrial > Plant litter >... | reverse complement strand
ACCTAAAAATTATGTTCGCAGTGTTGGGTGTATTTTTGATGTTCAGCGTGATTGCGCTAGTGCTCAGCGCCGTTCTGACCGCCACCATTATCGATGGCCTTATGGCGCAGCAAGTGAAGCAAATTGGCGTGATGAAAACCATAGGTGCCAGCGGAACGCAAATTGTCGGCTTGTATCTCACTTTCGTATTTATTTTAAGCGCTTTAGCAACCGCATTGGCTATGCCCGCTGGATTATCTGCAGGATTAGCTTTGTCTAAAGTGATCCTGGCCAATTTGAATTTTGAACTTCAAAGCTCTGCACTGCCTCACAACATCTACGTCGCACTCATAGCCGCAGGCGTATTACTTCCTTTGCTCATGACAACAATACCCATTATCAAAGCTACTCGGGCGAGCGCCCAACATGCACTCAACAACATCGGGACTAGTCGTCAAGATTACGCGGCAACTACGTTTTTCTCTGGTCTGACCGGCATAGATCGCAGCCTCATAATGGCCTTGCGCAACACATTCAGACGTCGGGGTCGCTTGGCGTTAATTCTGGCTTTGCTCGCGAGCGCAGGCGCCATGTTTATGAGCAACCTGAACCTTAAAAAAGCATCGCAACAACATTTAATCGCCGCGGCCGCAGAGCGTCACTATGACCTCGAAATAAGTTTGAGCAGAGCTGAAGATCAGCAAAAAATCCGCGCGATTATTCAAGCGGTAGACGGCGTGAATTTTGTAGAGGCTTGGAGCAGTACTACCCTTGGTCGCCATCGCGCTGATGGTTTAAATATTGAAAAAACCTATTCCGACGGCGGCCACGGTGCGCTCTATCTAACGGCTGTTCCTGACGGAAGCTCCTTGTTAAGTATCAAGATGCAACGCGGATATTGGCTTAGCGTTGCAAATAGCAACACGAACAAAAACGTCAATGAAAACGGCAATAATATTAATGAAAATGACACAGTCGTTCTAAACCAACAAGCATTGGACATTTTTCCTCATGCAAAAGTTGGCGATCAAATCACACTGGGCGCCGCAGGAAATTCTCAATCTTTACGCATTGTGGGTATTGCTGCGCAAAAAATGACGAGTGGAACAGCTTATGTATCAACAGCCACTTATCAAAAAATAACGGGACAAGATGAACGCTATAAAAACTATCGAATTGTGATGAAACAACACGACGATATTTTTATAAAAGCAGTGACAAAACAAATCGAAGCCGCACTCACACAGCATCAATTAAAAGTTAATTACTCTCTCACCGAAACAAAATTACGCCACGAAATAGATGCACATTTTACCTTACTCATTAAAGCGCTTTTTTACATCGCCATCTTAATGGGCTTGGTGGGCGTATTCGGTTTAGCGTCCGTGTTGAGTACACACATCACTGAGCGCACACGTGAGTTCGGAATTATGCGCAGCATCGGTGCCAGCTCATTTATCATCGTGCGCAATATTATTCTCGAAAGTTTTTTTATCAGCTTGATGAGCTGGATGATTGCTATTGCTTTATCGCTACCACTATCTATAGCGACGAGCAAATTTCTTGGCGAACTTATCTTCGATGAAGCCTTTCCACTTGCATTGTCACTAATGGCGCAATGGGTTTGGCTATTAATCGTTGTGACTGGAGCGATTTTAGCGTCGCTCTATCCTGCGAAAAAGGCAGCGCGACTCAACATTCGCGAAAGCTTCGCAATGTAATTTTTTTAACACTATTAATTTTTAATACTGAGGAAAACACTATGAAAAAATCAACAACCGTTATTATTATTTTAGTCATTGTTTTTATTGTATTGATTGGGCTTGCGCATCACGTTGATATGCATGCATTGCATACTTGGGTGCATGGTAAATAAAAAGCTAAACACCGCTAAAGAGGGGTTGGCCGTACTTCGTCACAACCCTTCTTAGTATTATCGAATTCCTACCTCAATGTTTTGAGTCAAAGAATAACGATTTACTCAACTGTGATCGGCCAAAGTCCCGTTGAGCGAGAGCGCTTAGGTAAAGCCGCGCGGGAACACGCAACCAAGCACTACGATTTGCAGACGGTGTGTTTACTTGGCAGTTAGAGTGGGCGAAAGGGCTTGCGAAGGAAATAACAGAATAGAATGTGCGTCTGCTTTTGAGGTTTAGCATGACGTATTTACGAACAGCCGCTTTGGGCACACAGTGCCCGCTCGCATAAATATTGTCAAAATTTCATCTAAAAATTCTTAGTTTCGACACCTTCGGCCGATGCTGTTGAAAACTCGATAATTTTACCTGGCTAATTGGACCTTTTATTTTTCAATTGGCCTTATTTTCTTCCGCACTAAATGAAACTTACATCTAATGCAGGTTGAGTGGTTAATGTTGAGGGTTAATTTGCGTTTTTCTTAATTTTTAAGCGATCAGCGTAGACGATCCAACACTTTGCCGTGGGCGAGCTGATCGACTGAGTACGACATTGCGCCTCATCGACAAAGCGCCCCTGACATTTGATAACGAGACATTGATGATATACAAAAGTAGCGAACGCATAGTCGCCGTACAGCTGACATCGGCAACAGATGACGAGCGCCAGATGCTCGAACGCTTTGGACCGCTAATCGCGAATCGCTACGCAACCTTGAATGATTCTCGCGGTCGTGCTTGTGGTGAGAGCGATGCGGCTCATGCCATCGAAACTGCGGAACCGAACATGAACGAACGCCACTCTTCGATCTGTGCAGACATTGGATCGACTGAGATTACCTGGCGCTATCGATTTATGGACAGCCCCCTACCGAAACAGCGTGTCGCGCAACTAACAATCCAGGCGCAGGGCATTCCGGGGCCTCGAACGTGGTGGTTATAACGGAAAATAATTGGCGTCAGCGCAAAATTAAATGTTTGCTTTTGGTTGATGGTGAAATTTGGTTTGTTGCGTAAAAACTAACAATACGCCCTTTAATTGCCGCTAAAAATAATTAATAGAAATAACAAAAAAGTAAATAAAAAAACGGAGAAATTAAAATTTAATTCTCCGTTAATTTTTTTAATTGAAATGATTAATACTCATCGCAACCGATAGTCATGATGGTGGTGCTGGAAACAAATTGGGCACCTTTAATGATCGAACCTCGTAGTTTAATGGTTGAGTTGTCACAAGTGATGCCAATCTCACTGATTCTAAATCTCATCACCAAATCAGCGATGTTATCGCCATTGAGGTCTTGGCTGATAAATTTGTAAGGCACCGCACCAATTGCATTTAATCGAAGCGAGCTGCGGTCTACGTCAGCAACCGGGCGAAAAGGATTCGTCGAATCGGCACGCGACAGTATGGCCAAATCAACGTAGCCACTTGAGTTCGGTTGAATACCCGGTGGTGTGCCCGTTAATTTCAACTTGAGTTGTAGCGGAGGAGTTTTGCCAGTGGAATCGACCGAGCCCTTGTCGCAACCGGTTCTGAGATTACCGCGCTGATCGATCACAATTGGTACACCGTCGAAATCCGTGCATAGTTTTCCTTCGTTATCGATAGCCGGGCTACCAGGCAGCAACGCGTAGGTTGGTGTGGGGCCACCGTAATCCGCCAAGGGGCCAATCACTTTAGTAAAGGTGATTGCCTCAGGCACGACAATATCGGTTTCAGAGCGGAAGCAGTTTGATTCCTCGGTGATCAGGTTATTTTCCACCAGGAATATTTTTTGTGAGTCATTGGGGCCGAAATCGTAACAGGATTGATCTATGGTGCTGTTCGCATGACCCACGATCAACGAGTTTTTGCTGTAAACGTACGCGGAACCGTCAGAATCAGATGTTGCGGCAATCGCCGAACCTAAACCTTGCGACGTATTGGAGGCAATCGTCGAGTTAGCTAAATAAACTGTCCCGCCATAGTTGTAGATGCCGCCGCCAATGCCGTTGCCCTCCACCTTACCTCTAGCGTAATTTTGGCTAATCGTAGTGTTAATAAAAGTAGACTTCGCGTTCACTGCGCTATAGACCCCGCCACCCCTAACGGCTTTATTGCGGAGAATGCTACTTTCTCGCACGGTCATCTCGCCGCCGTTATAAATGCCACCTCCTTCAACCGCGTCCCCTCCACGGATCACCGTGCGTTCGACAAACAGCGTCGCGTCGTTTTTAACGCCGGTGCTCTGCGCATTGTTTTCGATGATGGAATCCGTTAGGACTAAACGCGCCTTGGGGGAAATTCCCCGAACGCCATTGGTGATAATGCCACCACGACCGTAGTTTTCGTGAAAGTGACCGCGGGTCACCGTCATTTTACCTTCGTTGAGAATAGCAGCGCCTCCGTAGTTTTCTGGCCCAACACTGTTGTAGAGAAACTCTGTGTCAACTACGTAAGCTTTGGCGTGAGGCGCATTATAGATGGCGCCGCCGCCAGACAAAGGATCAGTACTTTCAGTAATGCCATTGCCCCTGAAAATGCTCCGTTCAACACGAAGAGTACCTTGATTATAAATAGCCGCACCGCGCTGAACTCCCTCAAAGCCCACTCGTGCCCCAACCAGGTACCCACTGGCAATCGTAATATCGCGCAACGTAAGTGAGCTTCCAGCATTGACTTGGAAAAAAGCGCAGGAGCCTTGCGCGATGATTTGTGTAGTATCAGCACCAGCACCGATTATGGTGATATCGCCCACAATGGGCGGGGCACAACGTGAGCCGCCAAAGGTGTAATGCGCACCCTCAATAAACCGAATGGTGTCGGGTCCACTAGTTTGGTTGGCTGATGTAACCGCGTTACCAAGGCAATAATAATCCTCGGCATTACACGTGAACTCTGCTGCGCCCACATTGGGGGAAACGCTAACAAACGCGAGATAAGCCAAACCGAATAAACTTGATGTAACGATTTTCATAGGATAGTCCTTACACATGTGTCATTAATGAAGAGCGCTTTGTGCCAATAACATCTCCACATCGGCTTGCTTCTCACGGACGACTACGGAGAAGTATGGGGAGGTAGAGAGGAGAGCGACTTTCGCGCCATTGACGTGCAGCTTCAGACGAAGCCTTTAATGAACTGAAAAAAAATTTCGCTTTTCACGAAACCTACCGCCAATCAATACTAGTCGATAGTTTTAGGTCGCCTCTGATGAAAATGCTATTAGAAAAAAAACATATATTTCGTAAAATTTAAATGCCAAATTCAAGTCATATTCCGCGACAAAATAGTGTGTAAAACCAATAATTTTTGCGGTAGTCGATTATTTTTCGCGCCACATTGTTTCAATAATTTGAAAATATTTTTAAACCAAAAATCTTACGTGATAATTTATAAAAGAATTTCATAAACGCTGCGTAAATTAAAAATTTTCTAGGCGCTGCGGCATTGAGAATCTCGTTAATAGGAAGCGATCCAGATTTTTAACCAAATAGTTATTCTTATTGGTCGGCGTCCACTTCATCAACTATCCTCTATGATTAATAACCTCACCATTTCATAGACTAATAGCCATGACTGAAAGCGAAACCGCAGCGGCTCAGGGGAAGGCAAAGATCCTTCTAGCCGATGACTCAAAGGTAGTTAGATTAACCGCGACCAAAATCTTGTCCGAGCAATTCGACCTAGTGCTGGCAGAAGACGGAAAAGACGCATGGGAGAAAATCTGCGCCGACGATAGCATTCAAGTGATATTCACCGATTTAGGGATGCCGAACCTGGACGGATATGGGCTTATCCAAAAGATTAGGCAATCGGAAAATGAAGGTATTCGCAATCAGCCCGTCATAGTTATTACCGGGGCAGCTGATGAAGAGGATGTTAAAAGGAAGGTGTTTGAATTAGGCGCCACGGATTTTATTAGCAAACCGTTTAAATCTGCTGAGCTTTTAGCAAGAGCAGAAGCTCACGCCAGCTACCGCAGAGATAAGATTAACTTACAAAAAAGCGCTGATATTGATTTGTTGACCGGTACCTTAAATCGCAACGGGATTAATCAGCAGCTGAAAAAAGATTTGTCGTTTGCCAATCGTCACGGCGAAAATATGGCGTTGATCATATTTGAATTGGACGATTTCAAAACCATTTATCAACGCATTGGCGAAGCAGCGGCGAATCGTATTATCAAACAAACGGCAACCCGATTGCAGAGTATTATTCGTAGCGAAGATAGTGTTGGACGTTACGGTTTTGAAAAATTTGTTGCTATCTTGCCCATGGCCAAGACGGAAGGCGTGATTATTTTAGCGAAACGTTTATGTGATCAAATAAAAGCTTTTAAAATAACAATTGGTGGCGAAGCAATCAGCATCAAAATGTCTGCGGGTATTTCAACGGTCAGAAAAGGCAGCCCCGCCACCGTTAAGGATCTGGTGCAATCTGCAGAACAAGCGCTCATTAATGCGAAAAAAGTGGGTAGCGGCGAAGTTCAAATATTAAAACTTGAAGCCACGCAAACGACTGAAACTTCTCAAAGCATTAAGTCTTCGACGGCAATTTCAATTGATGGTTTATTAGAAGCCATTGCGACAGGTAAGACAGAACTGGCAATAAATCAAATGGATTCCGTGCTCAACCAATTAGCACCACTGGTTGCACTGATGAGTGAAAAACAAAAACGACAGCTCGTGAATGACAAGGAGGCCTAATCTAGATCACGCAGTGCTGTTTTGACCCCAAATATAATAAATAGTGGTGTGAGCTTTCCTATGCATGAAGCATTCAAAATTTTTGTTCTCTCGACAATTGCTATCAACCTATGGACGGTTTTTTTATTATTGCAGGATAAGCGTGGCAATCAATTATTAAACCGATGGTTCGCCGCCTTTTTAGTGGCATTGGCATTGCCGCAAATGGATCTCTATGCAAACCAGGTAGTGCCGGGTGGCATTTACTCATTAGCGGTGGCGTCATCTACTTTTTTATGGCTTAAAGGCCCCTTTATTTACGTTTTTGTGAAGGTTTTTATCCGCGACAAAATCAATGCTCGCACTATCGGCATACATTTTTTGCCTTGGCTTTGCGTGTTGCTCACAGTCTCCATTTTCCCCCAAACTATTATGACTTGCCTCTTGTTGGGCATGGGTCATATGGTTAGTTATTTAGTTTTCTCTTTATGGCGCTTGATAAAAATGCGCGCGTATCTGGCTAACCTGTGGCACGGCTTTCCTAATTCGGCCTACTACTGGTTGCTGTACGTTATTGGTGGCGCCATGACGTTAGTGGTAATCGATTTTGTGGTGATCTCATTAGTCATCTCCAGTATTTTAAGCACTTATACATTGTTGGATTATTTTGCGTTCCCCATTTTCTCCATTTATGTATTGTCGATTGGAATCCTCAGCGTCTACCGTCCGGAATTATTATTTCGTGAAGCCATCACCGATACTAACCGTGAAAACGATAACGCCAAGGCGAAAGTCGATATAGCACAAGTCGAATCTACCGAACCAAAAGAAAGACATCTTGAACTGGATGTTTCAGTCGCACAAAGCTTGGGGCAGCATTTAATGCGTCTTATGCAAGAGCAGCATATATATCGCCAAAATGAATTATCCCTGAGTGATCTCGCGAACTACTTGGGTATCAGCGCGAATCAGGCATCCGAATTATTGAACGTGCATACCGGCCTTAGCTTTTATCATTACGTGAATGGCTACCGACTAAAATATGCCTGCGATTTGCTTGCAGATTCCACATGTCATTTGCGAATTTTAGATATCGCTTTTGAAGCGGGGTACAACAATAAAAATTCGTTTTATAAAGCCTTTAAAGACAATCTTGGCGTTACCCCGAATCAATATAGGGCGAACGTTTTAACGGCGACTCAGTCGCAACCCTCCAACGCTGTGGAAACTAGCAGTTAATTTTTGTGAAAATTGACGTCTGTGCATTAAATTAACGGATTTATGAGTCAGCTTTTATAAAACGGGATCTTTTCCCCCACTCATATTTTTAAGCTGCAGCCTCCTAATAATATTTTGAGGTTGCACAATGAGACACCTACTTCTCCTACTATCTATTTCGCTCATAACAGTCGCATGCGGTGGTAGCGATAGCAAAAATTCACCTTCCACCAGCAGCGCTTCCTCGGCACATGTGGCAAGTAGTGCTTCTATCCAAAGCAGCTCAAGCGTTTTATCGAGCAGTAGCGCTTCAGTTTTATCATCGGCACCTCAAAGCAGTGTAGCCAGTTCTATTCCCTTCGCGTTCACCTCAAATAGCTTTGTTTCCGGCGAAAAAATTCCTATCAAACATTCATGCTCCGGCACTGAAGTTAGCCCGCACTTGCAATGGGAGATCACCTCCCCTGACATTAAAAGTTTTGCAATCATCATGGAAGATTACGATGCTATAGCTTTAATCGGCCGCCCGTACGTGCATTGGGTTATCTACAATATACCGGCGGACACCCGCGTTATTGAAGAAGGTGCAACTCATCTCGCTATGCCGATGGGAAGTATGGAAGGTATAAATGACGATGGACTAACTCGATACTCTGGCCCCTGACCGCCAGAAGGCACAGGTACGCATCGTTATTTCTTCACGCTTTATGCGTTAAATAGAGCGAGCGTTTCTATTGATGCGGTTCATGCGACGAAACGTTCGGATTTTGAAAGCCAATACGACAGTGCGATCATTCAAAAAGCAGAAATCTCTGGCAGCTACATTTATAAATAAAATCGCTTATCAATAAAATTTGCCCGGCCAACAATTTGGCTGGGCAATCTCTTGAGACCGGATGCAACATGAGGAAATTATTTTTACTACAGCCTTCTAAATTTTCTGATTAATTTAAATTAAAAATTTCGCCTGTACTAAAACAAAAAAACCTATAAAACCGAACATAATCCGATTTTATAGGTGGTTAGAATCGTTAGAGAAGCGACAAATTACCTAATCGCTATCTCATTTCTTCGTTGTGTTTGCGCCTTTTTTGGCATCCTTTAAAGGAGCACCGGTGTATTTATTAAAACGAATCGCTTCTGGTGGTGATGCCTTTAAGCTCTGCGCAGACTGGGTCTTACCAACAGTTGCCTTTTGCCACAGCGGTATAGACTTGAACGAAAACACTTCATCAAAATCCATGGCAATTGATCCTGGATCCATAGGCTCGGTACCCGCGCGGTTTTGGAACCACTTCATCCATTCTGCTGACGCCGGTGCTGGAGAGCAGATGTTCGAGCCGCCCGGATTTGGCTTACCGTCATTACCACAGAGTTGAAAGCCTGGTGGCGAATCGGTTGAGAATGAAGGCAACAGAAATGAGACCATCCCGTTCGGACGAGACATATGCGGAACATAAGGACGGCTTGCATTCCATTGTGCAGTGCTGTGGCAACTCATACACGATGAGTCAGGCGCATTAATTTCCACCTTGCCGTTAATCGCAATGTTATTGCGCGCACCATCATTTGGACCAGACAGGCGACCACCCCAACCTAGCGTTTGAGTTGAATATTTTGGTGCGATTGGGTTAATCCAGTTTTCTACCAATGACTGACCCGGTTGGGTTGCCTGGGGATCGTTGCCCCACTGGGCGCCAAGCGGAATCATTTTGTCCCAGCCATCGCCCGGTGCAGACGCGTCATACACCAGCGTGGTAAATACCCAGCCGGTGATAGGCGATGACTTGGTGTCTTTCACAATAATGTCGAACTGTGCCACATAACCCGGCCATACTTGCGGCGGCTGAGGGCTGTTTGGTGATTGGCTTTGATCGATAAACAATGACCAAACCGGTGCACCTTTCATAGCATCCCACCAGTCTGTTTTCTGTTTGGGGTCGATGGAGGCGAAGACAGCAGCTTTAACAATAACTGCTCCTTCCTCAAATTGGCTATTGGCAGTTTTGATATCCGGATTTGTCGCCGCTGCACCCCATAATTTAAACAAGGTGTAGGCCGCACGCGCATCGTAATAAGTGAGTACGTGCGTATTAAAAGTGGCCCGCAAGCCAGTGTCGGGAAATATCTCAGGGCCGAATTCACCGGCAGCATAGGTTCCGCGAATTGCCTCGCGCTCGCTACCTAACCAAGGCTCGTTGTACCAACCAGCGTTACCTGCGTTCCAATTCGGATAATCCAAAATCAAGGTTTTTGCGTTCTTACTCACGTAGTCGCGCAATGCATAGGCGTAAGCGCTGGCATTTTGCGTGTTTATGGGTTGACCTTTAATAGCAGTTTGCCAAGGCGGGTTCACCAGCGGTGGTAGAGGTTTTTGTGGCCAGTCATGGCTCACCATGAATAAGGAGCCGGAATACTGTTGCGGCGTTGGCACTTGCCCATTGTTATTTTGAAACGGCGTGGCCACAGCGGCAGCCGTCGTTGCAAGTTGTGGGCGATGCGTTGTTTGGGCGTAGCTGAGAGTGCTCATTGCCAAGCCGAGGCAAAGTGAAGCACCCAGTGCAGTTTTAACTTTTTTCATGGGAATATCCTTTCAACAGATTTGTTGGAGTAACACATGTTGTTGCGCGTGATTGAACACGCAACTGCTTTTTTAAATCGTCCTTAGCGATTTAATTTTTCTGCCAGATCCTGTGCGAAACCGCACATGGTTAAGGTCGGGTTCCAAGAACCGGACGTGGGAAATAAAGAGCCACCGGTTACGTAAACGTTTTTCACGCCGTGCGGGCGATAATCCAAACCGACTACGGATGTAGCGGAATCAGTTCCAATCCATAACGGCGAGGCTTCGTGAACAATAATTGGCAAACGAATATCTTTAGCTTGCGGCTGCTGGCCTTGCCAACCTG
>Ga0247739_10000900_pt1 | contig 10700 bp, 8 predicted proteins | sample UWRJL058202B2_FD_180943 | JGI IMG/M metagenome (GOLD analysis project Ga0247739, IMG submission 180943) | Plant litter microbial communities from Arlington Agricultural Research Station in Wisconsin, United States - UWRJ-L058-202B-2 | ecosystem: Environmental > Terrestrial > Plant litter >... | reverse complement strand
CTCTTCCTTAGTATTCGGATTGCCAAACCGTGCAAGAAGCATTGTTGCCCATTTTGGCGGAATTTTAGGCTTCATGTTCATGTTTGAACTTTTGAAATTATATTATTGAAATGCCATCTTTTGGCTTATAAAAATTTGTGGCGCGACTGAATCCTTTTTCTTGGTGGGCGGGGACAAGCCCGGCCCCTACTCGCTTTTCAAACTGCTTACCGGATTCATCAATGCCGTCCTCACCGATTGAAAACTGACTGTTAAAAAAGCAACCATTACAGCCAGCAATGCAGATATGACGAACGTCCAGGCACTGATTTCGATGCGGTACGGATAATTTTCCAGCCATTTTCCAATAGCATAAAAAGCAATCGGGAATGAAATGATAAAGGATATAACAACCAGTTTCAGGAAATCAGAAGAGAGCAGCGTCATAATACTGGCAACGGATGCGCCAAGCACTTTCCTAATGCCAACTTCCTTCGTACGCCGTTCTGCTGAAAGTGTTGCGACTCCAAATAGGCCGATGCAGGAAATGAAAATGGTCAGCAAGGCTCCAAAAAGCATGATTTGCTTCCATTTGGCCTCCGATTCATAATTTTTCTTGTTTTCTTGTTCAAGAAATTTATACTCGTAAGGTTGAAGTGGAAACAACTTTCTGAAAGTCGTTTCAATGTAGTGAATGCTGGCGGTCTCCGAGCCTGGTTTTATTTTGATCAACGCTTTTCCATATTGATTTGCAGGTTTCATTGTAAACACTTCCGGGCCGATTTCTTCATTTAACGCCGTGTAATGGAAATCTTTTACAACACCTACGATCAGATATTTTTCGTTGTTATACCAAAAATCGAGAAGTTCACCTACCGGTTTTTTGAAACCTGCTTTTTTCACAAAAGCTTCATTAACCAACACGGATTGCGTAGAATCTGTCGGATGATCAGAAGCAAAATTCCTTCCATTAACAATAGGGATTTTTAGTAATGGCAAGTACGAAGCGTCCACAGTTTCGTATGTAAAATCAATTTCCTTGTCACCGTTTATTTTAGCCTTGGTACCCCAGCGACCTCCGTTCTTAGGCGCAATGTCCAGGATGTTCGAATTTCGCAATAATTCTGTTTTCAGAACCTGATATTCAGCTCTGGTTAAATTTGCTTTATCAACAGAAATGACATTTTTATCCTCATAACCTAAGCTTTTGCTAGTCAGATAATTGAACTGTGACTGAATCGTGATCGTAGCGACAATCAAGAACGAAGCAATGGCAAACTGCAAAACTACCAGACTTTTCTGAAGATAATTTTTGCCAGAAAGATTGAACCTGTTGTAAAGCGTTTGAACCGGACTGTAACCGGAAAGAACCATCGCCGGATAAAATCCCGCCAATAAACCTGTCGCCAAAAAAAGCAGAAAATATGCCATTACCAGTTTAGCATCAAACAGATACGAGAGAGCAAGTGCTTTGTTGGCAAGTTGGTTGAACGTTGGTAATACAGCAATAACGAGTAGTAATGCGCAACTAAAAGAGGCAAAACACAGAACAAAAGATTCGCCTAGAAACTGAAAAATTAACTGAAACCGGCCGCCGCCAACAACTTTCCTTACTCCGATTTCCTTCGCCCGTTTGAGCGAACGCGCCACCGTAAGATTAACAAAATTGATGCAGGCGATTAAAAGAATAAAAACAGCAATACCAGACAAAATATAGGAAAACATGGGGTTGCTTCCGTCCATCAACCCATTGCTGGCATTCAATTCCTTGCTAAGATGGATGTCGGTAAAAGGCTGAAGGGCATATTTTCTTATGCTGCGAAAGTTGTATTTCTTGGCTAATATATCTCCTGCTTCTTTTGAATCAGCTGCATAAAACCGATTCATTTTACTTTCGGTAGTCTTAATATTGGCGTCCGGCCGAACAACAACAAAGGTGTTCAAATTCGTATTGAACCAGTTTTCGTTGTCATTCATCTCCTCTTGTTTCACGACAAGCGGAACCAGAACTTCAAACTTTATTGTAGAGTTCTGCGGACTTTTTTTAGTAACGCCTGTTACTGTAAACGGCTCGAATTTAGCATTTTCATCAAAGGGATCCCGCATCAAAACAATTTTTCCCAGGGCATCAGTGGTGCCAAATTGTTTCATTGCCATGTCTTCCGAAAGCACTACCGAACGGGGGTCTTTTAAAGCCGTTTTAGGATTACCGCTTAGCATTGAAAAGGAAAAAATCGAGAAGAAATCCGGATCGGTCTGAAAAATCTCCTGACTTTTTACTGATGTTCCCAGTTTCATATCGTTTGTGTGTTCTCTGTAACGAGCGAAAAACTGGATTTCCGGAACATTTGCTGTGAACTTGGGGCCTTGGAGATAACCGGTGTTTCCCTGCTGACCTTCTAAAACACCTTTGGGAGTAAATGAGCTGAAAGTGATGCGATAAATATTAGGATTATTGGCATGAAACCTGTCATAACTTACCTCGTCTTTTGCATACAGCATGATCAACATGGCAGCAGCCAGGCCAATGCTGAGGCCTATAACATTAATTGCGGAATAGACCTTGCTATGTACAAGTGTCCGGAATGCGATTTTAAAATAATTACGTATCATATCAAGGCTAAATAAATAGATTTCGGGATAATCCTTTGATCGTTTTTGTTTTGCAAATGGTCTCAGTAATTTGAACACACTCAGAACATACCGCCACATCGCTTTTCTATGGCCAACCGTTTTTATCCAGTAAGCATACATTTCCAGCAAATCACCTTCGACTTCTTCCAAAGAGTTAGGATCGGCAAACCAGTTCAACAGTTTGGCTGCCCATGCAGGCGGACGGTTTGGTGCCAGCCCGGATTTTGGATTGTTTGCAGACATACTATATCCCCATCAATTGAAGTGTTTCCGGTGGCAGCGAACCCCACAATTCCTCCCTAACCTCTTTTACTTCCCGGAGCGCTTTCCGGCCAAAAGCAGTAATTGTAAAAAAGCGTTTTCGTCGTCCGCCGCGCTCGGCTGTGGCCCCGCCCATTTCAGAAGACAAAAAGCCTTTTTCTTCTAACCGCTGCAACGTAGTGTGAACTGTACTGAACCCTACCACCCTACCCGTTTTCTGTTCAAGTTCCTGCGTAACGGTAACACCGTAAGCTTCCTCTCCAAGAATAGCGACAGTTAACAAAAGCACCTCTTCAAACTCTCCTAAAAAGGTTCGTTTCATAACAAATTTTTATTTGATCCGATAATGTCGATCAAATGCCGTGCCATATTTACAAAATGGCTTTATTGAGCTATGAAGGCAGATTTTTAGTAATGGGAGTAAATGAAAGTGTCCGTTTCTGAACAATAATTGTACTGTAACGGACATATCCTCCAGGGGAAAGAGCATTTAATATTGGGAGCTCATCTTAAACTTATATATTCGTTCGATTCATCAACATAGAAATGGCAAAAAAGAGCAGGAATGATTCCCACCAGGCAAATCAGTATGATAAGATCTGGCGGGAAAATATGCAGGCAGCATTGCCGGGAATTATTGAAAAAGTATTGAAAATCAATATTCAGGAGAGCCGGGATTTGCCTGATAAATATTGATTACAAAACAAAGGGAAGTTGATGCTTTGAGAGAAGTTATAGACTCGAGCGGCAACAAATTTATACTTCATATCGAAATTCAGGTCAAAAACGAACCTGATATGGTTTACCGAATGGCGGAATACAGGATCATGCTTGAACGACTTTACAGGCTGCCGGTAAAGCAGTATGTAATTTACATTGGAGAGGGAAAATCAAATATGATTTCATTTCTCCATTCCGAAGGGTTACATTATGAATATAATTTAGTCAGCTTTTCCCAGATATCTTACAAATTATTTTTGTCTTCCGACCGGCCAGAAGAACGGTTGCTTGCTGTATTGGCGAATTTCGATGGAGACGATCCGGAGACCGTCATCACGACGGTTTTAACGAAAGTGAGACAGGCGACCGAAAGTGACTTTTCAGAGAACCAGTATCTGCGGCAGTTGCGGATATTAATCCAATTACGTAACTTGACTAAACAATTTGATAATGCTATGGAAAAGGTAAGTGAGTTTTTCAAAGAAGAAAGGGATCCATTTTTTCAAAAGGGAGTCATAAAGGGTATTGAGCAAGGGATTGAAAGGGGGATCGATTTAAAAAGCCACGAAATTGTGCAAAATCTGATAACAAAACTCGGTCTTTCAGATGAACAGGCGGCAGGAGTAGCTGGTGTAAGCATTCAGTTTGTAATGGACGTAAGAGCGGAAATTACTAAAAAGTAATTTTGCTTTGGTTTGTGTGCGAAGTTTAAAACATAATCATTTCTTTCAGCATCAGAAAGCCAGAAACTATACTTCAACAGTTTATTAATTATCTTACTGTTAAAAAACAAAATAGCTGTACCGGCAAATACCGACACAGCTAATACTACAATAAATATCCTCTTGTAAACAACAGGTAAATCAATTCTTTAACTCTTTCAGGTAAGCTATTGTTTGGGGAACCTGAATGGCATAACTCGGACTTTCATCTTCAATATAATAATGCTTGATCGCTGATTTTTTAGCAGCTTTTAATATAGCCGGTATGTCCAACTGGCCTGTTCCTAAAGCAACGTCGTTCGTCACAGGTGTTCCTCCGGATAAGTTTCCGGCAACACCCTTACGAAGATCTTTCATGTGCATTAATTTATAACGGTCAGGGTATTTTTCCAGTAATCCCGCAGGATTCCCACCCGGAAAAAACGCCCATAATATATCCAGTTCAAAACTTACATAAGCCGGATCAGTTTTCTTAATAATATAATCCATTAATGTTCCGTCCTCATATTTTTCAAATTCATAGCCGTGATTATGATAACAAAAAGTAAGACCGAACTCGTCTTTCAGTCGTTTTCCAATCGTATTAAAATCTGCTATTGTTTTATCAGCCATTTCAAGTGTAAATGGACCTTTATGAGGGACCCAGGCAACACGGACAAAACTGGCGCCCAACGTTTTCGCATTTTGACCTACTTCCTGCGTCTTGTTCAAAGCGTCTTCATAACCTACCCCGAAAGAAGAGCATTTTATTCCGCGCTCATCCAATAATTTTCTAAGTTCGGAAGCCGTTTTTCCAAACAGACTTGAAAATTCCATATCTTTAATACCCAACTCTTTCAGCGTATCCAATGTTGCAGCGGCATTTTTAGAAAGGCTGGAACGGTAAGTAAAAGATACCATTCCCGGCATTTGAGGAAAAAGCTTTTTCCCTTTCTGAGCAAAAAGAGAATTGCAGCTTACTGAATAAATAAGGGCTATAAGAATCAGGTTTTTAATTTTCATTTTGATTGGCAGGTTATAAAGCCTTTATTTTAAATAATTCCGAAGATAATTTTATTACTTCTGCTAACAAGACGAACCACTACACCAGTCACCCTGAATGTCTCAATTAGCAGAAGTAGTGTGAAAAGCATTGATTAATCCTTTAATCGCCTGGCCGTTGCATCAAACATGCCATTCATAACCGATCCTTTTGCGTTATCAGCATCTACTTTTGTAAGATCAAGACTTACATCCGTTCCCTGAGCTGTGAAATAGAGTGTTATTTTATTTGCTTCCTCAACAACATTGGTAGTTACGCGAGGTTCCGGATTCTGCCCGCTCGGATCTTTCAATTCACCAGTTAGTTTGCCGTCTTTCCTGATAAGATCCGTTACCATCTTAGAATCCCCATTGGGTGTACCCATGACCAAAACTTCCCATTTACCGGCAAAAAAATCAGTTGACGCCGTTGTCTGAGAATAACCTTTGAAAGCAATTCCTAAAAATAAAATAACGAGAATAATACTAGTTCTTTTCATCATCATGATTGATTAAGCCGAAAAATAATTTGATTATTAACTAACTTTTGAAGTGCTGATATATTAATTCAGGCAGGCAAAGCTACCAAAATTTTCATTATTGTCTAATTTATAGATAATAATATTTTTCTATTTTAAATTGGTATTATACCAGTGACATAGATTTAAAAGGGTATTTCTTTATACATGAAAGGTTTTAAAATTAAAACTGACGATAATTCCAGCTAAATCCAGCCTGCCAGCCCAGCCAGGCCTGTGTATTTTGGTTTACTCTAAAACGAAGAAATCCTTTGTCGGCGAAGGACTGGTAATTAGCTCCGAATTCTTTTTGTTCAGATGAGAATAAAGAAAACGCTGGCCCTGCATTCATTGAGAATCGCTTACTTAGTTTAAGATTCAAACCGGTCTGGAGGCGATAAAGTATTGGCTGATTATCCCATGTTCCTAAATAAATACTTTGGTGGGTTATTTCAGTATTGAATTTCACGTTTTTGCTTAAAATAAATTCATGACCAAAACCAAAACCTAACACGTAAGCTTTACTTAAATTATTCATTGAAGAGCCAGCAATAAAAATGTTATACAATTTGCTGTTTCCTGATTTCCAGGCGATGTTAAAAGGTATCAATTCATTGGAATAGACAGAAACCGCACCACTTCCTTTTTTTACAATATTGAGAAATCCAATGCTGTAACCAGACGAAGTGTCAGCAAGGTTAATTATTGCGAACTGAACACCTTTCAAATTTTTGGCATAATTAAATAATATTGCAGCCTGTAAACCTTTCATACTCTTGCCAACCACATTGCCTAATAAGCTAATTTGTCCGCCACGTACATCTCCTTTTGCGATATTTATGCCAAGGGAAAGTTGTGCACCTTTTACTTGCCCAACCACTAATCCTCCAACTCCGGATATTTGCACTCCATTCAGCGAGTCTAAAATCTGGTTATAAATACCTGAAACCTGCACGCCGGTAAAATTTCCTGAGACCGCATTAAATGTAGTTGCAATCTGCAAGTATCTTGCATCATTTTTGGAAATATTAAAAAGGCCTCCGATCTCAACCCCATTCAAACCGGCTGTATAACCGCCATATATATTCAGGGAAAACTTGTTGATTATTTGTGAACTTAACCTGCCATGAGTACTTAAACCGGGAGTCAGGGAAGCCTGAAAAGGAAGAGCGATAAAAAAATTGCTGAGATTGCGGCTTTGAGCACGCAGACGTGAAGAAACAAATAATCTGGCCAGCCAGAAATGGTTTTTCTCTGAATTTGTAATGACCAGCGTATCCAGGTCAATAGCTTTGGGATTGATAAAAACTTTTATACCTGAATCCGTTTCAGAATTAATTACAATCGAAGTATCTGCATATCCTACTTTGCTAAAGTTTAACAAAAAGGGAAAGTTGCGGTCGCGTAAGCGGAGTTTGAAATAACCTGAATCATCGGTTAAATCAGAAGCCAGTTGCTGCTGTGAATATACACTGGCATAATCAACTTCTTTTCCTGTCTCTCTATCAAAAATCTGACCGGTGATCTGATAATATTTTTCTTTCGGTGCTATTTGAAGAATGATATAATTACCCGCCTCTTTATACAAATATTTCCCTTTTAACAGCACATCCAAAACCTGCTTTACTGAACCGGATTTTACTGAAATGCTCACAAGGCTGTCGCCGGAAATAATATCACTATTATAGCCAAATGAAAATTCTCCCTGGTCTCCAATCAGTTTTAAGACTTCTGAAAAAGGTTTGTCTTTAACCGAAATCGAAACGTTTTTGTTTAATAGTTTTTGCGCATGACAAGTTGGTAACAGAAGAAATAATGTTATCAGCGCAGCTAACCAGAAAACAAAACGGATTTGATTCATATAAAAAAATGGGCACCTGGTTGATAGCGCCCATTTTAATAATATTTATGTATTTCAATGTCGCCATCAAAGTAAGCGATTTTTGGGGAATCCCCGATTTATCTTATTACTTCTGATACTTAAATGCTATTTTCAACTAAAAGCATGCGACGTTTTATAATTCCATTGTATGCACCATCCCAGAGTTGAATACGCATTTTTAAGGCATCAGTTGAAGCTTTCGCCGCATTCTCCCACTTAACAGGATCCTGCCCGCAAAGATTTGCAGTCATTTGCAGTGCCAGTCCACTATGATGATCTCCATCGACCTCAATGTGCCTTTCCAAATAATATTTAAAAATAGAAACTTCTTCCGGAGATGTTTTTCCAATATCCTCTATTATCGCATAAAACATTTTGGGTATTAAATCTTCTCTTCCAAAAGTAAAAACAGCTGCCTGCACTTCCGGCTGACCTGCTGCTATAATGCTAAAAGTGAATTCGACAAAAGCCTTCGCTTCCGCAGGTGTGCCGGCAGAATCATAAGCCTGCTTGAAATCACCGGTTTTTTGAAGAATCGTGATGAATTTAGAAATAGATTCAAGATTTGCACCACTTTGAAGCATGGCATCCAGATACAGCTCAAAATGGCTTTTGTTATTTCCATTTGCGTCCATATCAGATTCTTCTCCCAATACGATTTCATTGATTAGCTGCCGGGTATCTGCATCACCAACCGGAAACCATGGCACAGAAACGCATGTCAGGTTCTGCTGTAAGGCTTTTAGCAATGACATAAAATCCCAGACCGCATAGATATGGAATTCCATAAAGATCCGGAGATCTTCAATATCGTTTAGAACAGAGTAAACTTTATGGTTAATAATTTGCGCGCGTAACGGCTCAATTCTGTTATTCAGGTCGGCTATTTGTTGATTCATGTTTGACATAAAAAATTAAAACAAGCCGCAAAGGTACTTCTCAAATGGCAAAGTATTAAACCTGATTACTTATAACATTTTTCTTAGTTTTATAGCAACTAACCGAATGTCAGTGGCAGATAAAAATCTTATCACACAATATCAGGGATTGTATGGAGAAGAAAATGCAAATCCCGGTTTTGAATATTTATTTTCTGAATTATTACAAACCCGGAGCAGTTTATTCGACTGGACAATCCGTCCACATATACATGCAGGACTATTTCAGGTGTTTTTTATTCAAAGCGGATCTTTCAAATTTCATGAAGTGAGTCAGGAACATCTTCATGAAGGGCCGTGCATTGTGATCATTCCGCCTGCCGCATTACACGGATTTAATTACAGTCCTGATTCCACCGGACGGATCCTGACTCTTTCTGATTCACTGTTGCACGGTCTTTTTCCGGCCACTTCAAGCGTGCTTTCCATGTTCTCAGAAATCAGGCGACTGACTAAATTTCTGCTTCCAAATAGCCCTGAGCATTTACTGGAACTGTTTGAAGCAATTGATGACGAAATATTTAATGATTATGAAGAAAAAAGAATGATGGTCGGTGTATGTCTGCAAAGACTTTTCCTGGCGCTTTACAGACTTTACCGGCAAAATGAAATCAGCCATGCCGAACCTGACAACAGATCTTTAATGTATTTCAGAAATTTTCAAAAAAGAGTCAGAGAAGGCGGAGCGACAAAAAGCATTGTTGAACTAGCCAGCGAGTTGGCTATTACACCTGTACATCTGAACCGAATTTGTCGTTCAGTAGCAGGAAAATCTGCCATTGAAATTATACACGAACATTTGCTAGAAGAAGCAAAAAAGTATCTTGTTTATACTTCCCACAGTATTTCTGAAATAGCATATCTGCTTCATTTTGAATATCCTAATTACTTCGCCCGATTCTTTAAAAAGAACACTGGCATGACACCAACACAATTCCGTGAGGGTCAAAAAGGTATTATTTGATTTTTTCATTTCAAATCCATGTTCGAAAAGTAGCCTTCTTTGTCGATAAAGTCTCTTTGGAGCAGGCAACACTAAATCATCCTCTGCGTAATGGTAAGTAGCTTTAAAACATTAAAATTTAAAAGATGCGCTCACCATTCAATTTATTTATTGTTGCCCTGATAACGGGTATCACTATTGTCTTTTCCTGCAAAGAAAAAGACACTTCCTTAGATCCGGATACAACTGGCACCGACACCACCATAATCGTTGCCAGTAACTGCACAACAGCAACCGGTCTGGCAAAAGTTGTATGTCTTGCCGAAGCATTCAAAGCAACACTTACATCAACACAGCTGACTAACGTACAACTTGCCTACTCAAAAACAAATGCGGTACGCTGGTCAAATCTTCCTGAGGGATTGTACAGAAACCGGGTCGGTATCAACTTTGGCTCATTGACTGCCAATCAGTTAGCTGCTGCGAAGGCATTACTGTCAGCCATTTTAGTTCAAAATGTTGCCAATGAAGGTTATAACGAAATGGAAGGAAATTTAGCAGCGGATGATTATCTGGCCTCCATCGGCGGCGGATCCGAATATGGAACAGGAAATTATTACATCGTATTTTTAGGAACGCCGAGTATCACCGGTTTGTGGGAATTACAGTTTGGCGGGCATCATTACACGCTTGCCAATACTTACAACGCGGGTAAAATAACGGGTGTAACACCTTCATTCCGGGCCATTGAACCAAAAGCCGCTGTGACCGCAAATAGCAAAACTTACCAGCCTGTTGAACAGGAAACACAGGCATTTGCCAAAATGCTGTCAGCCCTGAGCACCAGTGAACAAACTACCGCTAAATTGTCGTCCACATTTACAGACATTTTACTTGGGCCGGGACAGGACGGAAAGTTTCCAACGACCAGACAAGGCTTAAAAGTGAGCAATCTGAGTGCGGATAAAAAAGCACTCGTTCTGGAAGCTATCAAGTTATATACGAATGATTTGGACGCCGAAACAGCAGCTATTGTTTTAGCCGGATACACGACCGGACTGGATGATACTTATATTGCTTATT
>Ga0247739_10000899_pt1 | contig 10703 bp, 7 predicted proteins | sample UWRJL058202B2_FD_180943 | JGI IMG/M metagenome (GOLD analysis project Ga0247739, IMG submission 180943) | Plant litter microbial communities from Arlington Agricultural Research Station in Wisconsin, United States - UWRJ-L058-202B-2 | ecosystem: Environmental > Terrestrial > Plant litter >... | reverse complement strand
GTTGTAGGTATTGCTTTGGATTTTTAACCATTCGATAGTGTTATTTAAAAATTGATCTGTCATGCGAATAGTGTTGTCAAATGCATTGTTGATTTCTTCGCTACTGCAATCTTGCAATTTATTAACTTTGCATACAGGTTTAAATATTTCCATTTCTGCCGGGTAGCGATTGTAATAGTCCGGACCATGGCTGCCTTTTTGATGCAGAATAATAACTTTGTTGCCATTCATACTTGCTATCTTGCTATCAATATTATGGAGCAAGATGTTGTCGAAGCATTCGCGATTATTGCAAAGTATGGGAATGTTCAAGTCTGATAGATCTTCGTATTCAACTCGATTGCATGTTCCTTTACAGCTGGAGTTATTGTCGCGCCACAAAACTGAGTAGCCACTACGTTTTAATATATCGAGCAAGCCCTCTTGCGATTTGGCTTTTTTGTCTGAATAGTGTTCTCTGGTTAGATTAGAAAACATGCAGGGCACTGAGATAGCTGTTTCAGTGCCGCATGAAAATACATTTCGATAATTAATAATATCTTGCTGAGCAATCAGGGGCGTGGTGTCTTTAAGGTAACCATTTATTCTGAAATGATCTGCACGTGCAGTTTCGCCCACGACTATAACAAATAACATTGGTTTAGTTTGTTTCTTGGCTTGTGCATTAAGCTTTGCATCTTCGCCTATCGGTGTGATAACCGTAGGTTTACTACTTGCAAAAACATAAGAAAATGTCGCATAAATAAAATTAGCCGGACTTGCCATTTGTCGAATATTTTTGTTGTTGCGAAAAAAAGAAGCGTAGTCTGCAGAAAAAGGCACGACCAATATTATTATAGCGATAACTACTAGTCCCCAAAGCTTAAGTTTACTAAAAATTTGTTGTTTGACGTCCCCAAAATTTATTTTTATTTTAAATAGGAAAATGCTTGGAAGTATACCTAACAAAATAATGTATGCGGCGAGAGTGCTGTTCAATAATCCGTGAATCTCTTTTATATCTGTTTCCATGGTGTTTTGAATCATAGTTTGATGAATAACAATTCCATATGTATTCATAAAGTAGGCGGCGCTCGCTGCTGAAATAAGAATAAATGCGATAATGGGTTTGATAATTTTGGGGAGGACAATTAGCGATAACATTAAGGTGTTGAATATACATAGCAGCAGAATAGTGCTTATAAAAAACGCAGCTGATTCGATATTTTTAACGGGCACGGCTTTAGAGAGTGCATTAAAAAAAGCTGCATTATAAAAAAATGTTAATAATAAGCTGGCAAGCCAAGTGAATTTGGTTGCGCTCATCTGCCATGAAAAAAAGCGTAATGAATAATTTCTTTCACTGTGCTTCGTTTTCGATTTAGACAGAAAAAATGCCATAAGCACCTCGGTTACTGAGTTCTATGATGTTTAACAGATGAGATGTTAAAAATGAAAATCTTAAAGTCTCTGCGATTGACAAGGGCATGTAGGTTTCGGTGGATGCGTTAGATGGAGAGCGATTTTTTCTAATAAGGTGTTGAATCATATCTGCAATTAGTTGGTGAGATGAAGTGAATGAGCGAGAGGTTAAAGCTAATGCGCCTGAGGTATGTTTTAAAAAATTCATTATTCTATCAGTCTGAGGTTTGATCCTTATGAAAATTTTCGAATGTAGTGAGCAATGTTTCAGATTTGTCAGGGCGATTTGTGATGTTTGGAGTAATCATTAATGTAACAAACGACTTTAAGACTGCTTTTGATCGCCATGATAATTTTTTTGTCTTAGGGCGGCCTTAGCGAGCCAAATAATTGTGTGTATTCAAGATGATGCACTAGATAGTCGTTATCGCATGTTTCTTAAAGTCTGCATTTGCCTGTAAGCGATATACTCCCAAATGGCGTAGTGTAAATAAGCTGCTTACAGGTTGAATTGCTTTATTTTAGTGTGTAGTATTCGCGCTCTTTTTATGTGGGGACCTTCCATCTCTTTTTGAATGGGCCCGCTAAATTCTCCCTTTAATCCAGCATAGGCAAACACAACATGAAGACATATAGTGCCAAAGCTGAATCAGTAGTTCATGACTGGTTCATCGTAGATGCAGCAGGCAAGACCCTAGGTCGCCTGTCTGCAGAAATAGCCTCTCGTTTGCGCGGTAAGCACAAGCCTGAATACACTCCACACGTAGATACCGGCGACTACATTGTAGTTATCAACGCTGAACAAGTTCGTGTGACTGGTAAAAAGCTGACTGATAAGATTTATTATCATCACACCAATCACATTGGCGGTATCAAATCTATCAGCTTCAAGCATTTGATTGAGAAGTCTCCAACATCTCCAATCGAAATCGCTGTTAAAGGTATGTTGCCACGTGGTCCATTGGGCCGTGCAATGTTACGTAAGCTGAAGGTGTACGCAGGCAGCCAGCATCCACATGCTGCTCAGCAACCACAAGAACTGACTATCTAATAAGGGGCTGCACACATGGCTACAACTCAATACTACGGTACAGGTCGTCGCAAGACCTCTACTGCTCGCGTTTTTATCACTGCCGGCACTGGCACAATTGTTATTAATGACCGTCCTTTGGATGAGTACTTTGGTCGTCCAGTAGCTCGTTTGGTTGTTCGTCAACCATTAGAGTTGGTTGGTTTGAGCGATAAATTTGACGTGAATGTCACCGTTGCTGGCGGCGGTTCATTCGGTCAAGCTGGTGCGATTCGCCACGGTTTGACTCGCGCATTGATGGAATACAATGAAGAGTTGCGTGGAGCATTACGTAAAGCTGGTTATGTAACTCGCGATTCTCGTGAAGTTGAACGTAAGAAAGTTGGTTTGCGTAAAGCGCGTAAAAAGCCACAATTCTCCAAGCGTTAATAATTATTCATGGTGGCTTATATGGCTGCCATGGAATGATTATAAAAAACGCCCAAGTCAATGCTGGCTTGGGCGTTTTTTTGCATCTACACTTTATACTCTTCTATTAATAATCCTTCCGAAATCTGTGGTTATTCTTGTAAGCGGTGCTTAATTTCTTTAAGATTGGCCGCTTTTTTGGGGTTGCCCAAAATTATCCTAAATCACTGCCTTTACTAATTATTGTTGCTGTTGGCATTTGATTTTCAAGCCGTTAAAGCTGTTATGGGAGATTCGTCATGAGTAATGACGTTGTAAATAAGACACGTCGCAACCTGCTTATCGGTGCGACTACTGCAGTAGGTGCAGCCGGTGCTGTCGGTATCGCAGTGCCGTTCGTAGGGTCCTGGAACCCAAGTGCCAAGGCCAAGGCTGCGGGTGCTCCTGTGAAATTCAATATGAGCAAAATAGAGCCTGGCGCCATGGTCACTGTCGAGTGGCGCGGTAAGCCGGTTTATGTTGTTCGTCGTACACCCGCCGCTTTAGCCAGCTTGAAAAAAGTAGAAGAGCTTGGTCTGGTGCGTGATCCTAAATCAGAAGTGCCGCAGCAGCCTAAATATGCTCAAAACCAAGGGCGTTCCATTAAGGAAGAATTTGCGATTTTGTTAGGCGTTTGCACACATTTAGGTTGTTCTCCTTTATTTCGTCCTGATGTCGGTGCCGCTGACTTAGGTGGCGATAAGTGGCAAGGCGGTTTCTTTTGTCCATGTCATGGTTCTAAATACGATTTGGCTGGCCGTGTGTTTTTCGCTGTTCCAGCGCCTATCAATCTCGAAGTGCCTAAGCATTATTATGAGAGTGAGAGCGTAGTTATTATCGGCGAAGATCAAGGGGCGTAAGATGAAGTGGTTAGTGGGTTTGTGGACGTGGGTCGATAATCGTCTTCCTGTACAAAAGGCTTGGGATACCCATATGGGTAAGTATTACGCTCCCAAGAATTTTAACTTTTGGTATTTTTTTGGTGTGTTATCGCTATTAATTCTGGTCAACCAGTTGGTGACCGGAATATGGCTGACGATGAGTTATACCCCGACAGCAGAGGGCGCTTTTGCCTCTGTTGAGTACATCATGCGCGATGTTGATTACGGTTGGCTTCTGCGTTACATGCATTCCACTGGTGCCTCCGCGTTCTTCATTGTTGTTTATTTACATATGTTTCGCGGCTTAATGTACGGTTCTTACAAGTCTCCACGTGAGTTGGTGTGGATCTTCGGTATGACCATTTATTTGGCGTTGATGGCCGAAGCGTTTATGGGTTACGTATTGCCTTGGGGACAAATGTCTTACTGGGGCGCACAGGTAATCGTATCTTTATTCGGTGCCATTCCAGGAATCGGTGAAGATCTTGTTCAATGGATTCGCGGTGATTATCTAATCTCCGGTATCACGCTAAACCGTTTCTTTGCTTTGCACGTAGTTGCTTTGCCAATCGTGCTGCTCGCGCTGGTAGTGATGCATATTTTGGCGCTGCACGATAAACACGTGGGCTCAAATAACCCGGACGGCGTTGAGATTAAAAAGTACAAAGACGAAAACGGTATTCCACTTGATGGCGTTCCTTTTCATCCTTTCTATACCGTGCATGATTTGGTCGGTATCAGTGTATTCCTGTTCGTATTCTGCTTTATTTTATTCTTTATGCCTGAAGTGGGTGGATTCTTTCTTGAGCATGCTAACTTTGAAGAAGCGAATAATTTAAAGACCCCAACGCACATTGCACCGGTTTGGTATTTCACTCCTTTCTACGCAGTATTGCGTGCGGTCACGATTGAAATAGGTCCGTTAAACGCCAAGTTCCTCGGCTTCGTGGCCATGGCTGCAGCAATTGCAATTTTGTTTGTCTTGCCTTGGTTGGATCGCGCAAAAGTGAAATCAATTCGTTACCGTGGTTGGATTGCTCGTGTAGCCTTGATGAGCTTTGCGGCAATGTTCGTTGTGCTGGGTTACCTTGGTGTGCAAGCGCCCACTGAAGGTCGTACATTACTATCGCAAATCGCTACTACCTTCTACTTCGCCTACTTCGTCACCATGCCAGTTTGGACTACACCTTTCGCAGAAAAAGCGAAATCAAAATTGTCGTTCGTGTTGTCAGGTTTATTCGCGCTCATTTTTGCTGCTATGACTTTCAGTTATTTGAAAGCAGATGTACCGGTGTCTTTGCTGTTCCTCTGTGCATTCCTTGCAGTTATTTTTGCTGTTCTGCCTCTATTGGCTGCACGCGATCATGACCTGGTTGAACCTGATCGTGTGCAATCTAAAGGCTTGCCATTGCATATCGTTTTGGGTGGTTTGGCGCTGTTCCTGCTATTGGCGATTCTTCCAATTAAAGCGGTAGCCAACGAAGGAAGTTTTGAGTGCGGCGCTATTCCCTGCGACAAGATAGAGCCTGATTTAAAAGATAAAGATTCTTTGCAGCGCGGTGCGAAATATTTCACCAACTACTGTATGGGCTGCCACTCAGCTAAGTATTCGCGTTTTGATCGTGTTGCAGAAGATTTGGAGATTCCGAAAGAATTAATGGAAGGCAACCTGATTTTGGGTGGCCAACGTATCGGTCAATTGATGGAAATTGCCATGCGTCCTGCGCAAGCCAAAATTTGGTTTGGTGTGACCCCTCCCGATTTAAGCCTGGAAACTCGTGCTCGTTCGCCAGAGTGGGTTTACACCTACCTGCGCAATTTCTACAAAGATGAAACTCGTCCCTGGGGTGTAAACAATCGTGTGTTCCCAAACGTTGGTATGCCGCATGTGTTGATCGGCCCACAAGGGTTGTTGGAATGTGGCCCTGGTCCAAAGTTAAATCATCATGGCCACGCTGAGCGCAATGCAATCGGCCAAGTTGTGGTTGACGAGCATTGCGGTGGTCTTGTAGATGGGGCAATTAAAGGCACCATGAAAAAGGATGAATTTGATCAGACCGCTTACGACATCGTTAATTTTATGTCTTATCTGGGTGAGCCTGCGGCTGCCAAGCGCGAAGATATGGGTAAGCGAGTACTTATCTTCATTTTGATTTTTGCATTTTTCGCTTATTTCCTGAATAAAGAATTTTGGCGAGATATTCACTAAAGTTTCTTAATTTAGAAAGATGAAAGGGCGACTATAGGTCGCCCTTTCTTTTGGTACAGTGTTTGTATATTTTTAAAGTATGATTTTGGGTTTGTATCGGTTTCTTGAATTTTAGTCTGCTGAGTTTTAACTATGGAAATGACATCCAATCGCCCTTACTTATTGCGAGCCATTTATGAATGGTTGGTCGATAACAATTGCACACCGCATTTGGTGGTATTTGCTAATGTCGAGGGCGTCGCAGTGCCACAACAGCACGTTAATAAAGATGGGCAAATCATTTTGAACATTGCGCCATCGGCCGTTAAAGATTTATTTATTGCTAATGAAGCTGTTTCATTTAGCGCGCGTTTCAGCGGAATTGTTAATAATATTTATGTGCCTTGCGGTGCGGTATTAGGAATTTACGGGCGCGAGAACGGGCAGGGAATGATGTTCGAACTTGAGACGCCACCGACACCACCCGTTACTCCTGAGCCAACGAAACCTACTAAGTCTGCCAAGCTTGTCAAACCAGATGTTGGTGGTGATACTCCAGCTAAAAAATCCTTCTTAAAAGTGGTGAAGTAAGCGACAAATATTGTGACAAGTTTGCTTCGCATTTTATGGTTTGGTAACAAACTTGTCACAATTGGTTGGTAAATTGGGCGTCAAGGGTGAGGTAGGCTCACCTTTGCAATCGTCACCTTTCCTAAAGGAAACGCTCAATGAACGCTAACAAATTTATTAAAGAATTGGCCTTTGCCGGTTCTCTCATCGGCTCCATCGCCGCCTCAATGGTATGTGCAACTGCCGTACATGCAGCCGTCGATCCTAAATTACCTGAGTACAAAGTAGCTACCGGTGTATCTGGTAGTGTTAACAGTATTGGTTCGGATACTTTGGCAAACCTTATGACCTTGTGGTCAGAAGACTACAAAAAATTGTACCCGAACGTAAATATTCAAATTCAAAGCGCTGGCTCTTCAACTGCGCCACCAGCTCTTACTGAAGGCACGTCAAATTTCGGCCCAATGAGCCGTGCGATGAAAGAAGCTGAAATTCAGGCTTTCGAAGCGAAATACGGCTACAAGCCCACCAAAGTACCAGTAGCTATCGACGTATTGGCTGTGTATGTGAACAAAGATAACCCGATTAAAGGTTTAACCCTTGCGCAAGTAGATTCGATCTTCTCTGCAACTCGTAAATGTGGTGGCGAAAAAGATTTGGTGAATTGGGGTGAGTTGGGTCTTACCGGTGCCTGGGACAAACGCGCAATTTCTCTTTACAGCCGCAACGCTGTATCAGGTACATACGGATACTTCAAAGAAGAGGCTCTATGTAAAGGCGATTTCAAATCGACTGTGAATGAACAACCAGGTTCCGCATCAGTTGTACAGAGTGTTTCTGAATCCATTAACGCAATCGGCTACTCAGGTATTGGTTACAAAACCTCTGGTGTGCGCGCTGTGCCATTGGCTAAACAAGCCTATCAAGCGTATATCCCTGCAGATGCTGAACACGGTTTGGATGGCAGTTATCCACTTTCTCGTCAGCTTTACATTTACGTAAACAAAAAGCCAAACCAACCATTGGATAAACTACAGCTCGAATTTTTCAAGTACGTGTTGTCCAAACAAGGTCAACAAGCTGTTGAGCGCGATGGTTACATTCCATTGCCTGCTGACCTCGCTGAAAAGACGTTGGCTAAGCTGCTCAAGTAAATATTGCGTCAGAGAGATAACCGCTGCTTCATGCAGCGGTTTTTTTATGGGCGTAAAATTTCTACTTTTTTGATTTGCTCATTGCGATAACGGAACATAATTCCATAAATGTTTCTGTAACAATTCTGTCATTTATGGCTGCTAGGATTTACGTGCCACACTATTATTGAGTGAAATTTATGTCTCAACCTATGTCAACAGCAGCCAAAACCTCGGATTTGATGCCCGGGGCAGAGCAGCGCGCAAAGTTGCGCCGCTGGCGAAATATCAAAGATAAAATATCAGGTTACGGAATTATGACTGCCGGTATAGCGGTGGTCGGATCACTCACGCTGATTTTTGTATATTTATTCTCTGAAGTAACACCACTGTTACGCGGTGCTTCAGTGGATGTCGAAAAAAATTATTCTCTACCCGCGGTTGAATCGGCTAGCCCCGCAGAATTTATCAGTCTGGAGCGCTATGAAGAAATTGGTACGGCTTACCATAAAAACGGCACAGTACAATTTTTTAACGCGCTTGATGGCTCAGCCTTAAGCCATCAACAAGTTCCCAAATCGACTGATGCTGAATTTACTACGTTGGCTGCTAGTGAGGCATCTCACGGGCTCGTCGCTTATGGATACAACAACGGCGAAGTTGCGGTTGTAAAAGCCCAATATGATTTAAGTTATCCGGACGACAAACGTGTAGTGACGGCGAGCCTCGGTTTCCCCGTCGGCGAGCAAGCTTTTGTACTGGATCAAAATAAGGCTCCAATATCGGTTTTGGCAATTCAGGCAACACCAGCCGGTATGGTTGTGAGTGCGGCAACCAAAGACGATCGTTTGGTCCTCGGTGTTGTTTCCACTAAAACTAACCCTATCACTGAAGAAACTACTAGCAGCACAGATATTTTTAACCTCCCCGCACTTCCGGAAGGCGAACATGTTACGCACATGCAGCTTGATGATGCTGGGCGCTACCTGGTGATTGCCAACGATAGAGCTCAAATTTACCTCTACAACATTACCAAACCTAACGCCGCAGAACGTTATGAGCCGGTGGATGTAGTAGGCGGCAAAGTTACCGCTATGCGCTTTTTGGTAAGCACTGGTTCACTGGCAGTTGGTACAGATGAAGGCAAAATCAGTCAATGGTTGATGGTGCGCGACAAAAATAATCGCTACCACGTAACTCACGTGCGTGACTTCAAGCCTTTATCGGGCGCAGTAACTCATATAGCACCAGAATTTTCACGTCGTGGCTTTTGGGCGGCTGACGACAAGGGCGATATTGGTATTTATTACGGTACGTCTGCACGTACGTTATTAATTGAATCCATGGGGTCTACGCCGATCACTCAAATAGGTTTATCGCCTATTAACGGACGCGTGCTCTTGCTGGATAGCGCGCAAAAAGTAAGTAACGCAAAAGTGTGGAATGAACACCCTGAAGTATCTTTCAGCATGCTGTGGGAGAAAGTCTGGTACGAAGGCCGTGATGCGCCGGACTACATTTGGCAAGCATCTTCAGGCAGCGATAATTTTGAAGCCAAAATGAGCTTTGTACCTCTCTCATTAGGAACCCTGAAAGCCGCGCTCTTTGCAATTCTATTTGCGGTTCCATTAGGTGTGATGGGCGCGATTTATACCGCTTATTTTATGACACCGAAACTGCGCGGAATCGTAAAACCCACTATCGAAATTATGGCCGCCTTGCCCAGCGTTATTTTGGGTTTTCTGGCAGGTCTGTGGTTGGCTCCGTTTTTGGAAAATCACTTACCAGCAATTTTCAGTATTTTATTGATAGTGCCAATTGTGATGTTGATTGTTGGTTTTAGCTGGAGCCAGTTGCCTCTGCGCATTCGCGCGAATGTTCCTGAAGGTTGGGAGGCGGCAATTTTGGTTGTACCGGTGATCCTTACAATTTGGGCTTGCATCGACATCAGCCCCTATCTCGAAGTCTGGTTTTTCCATGGCAGTTTGCCGCAATGGTTTACCAATAACGGCATTAAGTTTGAGCAGCGCAATGCATTAGTGGTTGGCTTGGTGATGGGTTTTGCAGTTATTCCGAGTATTTTTTCCATCGCAGAAGATGCGGTATTCAGTGTGCCACGTCACCTCACTCAAGGTTCATTAGCACTTGGGGCTACCCGTTGGCAAACCATGCGCGGCGTTGTTTTGCCCACCGCAAGCCCAGGTATTTTCTCGGCGGTCATGATGGGTTTTGGTCGTGCCGTTGGTGAAACCATGATCGTGTTGATGGCGACCGGAAATAGCCCCGTGGTGAATTTTAATATTTTCGAAGGCATGCGGACCTTATCTGCAAACATCGCAGTTGAAATGCCTGAAACGGCAGTGGCGAGCACGCACTTCCGCGTTCTTTTCCTCGCTGCTTTATTGCTGCTGGCACTGACGTTCGTGGTGAATACGATCGCAGAAGTTGTGCGTCAAGGCCTGCGCAAACGTTACAGTAATCTTTAATACGGGAATTCAAACATGAAAAATTTATTGAAAGCACCCGTGCTCTGGTACAAAAGTGGTTCGCCCTGGATTTGGTTAAACGGTGGCGCTGTGACTTTGTGTATGTTGATGGTAGTTGGCCTTTTAGGTTTGATTGCAGTGCGCGGCTTCGGTCATTTTTGGCCAGCAGAAATTGTGCAAACCAGTGTTACCGACAATGCAGGCACCAAACAATTAATTATGGGCGAGGTAGTACGTGATGAAATTATTTCTTCCGTCATAGCGCGCGATAATGGTTTTACCGTTCCTGCAGATCGCGAACTCATCACACGTTATTTGATGAAGTTAGGTAATCGCGATATCACTTCTCGCGATTTTATGTGGGTACTTGAATTGGGAATGGACAAGTGGACATACCCAAAAGATGCGGTTGCGATTGAGCGACGTGAATGGGGAAATTTCTACGGGTACCTGGTAGGCATCAACGAAAACGGGAAATCAGTTTTAACACAAGACGCCGCAAATTTTTGGCAGGAAGTTGATGCACGCACCAAACGTTCACTTAAATTGCATGACCAAATTGCGCAT
>Ga0247739_10000898_pt1 | contig 10704 bp, 5 predicted proteins | sample UWRJL058202B2_FD_180943 | JGI IMG/M metagenome (GOLD analysis project Ga0247739, IMG submission 180943) | Plant litter microbial communities from Arlington Agricultural Research Station in Wisconsin, United States - UWRJ-L058-202B-2 | ecosystem: Environmental > Terrestrial > Plant litter >... | reverse complement strand
ACTTGTATATTTTTAGCCGGTGGATGGCTATTATTACCAGCCCAAACACAAGGTAGGCAATCATTTCAGCGCTTATAGACCAGCTAGGTAGGTTCCAGCTCACATCTTTGACACCCGGCATTTTTACGGAATTTATTAAAAATAAAGAAGTAAAAAATGTGGTCACGTTGTTGTCGGCATTGTTCAGTTCATTAACATGAATATATGCAGATAAAAAACTTTTTGATATCTCAACAATCAAAAAAGCAAATAGCATAATAATGTGCAAAGGGTACAGCCTGAAAAAACGTTTTTTGTAAAATCTACTAAACTGCTGGCCGTCGGATATATATTGATAACTATAGGTAATTACAAAGCCGCTGAGTACAAAAAAGAAATCTACGAATAGGTCTGAATTGTAAATCAATTGATTATTCAGTATCGGCGTATTGCTAAAAGCACTTAAATGAAAAAAAACAACCATGGATGAAAATACACCTCTGAAAATATCTAGTACTTCAAAACGTTCTCTCATAAAAAATAGGATAAGATTAAAGTCGTTCTATCAGGTTTAAATATAAATTGCATTGCAAATTAAGTTAAATCTTTTCTATGAAGCTGGCTCATTTAATTTTGGCACATGCAAATGCTGGCCAACTTCTACGGCTTATTGATAAATTAAGTCATCCGGACACACATATTTATGTACACCTTGATAAAAAAACAGATATTTCTGCATTCGTTCGTCTAAAAGAAATACCCAATGTTTTTTTTGTTCAAAAAAGAAAACGAGTCCATTGGGGCGCATATAGTATTGTTGAAGCTACCTTGAGTGGTTTCGAAGATATTTTAGCTTCATCAATTAAATATGACTTTGTCAATCTCCTTAGTGGTGCGGATTACCCTATTAAATCAGTAACCGAAATCAGTAATTTTTTTAATGCCAACACTGGTAAGGCTTTTATGGAATATTATCCTGTACTTGATGTTTGGAAAGAAGCGATTCCCAGAATAACAGAATATCATCTAACCAATTACCATTTTTTTGGCAAGTACCTTGTACAGCGTCTCATGAACGTATTATTGCCCAAACGCAAATTGCCACTTTCTATGGTTGCTGTCGGTCGGTCTCAATGGTTTACCATCACGGGGGAGCACGTTGAGTATATTGTAAAATTTTTACGTAAAAATCCAATTGTAAGTCGATTTTTTAAGCTTACGTGGGGAGCGGATGAATTGATCTTTCAAACCATTTTGTATAACTCGCCTTATCAAAAGGATATGATAAATAATAACCTCCGATTTATCGATTGGTCTGCCGGTGGAGTAAGTCCTAAAACGTTTGTGGCAGAGGATGTTCAAAGTCTCATAACCTCCGACAAGTTGTATGCAAGAAAGTTTGGTACACTCTCAAATGACCCGGCACTAGATGTTTTAGATCAGCATATATCAAACACGGTCATCAACGCATAGTCAATCTTAACTCATGAAAAGGGTATCCATCATTACCGTTAATTACAATCAACCTGGCGCTACCCAGGAGTTGTTAGATTCCATATTATTGTGCAACACTTATCCATTATTAGAGGTGATTGTGGTAGATAATGGAAGTAAGGAAAACAAGGTGCATGATTGGCGGAATCAGTATCCTGCATTCAATTTCATTCGGTCGGAAAAGAATCTTGGCTTTGCTGGCGGCAACAACCTTGGCATTTCACAAAGTACTGGCGATTATCTTTTTTTAATAAATAACGATACGGTTATTACAGATGGTTTAATAGAAAAGTTGGCGACTTTTTTGGACGTTAATGCAGACTACGCAATGGTTTCACCCAAAATACATTATTACGAGCCTAACACGATGATGCAATATGCTGGCTTTACCAAAATGAATTTTTACACCGCCAGGAACAGTTGTATTTCACAATTTGAAACCGATAGCGGACAGTACGACCACTTGGATAAGTTGACCTATTATGCACACGGAGCAGCTATGATGTTGCGAAAAAATCTGGTAGATAAAATTGGATTGATGCCTGAAGAATATTTTTTGTACTACGAAGAAATGGATTGGTGCGAAATGTTCAAAAGAGCGGGATACAAGATTGGGCTTTGTATCGACGCACTGATATATCACAAGGAATCGCTGGCCACAGGCAAGAATAGCCCCTTAAAAGCCTATTACATGAGCCGGAATAGATTGCTCTTCGTTAGGCGCAATGCTACTAAAATGCAAAAGATTATATTTTTCTTTTACTATGCAATTTTTGCACATGTTGGCTACATTATTTCGTGCATTAAAAATAGGCAGTTGGGTCAAATACCAATATTTTCCAAAGCTATTTTATGGAACCTTACCCATAAAGTACAGGAATCAAATACTGTTAATTGATCCATGTGTAATGAACAAAAAAGAATTTAAAAGCAGGGCATAACAGTTTGAATTTTGTTAATAGGCTGAGAGGATTTGTTAAACTGTTAATTGTATATGTGTCGCTAAATTTTCTATATATCTAATTTTATTACCTATTATGACATCCGTAATTAACAAAAATAATGTCAAAATTGTAGGTAATCAATCAGCCCCACAAACTTTGATGTTCGGTCACGGATTTGGTACCGATCAAACTTCTTTTGCGGAAGTCATCAAGCCTTTTGAACAGGATTATCGCATAGTGCTCTACGACAATGCCGGTGGTGGAAAATCGGATGAGGACTCTTTCAATCCAATAAGATACAGTTCTTTAAATGGATACGTAACTGATCTGTTAGAAATTTGTAAAGAATTCAATCTAAACAATTTAATATATATTGGACACTCAGTGAATGGCATGGTGAGTCTCCTGGCTAGTAACAAGGCACCGCAATTTTTTTCAAAGTTAATGTTGATTGGTGCTTCTCCACGATACTTGAACGACAGTAGCGTTGCTTATATTGGAGGCTTCGAACAAGCAGATTTAAACGCTTTATATGAAGCGATGAATAGTAATTACTACGCTTGGGTAAGTGGCTTTTCGAGAATGGCGATGAATAATGACGACAAGCCACAACTTGCCGATCAGTTTGCTAATACCTTATCGGCCATCCGGCCAGATATCGCCTTGGCAGTGTCCCGTGCTATTTTTCAATCGGATCATAGAGGAGACCTTTCTAAGTCAAACATTCCGACCATGATTGTTCAAACTTCTCATGATATTGCTGTGCCCGAACAAGTAGGAGAATACATGAACAAGCACATACCCAATAGCCTTTTGCTAAAAATAAATGCAAAGGGTCATTTCCCACAAATAAGCGCACCTGAAGAAATTGCTCAGGTTATACAATCTTTCATTTAAGTACGACAAATTGACCTGGGAGAAAAAAATATCGAGCCTTATAAAACAAACTGCTGAATGGAACCTCCGTTCGGACAACAATCTTTTATGGGAAGATAGCAACCGGTTATTGGCAAAGTTGATGGGCGCTGACGCCAGCTATTTAATTCGTTTAGTAGACGATACCACCGCCAAGGTCGAACAATCGAGCAACAATTTTCTCGAAGGACTTATCGTACATCCAGGGCCGGTAAAAAAATTGCTGGATCAATGTGATGATAAAATTATTTTATGGAAAGAAATACCAATACATGAGAAATATGACTTGCATGAATTATTTGCTGATTTTACATCTGCGGTTCTCATTTGCTTAGAAGATAGTGGTAATGAAGCCATGCTGTTATATTGTTGGAATGCACCGCAGCAATGGACGGATTCCTTCAAAGAATTTGCGCAAATAGCCAAATTGAGGATGAATGAATTGCTGTGGCAGAGCAACAAACAACTAGCGCTAAACAATGTTTCCACACGCTTTCATGCCATTTTAGAAACGATACCAGAATCGGTGGTTTTTATAGATAACGGGGGAAAGGAAGGATGGGTAAATAGCAAGGCGGCCAAGATGCTGCAGTTACCTACAAGTGGAGAACAGCCGCCCATGATACTTTCAGCTGCTATGGCGCAGCTACGCAATAAGACACACAATGCCAACGAGATAAACGAGGAAGCGCACCAACTTTTTAGTTCCCCTAATGGTACGATCAAAAATTGGAAATGGCATTTTCCGGAGCCCGAAAAACTTATATTAAATGTTTCTTGCGTACCCATCATATCCACACATCTAAAGGGAAGGTTGTGGGTATTTGAAGATGTAACATCTATATATTTAACGAACGAACAATTAAAGGAGGCTAACGGAAAGCTTGCAGAGGAAACAAAAAGGGCCGACAAGGACAACAAGGCCAAGTCGGAGTTTTTGGCCAATATGAGCCACGAGATACGAACACCCATGAATGGTGTAATAGGCATGACTAGTTTGCTTATGCACACTGCGCTAAGCTTTGAGCAACGGGAATTTGTAGAAACCATTCGCATAAGTGGAGAAACACTTATAACGCTTATAAATGATATATTAGACTTCTCGAAAATTGAATCCGGCAATCTGGAGTTGGAAACACGGCCGTTATCGGTGGCAAATGTTGTAGAGGAGTCTTTTGATTTATTATCTCTTTCCGCCAGTAAAAAACATTTAGAACTTTTATATTTTATTGAGCCTGATGTGCCTGAGCATATTTTAGGTGATGTAACGCGATTGAGGCAGATATTGGTGAACTTAGTATCGAACGGGATAAAATTTACTGATAAAGGTCAGGTATATGTATATGTTCGTTTAGTAATGTTACTTGGAGGTAAAGCACAGCTAGAGTTTATGGTGCAGGATAGCGGCATCGGTATACCTGCCGAAAAGTTTGGTCGTTTGTTTCAAAATTTCTCACAGGTAGATAGCTCCACCACTCGCAAATATGGGGGTACCGGCCTTGGATTGGCCATTTGTAAAAAATTGGTGGATTTAATGAAAGGAGAAATATGGGTAGAAAGCAATGTAGGCACAGGGGCAAGTTTTTATTTTACGATTTTAGCTGAGCCGTTTGTAAAAACTGATAACGTAAAAGTCCCAATACCGTTGCCTATAAAAAAAGGGAAGAAAAAGGTTATTATTGTCGATGATAATTCGATAAACTTAACAATATTAAAAAAACAATTTGAGTATTGGGGAATTGATGCTGATACTGAGCAAGATGTTCATGAAGCCATTGCAGCCATACAGCAAAACCATTACGATCTTGCTTTGTTGGATATGGTAATGCCGCTGCTGGATGGTATACAAACAGCTCGTCGATTGAAGTCAATTGTGGGAACGAAAAATGTTCCTTTAATTCTCATTAGTTCGGCCTATTCGTTTTTGTCGCTTAGCGATGATGATCGTGCATTATTTGTAGACGTGCTTAACAAACCTATTAAATACTCGCATTTACATAAAATTACAAATACAATTTTAGGCGTGGCGCCTCTTGCTATTCCAGCGCAACATGAGCCTGTAGTAAAACCTGTTCAAGTGAAAGCAGGTGTGGCCATTTTAGTTGCAGAAGATAATGTTTTCAATCAGATGGTGATCAAAACAATCCTTGCCACGCTTGGGTATCAGGCAGATATTGTGGCCAACGGATTAGAGGCTTTAAAGGCTATTCATAACCAAACCTACCAACTGGTTTTTATGGATATGCAAATGCCCGAAATGGATGGATTAGAAGCTGCGGCCCGCATTTGTGCCGAACTCAAAAATCCACCTATCATCATAGCGCTCACGGCCAATAACTCTGTGGAAGATCAAGCGCTGTGCCAGCAGGCAGGTATGAGCGATTTCATTCAAAAACCCTTTACACTAGAGGATATAAAGGCGGTACTTATTAAATGGGAAAAGGTATGGATGGAAAAAAGAGATATCATTACAGACATAGCTTATTCAAGTCAATTTTTCAATGATAATGTTTATTGATGTTTTTATATAGATTATAAGATTTGAATATATGTGAAATGAATTTATTCTGATTATAACTTACCATTAATTTTTTTGGCACCCGCACCGCCAGTCTCGTTTTTTCACTGGAAGGCTATCATTCTAAACTTCAACGCCGACTGTTAACCAAATCTTCGTAATGTAAGTGCGTACGGCCCCGCAGTCTGCAGGGTGCTTTTCCTGGCTTATCATCCCAACCTTTCTAGAATCCGTGGCGCAGCTCCGGAGTAACCCAACTACAATTTTAGACATTCACTAATTCCGGCGTTACATACCAGTGCCGGTACGGAAAATCTCCCGCTCTTGGTTTAACATAAATAAATTAATAAAAAAAAATTGTAGGTTGTAATTGAATCTATCAACATCCGTTTGACCCGTAGTATCCGTGTTTCCCTTTGCCTACCATCGCAAAAAACTTTAAATGGCTTTATCTCCCTCAGCCCAAGCGTCAAAAGTTCTAACCTGACCACATCGCTTAATACGCTGGTTTCTAATTTTATTTTTACCCAGATCAAAAAATTATTTTTTTGGTAAAATTGAAGCCACTAATTTTGTCCACCAAATCAGTAGACAATGAATCACTTAAAATCCAATCATGATTAATCATCTGCAGCCTAACAAAACGCTACTTGCGGCAAGGTCTGCTGCCGCCGTTTACAAAAACGTATCTTCTTACCTTTCTCACGCTTTTTTATTTGTAGATAACGACTGTTGTTGTTGCTGTAAATAATTTGTTTGTAAGGATGTCACTTCTTACAGTTTCCTTTTTTAAGATAAATTAATCAGGCATGCTTGTCAGCTATTGACTTGTAATCGCATGTCTAGATATGAAGGTGTCTGTTTATTCAAGATAATTTAAATTAATTTCAGTATAATTAATGTATACGTAACCTGCTGGTTACTAACAATACCCATCCAAATATCTATGTGTACTCCAGTAAAAACATGGCTTTAAAACCAAGGAGTAAACCTATGTCTCTTAAAAAACAAGTATTATGTATAACAATTCTTCATCATTAAATAAAAAACTGTGGGTGTTGCTGCTTTCCGCACTTGGCATTACGGTTTTTGTGCCGTCCGCCATCTCACAAACAAACGTCAAAAGCCCAAAAGAAACCACTGAAAAGAAGTTGGTTCGAGGTAGGGTTTTATCTGCAGATAACACACCGCTAGAGGGCGCCAGTATAGTCGTAAAGGGTGATAAAAGAGGCACCCTTTCAAACGATAAAGGGGAGTTTGCCCTTACTGTAAAACTGAGTGCTACGGAACTGATAATCACCTCGCTAGGTTATGAATCTAAAGAAGTGCCCATTTCTGGAACAGAGGTATTGGTGCAATTAAAAAAGTCGAACGGTAAAGACTTGGATGAAGTAGTGGTAGTGGGTTATGGGACGCAAAAAAAAGGGGATGTACTTGGCTCCATATCAAAAATCAAAGCCTCTGAAGTAACCAAAACACCTGTGGCAAGTTTTGATGCACAATTGCAGGGTAAAGCCGCTGGCGTACAGGTCAATTCCAATTCCGGCGTGCCCGGAGAAGGCACGTTCGTACGGGTACGTGGAACCACTTCCATCAATTCTAGTAGTGATCCATTATATATAGTAGACGGTGTATTTTTAAACAATACTAGCCTACAGACCTTAGGCCTAGGGGGTCGTAATACTTCTCCACTTGCAGATTTGAACCCTGCAGACATTGAAAGTATTGAAATACTGAAAGATGCGTCTGCAACGGCTATTTACGGTTCTAGAGGTGCTAACGGAGTCGTATTGGTTACTACTAAAAGAGGCAGTTTCAACATCAAGCCAAAAGTCACTTTCGACCTTTCCAACGGATGGGTTGAAGCAGATAAATCTACCCTTCCTAAGATGGTGACCGGGCCGCAATTAGCTGCATTGGCGAATGAATACTGGATTAATTCCGGCATAGACAAACCTTCTCTTAATCAAACTTTTGCTAATCGTCCTTTCCGCCCCGTGGCCGAAGGCGGGCAGGGTTTGCCAGAAGAACAAGGCAACTATGATCGGATTGCCGACATCTTACAAAAGGGTGCTGTAAAAGATTATAACCTTTCGATACAAGGCGGGTCAAACAAGTCAAGGTTCTATCTAGGCGCAGGTTATAGCAAACAAGAGGCCTTGATAAAAGTGCCGACTTTCTCTAGGGCCAATCTCAAATTCAATTTTGACCAAAACCTAACGGATAAGATAACGTTCGGATTGAGCAGCAATCTCTCACGTAGTTTCCGCAACCAGGCAAGAACTGGCGATGGCCCACAAGTGAACCTTTGGAACGCTGCTGTTTCCGCTGCCACCTACACACCAAAGTATGCGGTAGATGGTACATCGACCGGTGCAGATAATATATATGTGTTGATAGATAATTATAATGTACATACGGTTAGCCTACGTTATGTTGGCAGTGTATATGGGGAAGCTCAATTAGCAGATGGCCTTAAATTTAGGACAAGTTTCAGTTTGGATTATGACCACTATGATGAGTCGGCTTATTGGAACACCCAAACCAGTATTGGCAAGGCCGTTAACGGAAACGCTACTTCATCCATTACACAAAATAGTACTTGGGTCAACGAGCAAACATTGTCTTATCAAAAGAAGTTAGGCGATCATCAGTTCAACTTATTAGCGGGAAATTCTATACAAAGCAATGTTTATGCATTGACTGCTGCAGAAGGCACTGGCTTTGCTAATGACAATTTTCAATTAATTTCTAGTGCATCCATCCGCACTTCTTCTCAGAGCTGGACGAAATATACGTTGTCATCTTTCTTTGGAAGGGCTGATTATAACTATTTGAACAAATATTATTTTGGAGCCACCTTACGGTCGGATGGTTCATCAAAATTTGGCTCAAACAACCGGTGGGGTTACTTTCCAGCGTTTTCTGTAGGCTGGAGAATCAAGCAGGAATCTTTTCTGAAAGATGCTAGATGGCTAAGCGAACTCAAACTCCGCGTGTCTTACGGCATCACTGGTAATCAAGCTGGCATAGACAATTTTGCATCCCGTGGTTTGTGGACAGGTGGAAGCAGTTATGCAAATATTTCAGGCACAGCTTTGCCGGGCATCGGCCCTAAGCAACTCGGAAATTCAGACCTTCGGTGGGAAAAAACCGCACAAGGTGATATCGGGTTGGATGTAGGATTGTTCAATAATCGTATCTCTATTAATTTGGATGTATATAACAAAAATACCACTGGGCTGCTATTACAACAACCTATTGCAACGTCTTCCGGTTTTTCAACCTATTGGGCAAATGAAGGAGAGCTAAGCAACAAAGGCTACGAAGTCAGTATCAATTCTACTAATATTATCAATAAAAATTTCTCTTGGAAAACAAGTGTAAACCTTGCAGGCAACAAAAATAAAATAGAAAAGCTACCATCACAAATTACCCAATACACAAGGGACTGGGTGATATTGAAGGAAGGCTATTCCATGAATTCTTTTTGGTTGTACAATCAATTATCTGTAGATCCTAAAACTGGTGCGCCAGTGTTTGAAGGGCAGGCGGCAGATGGTACCGTTAGTGCCAACAATCGTAAAATTATTGGTAATGCCTACCCTAAAATTTACGGCGGTGTCAGCAATAGTTTTACATATAAAGATTTTGACTTAAGCTTTTTGTTCACTTTCCAGTCGGGCAACAAGTCGTTGAATTTGAACCGCTACTTCCGGGAACGCAATCCAAGCAGTGGCGGCATAGATACTTATGTGTTGGACAGGTGGCAAAAACCAGGCGACATTACCAGTATCCCAAGACTTACTTCGGTGGGCAACAATTACACCATCGACCAAAGTAGCCGTTACTTGGAAGACGCCTCTTTCCTACGATTGAAATTATTTTCTTTTGGATATAATTTACCACAATCTATCCTCTCAAAAGTGAAATTTACTAGGGTACGAATTTACTTCGTAGGTTCTAATTTGAAGATTTGGACGAAATACACCGGCGATCCAGAATCGAGTGTAACATCCAATCCCAATGCGCAAGGGCTCGGCAATTTTGGAACGCCTCCACAACCCAAAGGTTATCAATTCGGTTTAAATATTACTCTTTAATACTTTATAATTAATAAATATGAAATTTAATAAAATAACAATATTTGGTCTGATAGGTTTAATAGGAACATCCTTGTTGTCTTGCAATAAATTCCTAGAGGTAAACCCTAAAGATTCTACTTCGGATGATCAAACAATCGTGGATGGAAACTCTGCACAAACTGCGGTACGTGGCATCTACAATGCGCTTGAAAGCAACGATTATTACGGATATACCTTTCAAACCCTTGGTTTCTTTTCTGGTGACAATATACAATATGTAGGCTCGCAAACGGTAAATCAACAACTTACTAATCACGCAGTTATTTCAGATCTTGCTGCGGTGGGTACGGCATGGTCGGCTATTTATAATGTCATCAACCGATCAAATAATGTGTTGGCGAAAGTGCCTAGCTTGGCTGTGTCTGCGAGCTTTACAGATACCTTAAAGAAACAATTGTTGGGTGAAGCCTACTTTCTGCGGGCACTATCTTATTTTGACTTGGCAAGAACTTGGGGCGGTGTTCAATTGGTGCTCACCCCGACCGCTTCGGCATCTGACCAAACTGCACTTAAAAGAAGCACATTGGCCGAAACTTATGCACAAGTATTGCGTGACCTTACCGCAGCCGAAACGTTGTTGCCCAATACCACCAATAGGATAAGGGCTACTAAAAAAACGGCTTATGCCTTGCATGCGAGGTATGCCCTATACCAAAAAGATTGGGCCAATGCAGAATTATATGCCAGTAAAATTATTGGCGACAATAAT
>Ga0247739_10000897_pt1 | contig 10712 bp, 9 predicted proteins | sample UWRJL058202B2_FD_180943 | JGI IMG/M metagenome (GOLD analysis project Ga0247739, IMG submission 180943) | Plant litter microbial communities from Arlington Agricultural Research Station in Wisconsin, United States - UWRJ-L058-202B-2 | ecosystem: Environmental > Terrestrial > Plant litter >... | reverse complement strand
CCACCTGCCCGTACAAAGCGGAAGCACCCGTGTACTGCAAGTGATGAACCGTACGTATAGCCGTGAATGGTACCTGGCCAAAGTAGATAGGATCCGTGAAATTATGCCCGATTGCGGCATCAGCAGTGATATGATTGCTGGCTTTTGTACCGAAACGGAAGCGGAACACAAAGAGACGCTCACCTTGATGGAATATTGCAAATACCATTATAGTTATATGTATTTCTATAGCGAACGCCCCGGCACCTTGGCCGAAAGACGCTATGAAGACGATGTGCCGCTAGAGGTAAAAAAGAGAAGGTTGCAAGAAATAGTGGAGGTTCAGAACCGCATTAGTTTGGCCAGTTTTAAAGAAGACATTGGCAAAACTTTTAAGGTGCTGATTGAAGGCGAAAGCAAAAAAAGCGACCAAGACTGGATGGGCCGCAACAGCCAAAGCAAAGTGGTGGTTTTTGCGAAAGAAAATTATGGCCTTACAGCGGGAGACTATGTACATGTACAAATAGAAAGCTGTACGCAAGGAACGTTGTTAGGGAAAATAGTTTTGGGAGTTTAGAGTTAAGAATTTTGAGTGATTCATTTTAATTACGAATTACGAATGACGAATTACGGTTGACGGATGGTAGTTAAGAGTTGAGAATTATGAGTTATGAGTGATCATTTTAATTACGAATGACGAATGACGAATTACGGATGGTAGTTAAGAGTTGAGAATTATGAGTTAAGAGTGATTCATTTTAATTACGAATGACGAATGACGAATTACGGATGGTAGTTAAGAGTTGAGAATTATGAGTTAAGAGTGATTCATTTTAATTACGAATTACGAATTACGGATGGTGGTTAAGAGTTGAGAATTATGAGTTAAGAGTGATTCATTTTAATTACGGATTACGAATGACGAATTTCGGAGAAGAGTTAGGATTTTATATCAATTACATATGATTGTTTCGGTTTTTTAAAACATTAAAGCCCTGAAAGGGCGGCATTTACAAGCGTAGGGTGAAGCCCTACGAAAATTTAATCGGGTTGGCACTTTTGAAAAGGAGTTCCCATTTTTAGTACAACACAGCGAAATGCGGTTCTTTTTTTTATTTTTTACTTTTTAATTTTTACTTATCAATGGATATTCAAAGTATAAAAAACAGGTTTGCGATTATTGGTAATTCGCCAGCGCTCAACCATGCTATTAATGTGGCGGCGCAAGTGGCCAATACCGACCTGAGCGTGCTGATCAACGGTGAGAGTGGTGTGGGTAAAGAAGTTTTCTCACAAATTATCCATGCGTTGAGCACACGCAAGCACAATCCTTTTATTGCGGTAAACTGCGGTGCCATTCCAGAAGGAACCATCGACAGTGAACTGTTTGGCCACGAGAAAGGATCATTTACCGGTGCTGTAGATAGCCGGAAAGGTTATTTCGAAACCGTGAATGGCGGTACCATCTTTTTGGATGAAATCGGCGAGCTGCCGTTGGGTACACAGGCACGTTTGCTACGTGTACTAGAAAGCGGCGAATACATCCGCGTAGGATCCAGCAAGGTAATGAAGACCAATGTGCGGGTGATAGCCGCTACCAACCGCGATCTTTTGGAATTTGCCCAAACCGGCAAGTTCCGTATCGACCTGTATTATCGCCTAAACTCAGTGCCTATCCGCATCCCAGCGCTGCGTGACCGCAAAGAAGATATCCCACTATTGTTTCGCAAGTTTGTCATCGATTTTGCGGAACGCTACAAAACAACACCAGTACAACTGGAAGAAGATGCCAAGCAATTGTTATTGTCGTACCCTTGGCGGGGAAATGTGCGGGAGCTCAAAAACATTGCCGAGCAGATTTCGGTATTATCAAAAAGCCCGGTAATTGGTGGTAAAGAGATGCAGTCTTTTTTGCCCGACCAACCCATCAACAATATGATGGTGTTGGCATCTTCCTCCAACAATGGACAGAACGGATTTGTAAGCGAAACAACCTTTGCCAACGAACGGGAAATTTTGTATAAACTTTTCTTTGATATGAAAAGGGACGTGACCGAGCTCAAACGCATGTTTGTGGAGCTGGTACAAAATCCCAATGCTGTTAAAGCGGCCGGGAATATCAACTTTAACGAACCGCTGATAAATGAATTGCCACAAAAGCATGAATTTGCGCCAACCAATTACAACACACCGGTAAGCAATCCCAACACCAACTCCTCTCCTTTTATCATCCAGCAGCCCAATAACAATAACAACAACGGCAATGGAATAGATATCCACGAACATGAAGAGGTGGAAGAATCACTGAATATCATGGACATGGAGAAGGATTTGATTTTAAAAGCATTGAAAAAACACAAGGGGAAACGCAAGGATGCGAGTGCGGATCTTGGCATTAGTGAACGGACATTATATAGGAAGTTAAAGGAATATGATATTGAAGAATAATTAAGCGTAAGAGACGGACGAAAGCGAGCTTCTGTAAAAATTAATACATGAAAATCTGTAAGAATATAATGGGTGATATCGGAAAGTCTACAAAAATCTGGAGGCTATTATGTATCTCTTTTTTCACCGGGTTGATATTGTCATCGTGTGGTGTTTATACACTCAAAGATGTCAATTTTCCGCCTGACATTAAAACGGTCAAGCTGAATTTTTTCGACAACAAGTCACGTTATATCAGTCCGATATTAGCTCCAAGGCTCAATGAACGGTTACAACAAAAAATCATTAACCAAACGCCCCTTAAACGAAGCACTAGCGATGAAGCGGATTATGTGATCAGTGGCTGGATCAGCGATTATTATGTTACCACCTCGGCCATTGTAAACCAACAGGTGGCTACCAATAATTTAAATGTAAACGTGCACGTAATTCTTAAAAACAACAAGAACCAAAAAGAAGACGAATATGATGTTAATAAGGCCTTTCCTTTTAGTGGCAACAAGAGTTTGCAACAGGTAGAAACCGAACTTACGGATGATATTGTGAGAGGCATGGTGGATGAAATTTTCAACAGGCTTTTTTCTAACTGGTAACTATCCCCTACATTTAGCCCTTCGCAAAAAGCTGTGCCTTCATTGATAAACGATATCATTCAAAAACATCCCGACGCCGTACGCTGGCATCAGTCGCACCCATGGTTTCCTGTGGGCCGTGCAGTGCATGCGCATCAACAAAAAGACCAACATAAATTTATTGTTGCTTCGCAAAAAGCAGCTGTTTATTTTAATGATGTGCAACGATTGCATTGGTTACTTTTTCAAAAGCCTTTTGACAAAGCGCAAATTATTTCGCAGTTTAAATTGAACACTGCAGAGAATGTAGCCGCTAACATAGGGTCAGCAGAAAATCTTAATGAGTTTGCGAAGGAAGTAACTATTGTCGAAACGCCGAGTGTTACTGGAAAAGAAACATTGCCTTTGTTTGAAGCAGGTGAAATCGATCAGATGCCGTTGCCAAAAACATCTAGTATAATCGATGGCGAACAAGGGGTGGATAATATCTCGCAAAAGGAAGCGGTTTTTGTGGCAACTAAGACCGACGAAGACGCCGCTACGCCTTACGACCCAGACGATACCGATGGTGTGGAAACGGAGCAGGAAGAACCTGAATTGGTGTCGGTTTCCGATATTGGAAACGACCCATTGCCAAGCGCTGCCCTACATACATCTTTAGCAGAGGTTTCAAAACAATTTAAGGATGAGAACCAAGGAAAAGAAGACGAGCTGAAAATAGAAAGCGAACCTTATCATACGGTCGATTATTTCGCTTCTCAAGGCATTAAACTCGTATTGGAACCAAACAAAGATGATAAATTTGGCCAGCAATTAAAAAGTTTTACGAGTTGGCTCAAACAAATGAAACGGGTACCGGGCACTAAAATGGCAGAAAAAGAAGCAGACCCTTTGGTAGACGCTATTGCTAGCTCATCTTTGGAGCAAGGCGAAGTGCTAACGGAATCAATGGCCGAAGTCTTATGGAAACAAGGCAAAACAAAACAAGCGGTGGAGGTATGGCACAAATTGCAGGCGCAACATCCCGAAAAAAAGGAATACTATCAAACGTTGATCAATCAGCAACCTTAACATCTCTTTTGAACCCAGCATAAAAAAAGTCCCCATAATCAAATGATCATAGGGACTTTTTATGCTGGGTTAGTAAGCATCCATTAATCATTGAACTGGCCACCTTTCTTTTTCTCTTCCTTCTGTTGTTTTTCCCAAGTTTTATGTTCGGGATGCTTTTTATTCTCGAAATATTTGGGATCCTTACTGTCTCTTATAATTGGTTGATCGTGGCGTTCCTTGTATTGTGCATACTGTTGTTTGTGCTGGTCGTGGTTTTGATACGGCTTCGGCTCATTTACCACAACTTTATATGTTTTATTTAAATCTATATTCTGATAAATGGGAGGCAGCGATTTGGCCGTAATCCATTTTCGTCCGTCGCTATAGATAAATTTCGATTTGGCCACATCATAGTAACAATCCACTTCTGGTAGATAGTAATAGTCCACATGGTCATTGCCCACCGGCCCCCAAACTGGTTGTTTGTTGATGTTTACATTGATATTTACTTGTGCTTGCGCCTGGTGCCATTAAACTGCTGGCTATAAAAGCAGCGATTGCAAAGATTCTTTTCATGTTTGTCTGTTTTTAATTTAGATATATAATCACGTATATCATTTACAGACCCAAAGAAATGAAGCATGCTGGCTAGCTTATTGCCAATTGCGACAAAGGGAAAGTTTATTGCTGCAAACAGCGTTCGTAAATCTTTTATCTACTAAACGAGTATTCGATTGCTGATGTATGCAATCCAAACATTTGAGCTATTAAAACGAAGTCTTTAGCTTGATTCAGTCCATGTGAAAGCAAGGAAGCAGCATTGGATCCTTTTATCATAAAAAAAAGAACGATAAAATCGTCCTTCAAGGTTTGCTGTTTATATATTGTTTGGTATAACAAACATTTTCTTAATAACACATGGTGAAACATCTTTTAATACTCATACAGCTTTACCTTTTGAATGCTCCATTCGTCACTTTCAATACGCACATGCCGGCCCTGATGGGTCTGGTCGCCATTCATGCGTCGGGTTACATGCCAGATGCCGTTTCGAAAGTATCCTTCATCAGACTGCAAAATACCTGTAACCGCTGATGGAGAATTAGTCGTAAAAGTGAATACAGACCCCGATCCGGCAATGTAGAACTCATCATCAGAAAGCTGGATAATAAGGCTGCCTACCACAGGCCACGTAGAGTCTTTGGCGCCAGAAGACCAGCTTAACGTATGTTCATGCGAGACCTTTACTTTGTATTTTCCTATTTGAATCGAATCTACCGGATTGGCTTTATCTAATAGGAAGCCTTCCATTATTTTTCCGTTCGCAGTAGCATTTTGCATTGTGGGCCAAAGTTGTTCCAATAGTTTATAAGCTTGTGCTAATGGCTCAGCACCTGGGCTAAGGGATTCAATGGAAAACGGTGAAAAACCCATGGCATGGTAATGACCAACCGCAAACATAGCCTTAGCGCCAACAGATGAGTCGAAATGAATTTCAGGGATAAACAACGGATTGCCAGCACGAACATATAAATCGTTATAATATTTAAAACGAGGGTTGTAAAAATCAGGCGATAAAATATCGATGTCTGGCGCAGCAGCTTTCCAAATATCCATCAGGTGCGGTAATGGGCCTGCGCTTGGATACACGCCCGGCTTCGCATTGCGGTGGTTAAGTGCAGCGTTTACATACATGGGCAAATTATACATCTTTTTACCAGCCGCCGCTACTTGGCCAGCAAAACGAGCATAATACCATGCTTGAAATATTTCGTCCGCATCCGTTCCAGTGCCAAAAATCTGTTGCCACGAACCACTGGATTTCCCGCCAGCATCGTCCCACACTTTTTTTAATTCAGACATTACTGTATTTCTATTTTTCTGCATATAAGTCGAAAGCGTCGCAGGAATTTCTTCTGCAAAGGCTTTGTTAGCGTTGTCCGTATATTCCCGAGCATCACCCAACATCCCGATTTCATTTTCCACTTGTATCATGATGACTGTCTGTTGCTTTTGATCCAACTGTTTTAGATGCGCCATCAAAGCAGTAAAAGCCTTGATGTCTGCAGTAAGTGTGGCTTGGCTGAAAGCTGATAGAATTTCGTGGCGCTTGCCGTCTTGTGTTGTGGCACGTTCGAAGCGGGCGACATCTTTTTTTACCCAAGCCGGCGCGTAGCAGCTCATGCTATTTTTCCAAGTACCAAACCAGAGCAATACAAGTTTCATCTCCTGCTTACGTGCATTGAACAACATACTATCTACCAATGCAAAATCAAACTTTCCTTCTGTTGGTTCCATCAGTTCCCAATACACTGGTGCTACCACCGTGTTGAGATGCATGGCTTTCAATTTTGCCCAATGAGGGCGCATATACTCTGCTGTGGACGTACTAGAATTACCAGTTTCACCACCCAGCGAAAGAAACGGTTTGTCGTTAACGACCAACTGTTCGATACCATTGATTTTTGTTAAATGGGGAATGGAAGTCTTGATTTGCGCAAAGCCAGTTACAGCCAAAAACATGGTCGATGCCAAGGATATTTTCTTTCTTACATTCATCTTTCTTAATATTTTATCGCACTGCGTGCAATGCTTTTTTGAATGTTAGCCTGCGAGGGATTACAAGAATGGGAGGCTATTACACCTCCCATTCTTCAATACATAAATATAGAACCTTATATTATTTTCCCTTTAGCGCATTAAGTACGCCAGCGTAAGCTTGCTTTTTTGAGAAATCGGAATTGTACATCAGCGGAAAATCTTTACCGCCATTGTACAACCAGCTTGTGTTATCCGATACACCCCAAATGGTAATACCATATTGCTGTGCCTTCGGTATATTTTTCAAGTAGGAAGCAACCACGTAATTGTACATCTGCGCTTGATAATTTTGTTCCATTGCGGTAAGTACGTAACCTGGCACCACTCCTGGATTGATACGCACATCCAATTCCGATACATGTATCATTAGTCCGGTGGCTGCCAATTTTTGGAACATTTTATCGATTTGGTCGTAACTAAGTGTTCTAGTAATGTGCATCTGTGTGCCGATACCGTCAATTTTGGCTCCTCTTGCTTTCAACTCTTTTACCATAGCAATCAGTGAATCCAGCTTGGGGGTTTTGGCTTCCAAGTTGTAATCGTTTATAAACAATAAAGCAGTTGGGTCGGCAGCCGATGCATAATTGAATGCCTTGAAAGCATAATCCCTTCCTAAGTAATTCGACCAAACAAACCAATCCGTTGCACCTGTTGGCGCGGGGCTATTGTTATTGTTACGCAAGTTGCCAGCATCATCAAAAAGTTCATTGATCACATCCCAAGCTTTCACTTTTGATTTATATCTGGTTACCATTGGGGTAATGTATTTGCCCAATATAACATCCAACTTAGCAGCGATGGCTGCACCAGTTGGCACTACCACTACCTCTTTTACACTTACATCATCTATAAAATAAGTATTTGCTACTTGCCCCATATCAAATAAGAAAGTAGTGGAACTAAGCGTGGCCGTGATGGTCCAAGATATTTGTTGGTAAGTGGTACCTATTGTTTGATCCGCTTGGTATTGCGCCGCAGAAGGCCCGGTAGATAAGCGGATGGAACCATTATTGGCTGCCGCTTTTACCCAATAAGAAATAACATATTGTTTACCAACGGTGGTATTGAAATTAGCGCTTGACACTTGCACTTTCCATTGGTTGCCGGTTTGGGCAGTTGGGTTGACTACCTTCATACAGGTGGTACCTGTTCTAGCATCGCCAGCAGCCGTGCTTGCAGCAACACTTCCACCAGTGGTGTTAAATACAGACCAGCCAGTTAAGCCCGATTCGAAACCGGGATTGGTAGCCAGCTCCGTGGCAGCTTGTACCGTTAATCCAGCAGAATCTTTTATATAAGTAGTATTTTGTTGAGAATGCCAACCCAATACATGACCAAAAATATCCATGGAACCAACCGAAGCCACCAAGGCATCCGTATTAGTAAAATTCATGATACCAGTATTGCCAACTATCGACGAATGCTTCATCAAATTACCAAAGGTAACTTGGTTGAAATCCCTTTTTACCACGCCTGAATAGGCCGAGTTGGTAACCATAGCTGGGTAATCGATGGCAACACCCATGAATCCACCATTTCCCACATCTTTCAATGCGGAACTAGTATCGGTATATCCACCAGTGTTGAGTATGTTCACGTCCTTCATTTTGGTACAGGAACTTAAAACAACTATAGCGGAAATTGGCAATATTGCCTTGTTTAATATATTTTTCATTTTGATTTTTTTTATTCGTTTATTCAACCAAATAATTAATAACCAGGGTTTTGGTAAGAAGCTGGATTGGTAATGATGCTTGCATCCAATTGACTTTGTGGAATAGGCCTTAAGTTATGGAAAGGCTGTAGATTCGGTGCAGCAATCACATTACGTTGCCGATTTTTTACGTAGTCCACCAATAAATTCCTACAAGCAAGGTCGGGCCAGCGTAGGCTTTCTCCACATAATTCACGAGACCTTTCTGTCATGATGAAATCTACGTTCATTTCGGATGTGGTGAGTGGAACCCATGCAAACAAACCAGTGTTTTTATCAAATTTATAATACATGGTTGCCATTTGGTTTTGCCTTGCGGTTAGCTGTGCTGCTGCCAGTCCTGCACGGTAAGCCGCCCTGCGCCGCAATGTAGCTATCAATGGCAATGCATCGCCGGGCCTACCATCAAGTATCGCTGCTTCGGCCGCTTCTAAATATACTTCCGATAGTTTGGATACAATATAGGGTCTTCCAGAAGCATCATTGATTGCAGCTCTTTTATTATCATCAAACTTTTTAATAGAAGGATATAACTGTACTGCATTACGTGGCGCATAGGCCAAATAAAACTGTGTTGGGTCAAATATTTTATATTTTTTTGTACCCAAGGCCCTTATGGAATCGCCTGCAAATTTGCTGTTGGCCAAATAGAACGCAGTGTCGCCAACATTTATACCTGCAGGAACGCAACTTGTGTTGGTAGCCAACCAAGTAACCCGAAATGTATTATCGTACCTGCTATCGAATGCCTTTTCTGCAAATGCTGTATCCAGTAGCCAAGGGTTGGGCGCAAGTTGACGCAATGGCCTCATGTATTGAATCACACGATCGCAAGGAAATGCAGCGGAACCGTTGGGCAATGTAATAGTTTGGTTATTTTGATAATTGGCGTTGAACCAATTGCAACTCATGTTGGCTTTACCAGAAAATTCATTGCTTACATCGTTCACTTCATTATCAAAAGGATCACCTTGTATGCGTTCAACCGCATATAAAACCTCGGCATTGTAGTCATTGCCTTCTTTATGAACATCAGCGTAGTCTGTTAACAGAGATGTTCCCAGTGCCGCTTGATTATCGATAACATATTTAGAAGCATCCCATGAACTTTTAAAATCGCCGGCTTGCTTAACGGAACTGTATCCTCTAAATAAGTACGCCTTGGCCAACAGATGGTACGCTTCGGATTTATAAGCGTAATAACCCCCATTAGCTGGACGAGTGGTTGGCAGATTTTGGGTCGCATAAGTGAAGTCATCAATAATCAATTGATAATTCTTTTTAAGTAAATCGGGCACCAGCCTATTGAACCCTTGGAAAGGCAATTGGTTGAAAAGCATGTCTCCACTTCCTAAATCCAATGGAACGGCTCCAAATTGCTGCACTAGCGTGAAATAATAGAAAGCACGGAAAAAATGCGCCTCTGCTACAATGGTATTTTTAGCGGCCGCCTCCATGGTTATATCTGGCGCAAATTGGATGATGGCATTCGCAAGGTTTATATTATTAAAACTTCTATTCCATGGGGTCAAGATATCCCCATTGTTGGATTTTAAGGTATAAGCCCCACATTCCAATCCACTGCTTGCGCCTTGATCTCCCAAAGACCACTCATCGGTGCCGGAGTTAGTAGAGTTAAGTGCGCCATTGGGCCCATACAAGTAGCGCATGCCCGAATACAATGCCACAACTGACGATTGTAGACCTGCGGGTGTTTTGAGATAGGCTGTCGTAAAAATGGTATAGGGCTTTTCGACAAGCTTTTTTTGGCAACCGGTAGCCATCAACAGCGAGCCACAGGCTAAAGCTGTTATTGTTTTATAAAATAATTTTTTCATATATTAAAGTTATACTTTTAGAATATTACATTAAAGCCTATATTGAAGGATTTGGTGGGTGGGGTATTAAGCCCGACTGTTAATGCACGGCTCGATAAATTGCCAGGATTTTGGATACCTTGGTTGCCAGTACCGGTTGCTTCAGGATCTACCCCACCCGCATCACGCATGTAAGGAGAATACAAAACAAATGGATTCTGTACCGTTACATAGGCTCTAAACGATTGCATTTTAAGTTTGGTTAAAAATGCTGGGGTAAATGTGTAACCGAAATTGATACTCCGCACTCTTATAAAGCTTGCATCATAATAGCCAAGGGTTGTCCAGTCGGAAGTTACTTGCCTTGTGCTTGCACGGCTCAAGAAACCAGCAATCGGATAATCATTGCTTGGGTTGGTGGGTGTCCAATAATTTGTTTTGATGGTGTTTCTCAAGCCATCTTGAACGTTTGTGTAAGCTGCAAATGGTTGGTGTACCTGACTAACAAGCAATCCGCCGAAACGAGCA
>Ga0247739_10000896_pt1 | contig 10714 bp, 7 predicted proteins | sample UWRJL058202B2_FD_180943 | JGI IMG/M metagenome (GOLD analysis project Ga0247739, IMG submission 180943) | Plant litter microbial communities from Arlington Agricultural Research Station in Wisconsin, United States - UWRJ-L058-202B-2 | ecosystem: Environmental > Terrestrial > Plant litter >... | reverse complement strand
ACTGAGCCTAATATGATTCCGAGTATGAAATATACAACTATCAAAACCACAATTGTTACAATAAGATAGATAGCTTTTTTATCTTCTGGCGTTTTTTTAATGGGGCCAAGACCTAGGTACATTAAATAAATTCCATATATACCCAAAAGACTTCCGATCAGTGCTATCGCAGGAAAAATCGTAAAAAATGTACCAATAAATGCGGGCGTATAACCATAGGCTACTAACTGTGCCGATTTATTCAAATTTTTCTCTGAAGCAAAAGAAGGCGCTAATGCATCTACTACAAAAGACGTTACGATGACCCCTACGATAGCAGACACAAAAGAAATAATGGCCATTTTGATTCCCCATTCTGTTCCTTTCATTCTGATTCCCATGAAACCGGTATCAATGCCAATAAATGCATAGCCTATAAAAGTACAAATGGCACCAATCGCTGCCAATGGCAATACATATTTGGTTATTATGGACTGCAAGGTATCCGACTCTAGACTTACTACTTCCCATTCTGTTTTGGGAGTAGTCAACATGTTTTTTGCTCTTTCTACTAAGTTCATATGTTTAAATTTAGTACCAATGTACTTATTCAGTTCTGAACTTGCAAGTATGAAAAGAAAATTAACCTGTTTCGGTGAATATCAGGTGGATATGAGTGATTACACTGTAACCAGAGTTCCTACTTTATGGCCGCTTACCACGCTTAAAAGATTGCCTCTTTTGTTCATATCAAAAACAATGATCGGCAATTCGTTTTCCATGCATAACGTAAAGGCCGTCATATCCATTACCCGTAGGTTTTTATTGATACATTCTCTAAAAGTTATATTATCATACTTTGTAGCGGTCTTGTCTTTTTCAGGATCGGCGGTATAGATGCCGTCTACACGAGTGCCTTTCAAAATAACGTCTGCCTTTATTTCGATGGCACGTAAGGAACCTGCAGTATCTGTTGTAAAATATGGGTTGCCGGTACCTGCACCAAAAATAACGACGCGGCCTTTTTCCAAATGGCGAATAGCACGCCTGCGGATATATGGTTCAGCTATCTGTTCCATTTTTATGGCACTTTGCAAGCGGGTATACACGCCTTCTTTTTCTAATGCGCTCTGTAGCGCCATGCCATTGATTACCGTGGCTAACATGCCCATGTAGTCGCCCTGCGCACGTTCGATACCCGTTTCGGCCTCGTTCATACCGCGGTAAATGTTGCCACCTCCAATTACGATGGCTACCTGAACACCTAGATTGGTGATTTCTTTGATATCTTTTGAATATTGAGCCAGCACTGCACTATCAAGACCGAAATTCTTGTCGCCCATCAAAGATTCACCCGATAGTTTTACCAGGACACGTTTGTATTTAGGAAGCATGGAGTTGGAAGTTTTTTTAACGCTGCAAATATCAAGTTTTCGGCCTGCCAAACAAACTAGTTTTATGGACAGCCCTTAAAAAAACAAGAAAGGACTGATTTTAGGCGCTCAATTATTTTTTTTCGGCTAACAATACGGCGATGACAGCGCTTATTTTCTCTGGCTCATAACCTTTGCGCAGCAAAAAATCCCTAGCTTTTGCTTGGCGAACAAAATGTTGCTCGCCTTTAAGTGATTCCCATTTTTTCGCGGCCAAGCTTACCAACGTTTTTTCGTAGTCTTCCGCATCTATTTCCTTTAGTGCTTTTTTAATGCAATAGGCACTCACTTGTTTTTCTTTGAGTGCGTATTCTATTTTCTTTTTACCCCAATGTTTTATGCGAAACTTGCCACCGGCAAACTGTATGGCGAACCGCTCTTCATCCAGATAGTTGTCTTCTATCAACTGTGTCAAAACGTTTTCTACATCTATTTTGTACAGTCCATAACCATACAGTTTTTCCCGCACTTCTTTGTGGCTCCGCTCTTGGTAAGCACAGTATTGGCGTATTTTGGGAAATGCTTGCTCTCTGGTAAGGCGTTGTTTGTACATGGCCATCAAAAATAGGGTGAAACCGCCAGTAGAAGCAAGCTCGAGATGGCGCCATTACATGTAAGGTCGTTTGTGCTATTTTTACATACAACACTAACACTATGGAGAGTATCGGCTTGGTCGTCATGTTACTTTTTGGCATTACCTTTTTAGGGGTGCTGAGCAATAAATTCAATTTTCCGTTTCCTATTTTGGTGGTGCTTTGCGGCGTGGCCATCAGCTTGATTCCTGGCCTACCCGTTATACGATTACAGCCAGATATGATATTTTTTATATTTCTTCCGCCATTACTGTATGGTGCGGCGTGGAATACCAGTTGGCATGAGTTCAAGGCCAATAAACGGCCCATTTCATTTGCAGCAGTAGGCCTCGTTCTGTTTACCACGCTGTTAGTAGCGTGGGTCGCACATGTGATGATACCCGGCATGAACTGGCCGCTGTCGTTTTTGCTGGGTGCCATTGTATCTCCGCCAGATGCAGTTGCAGCTACGGCTGTTACCAAAGGGCTCGGCATCCACCCGAGATTGATTGCTATTTTGGAGGGAGAAAGTTTGGTGAACGATGCCAGTGGATTGATTGCTTACAAGTACGCACTGGCGGCCATCACAGCCGGCAATTTCATTTTTTGGAAGGCCGGCGTAAACTTTTTGTGGGTGGTGATAGCCGGTATTGCCATCGGGCTGGCCATCGGTTATATTATGGCTTTTGTACATAAAAAATTTATTTGTGATCCTGTATTGGAAGTAACGCTTACCTTTTTAACCCCGTTCGCTTCATATTTATTGGCGGAACATTTTCATGTATCTGGCGTATTGGCGGTGGTTACTACAGGGCTGTTTATTTCGTTTCGTTCTAGCGAATTGCTTACGCACCAGAGTCGGATCATGGCCTATTCGGTATGGGAAGTGGTGATATACATATTGAACGGATTAATATTCATATTGATAGGACTCCAACTTCGGGGCGTAATTGAAGGCATCGGCGAATACCCTGTGCGTTCATTGGTTTTGTATGGGGCACTTATTAGTTTGGTGGTGATTTTGGTGCGGTTTATTTGGGCTGTTCCGGCAGCACTTGTACCGAGGGCGCTCAGCAAGCGCATTCGTGAAAAGGAAGTTTTTGAACCGAAGGCCATCGTAATTTTTGGGTGGGCGGGCATGCGTGGGGTCGTATCTATGGCGGCGGCACTCGCCTTGCCGTTGGTATTGCCCGATAAAAGTGTTTTTCCCCAACGCAACCTCATCATCTACCTTACTTTTTGTGTGGTTTTAACCACCTTGGTATTGCTGGGCGTTACCTTACCGTGGGTCATCAGAAAAATGAAGGTGAAACCGCACTCGATTGCCGCAGAAGAATACGAGGTGCGTACGCAAGTAGTAAGTTCCACTATCTCTCACATCGAAGAAAACCTATCGCTAATCAACGGAGAAATGCTGAACAACATCAAAAATAAATATGAAATAAAATATAATCGTTTACAAAAAACAGATTTGCCAGCCGGCTATTTTGGTGATGCTGAAAATCCCAATACCAATGTTTTTAACCAGTTCTCTCAACTCCAGATAGACCTGATAAAAGTGGAAAGAACTACTTTGGAGATGCTGCACCGACAAGGAAAGGTAGCTGAAGAAATTCAACGAAAAATAGAAAGGGAGCTGGATTTGGAAGAAACGAGATTACAGATGGAAATGTATGAAGGATAATTTTTTAATATAAATTCCTGGCTTTACAATATGCACGGAAACAATATTCCTCCATCTTTTCAGCCCCCTCGTTATACCTATAACGATTATAAACACTGGCAAGGTGAGTGGGAACTGATTTGTGGCTATCCTTTTTCACTATTGCCTTCACTCAACAAAAAACATCAAAATACCAATGACAATTTTACAAGGCTAATTGGAAACTTTTTGGTGGATAAGCATTGTAATTGCAAAATCTACTTCGAACTAGACTGGATTATTGATGAAGAGACGGTGGTTCGTCCTGATTCCATGATTGTTCGTGGCAACTTTGAGACCGACTTTTTAACTTTCCCACCAACGCTTATCCTGAAAGTTTCTTCTGTTTCTACTTGGATCAAAGACCGCAATACCAAAATGAAATTGTACGAAGCTAATGGTGTAAAATCTTATTTGCTAGCCAATCCTGACAAAAAAATTCTTGAGCCTTTTGAACTTGTTTCAGGAAGGTACATTCCAAAAACAGATTGGTCTTTTCAATTAACGACCGATTGTAATATTATCATTGACCCGGAAGAAATTTGGTATGTTTAATAAAGCAATGATCCAGTTTTCTATTTTATCAAGAGTTCATTGCAGCTTGTTTATTGCAATTTAGAAAAAGAGGCAGTTTTTCCTTCATTTAGCTACTAATATAAATTGGGTATTTATTGCTAGCAGCAACTCATGCAAATTTGGAACTTATTGGCTGTCATTTTTTTATAGTAAGCATATTATCTAAGAACCATTGTTAAAAGTTGTGCATGAAATCGTTCCTAACGCTTATCCTTTGCTCTTTAGTTGGCAACTGCTTTGTTTACGCCCAATTACCCGGTGAATTCAGCAATTTCAATACCACCAATACCTCTTCTATATTCACAACGAATAACTTCAAAGCCATTGCGGTAGATAAAAATGGGGCCGTATGGGCCGGATCCCAATATGGTGGTTTGTACACTTTTACCAGTTCATCTCATACCTGGATAAAAAGCACTGACCTAACCAATGTATTTATCAATGATATAAAAGCGAGCAATAGGGGCGGCGTGTATGTGGCGCAATCGGGCATTACCGGAGCCACGGCCACTGAAGGTAATAGGAACGGTGCGGTGCAATATTATGCGGATGAATTTTACTCAAATCTGATAACCTATGGTGTCAATTCGTCCAGCGTGGGTAACAACGGCGATGGTGGCGGCCTTTCATCTAGAAACGTAAGAAGCCTTTTCATTGATACCGCTCTCATCAACACAACCGACCCGGCACGGCCAAGGGTTTGGGCTGCACAAGGAACTTACTTAACCGGTGGCAATACGGCAGCTGGTGGCATTGCGGTAGGCATCAATGCGCCAGGTATGTGGTCGTTTACCAAAATAAATAAGGGCTTACAAATATTTCCAAACACCAATACCATCAGTTCGGGTACGCCCATTGTAGAAGCGATTGGTGGAAACCGACACGAGGTGTGGGCTTTTGCCCGAACCAACTATGGCGGCTCGCAAATATTGCGGTACGATGCGCATAGTGGCGGATACCTTGGTGGATACAATAACGTGGGGCAGTTTGATAACACCCGCATGTATTACAACAATTCTGCATTTACGTATGTGAACAATGTCTCGAACGTATTGCCGAGTGGTTTTCGGGTTTCAGCCATTTTCTTTGATTCGGAGGACAGGCGATGGATAGGCACCCCCGGCGGTTATGGCGGCTTGTATGTAGTACAAGGATCGCTATGGAAAAAGGTAGAAATTCCTGCTATCGGTACTGGCCTTACCGTTAACGCAAATGCTATGGCAGAGGATGCAGAGGGCAACGTGTATATCGGCACCACCAGTGGTTTGCTTATGTTCCAAGCTGGCGCCGACCCTACCCTAGCTACCAGTTATCAATTGATCACGATGAGCAACGGTTTGCCATCGAATAATATACAAGCGGTTTCCGTAGATAACAAGAACCATCGCATTGTAATGGGAACAGATAATGGGGTTAGTTTTTGGAGCAGGCTAAAACCTGTAAGCACAACTTTGGCCTGGGACTATAGCTTTCCGAAACTGGAAATAGAACCTCGAGGCGTAGCTGCTGATGGCGTAAGTCGATTGTATATGAAAATTAAACGTAGCAGCGACACCTTGCCGGCCATTAAGAAAGTGGAGCTGATCCTGAAAGATTACAATGCTGCCACTGCGAACCTACGTGGCAAACTGCGGAAGGTAGATAACATGACCTCTTACAGCAACGAAGCAACATTGGGCGCTGGAAGCGAAGCAAGCCGAACCGATAGTACTGCCCTGGGCGAATTCTGGTTCTGGTATGTCTCTCCGGAAGATTTCAGCGGCGCCACCGACGGCCCCTATTCGTTAGTACCGGAACGCAGGGACACCATTAAAATAAGGGTAACCTATGCAAACGACAACAAGGACAGCACCGACTACTACATGCGTGTGGTAAGGCCGCCGTTGTTGATGGTGCATGGCCTTGCAGCCGGCCCATCTACTTGGGATAGTTGCCGGCCGGCCACTGGCCCCTTGGGCGAATTACCTTATGTAAGCAACCCTATGTTCAAGTACAAAAAAGCGCTTACCATGGATGGCAAAGGGCTTTTTATAAACAATGCCAAACGCTTATTGAGCGGTGATGAGGGTGATTTAGATGCTAAACAAAACTCTTTACAAGGCAATATCGAAGAACTGCGAAATATGGGTTTTGCTGCCAACCAAGTTGACTATGTATGCCACAGCATGGGTGGCATTATGATCCGTGGAGCTGCGGGTTGGTTTCCCGAAAAATTCAATGCCGATGGAAATTACTTATATAACAATTATGGAAAAGGCTTTGTGCACAAACTCATTTTTGTAAATACGCCACACAACAGTTCGCCGGTGGCGGATGCAGTGAGGGAATTTGTGCCAAGGTTCCCAGGTGTATTGAGATTCGCCTTTACGCAATTGTACAAAGCTAACCCAAAACTGCAACAGCCATTTGATTTTATACAGCCGGTTAAAACTACTCTTAACGATGCCGCTTATCTTTTCAGGCCTTCGGATGCCGTTACCAATTTGCAGATATCGAACCAATTTGGTGGCGTAAACCTGCCGCAAAACAATAACATCAAAAACCATTTAATTATTGGCGATGTAAACCTTACCACACAAGTACTAGATGACCTAGTGGAGATGAAGCCTTTGGCTAAACTCACAAATAATTTTCTCGTTGTGGCCCGTGATTACTACCCTGCCGCGGCCAAAGCGGAGCTAGCGCCTTATTTTGATGAGAACAAGAACGAAATTGAACGCATGTTGTTCTTTGTCAATTGGTATAGCGCCAAGAAGAATTTTCCGGGTTATACAGCCGATGGCGACTTGATTGTTCCCTTAAAAAGCGAACTGGCGCAGCAAGTGCAAACCAATCCAAACATCACGTCGTTTACCAATACACCCGGCAATCTGATTGATGCCAACCACATTGCCATGCTACCACGAAGGGATGTGGGCAAGCGCATTTTTGAACTTCTTAATGTGAACGTAAACAACAACACCCTGTTTGGCGATATGATACCAGCCAATACAGATCCTGAACCACAAGAATATTTTAAACAGGCCAACAACAACAATGCTGGCAAGATAAACGAGACACAAGTCTTTACGTTTTATGATACGTCTAAAATAAAAATTGATGGGCCGTTGCCTAATACAAGCGTTACAGGCAACAATAACTTCATCGTTAATTATCGCTTGAAAGACACAGTGGGCCTAGCTTATATCGATGTCAAGTTTCAAAATACAGACTCCTTCCGGGTGCGCCGTTCCACTAACCAGCAGGTAACCTTAAAGGCCGACCCAGTGTATGCTGGTGCGCAAACCTTATACGTGTATGCAGTGTACGACAAACCAGATGGCGTCTACTATTATGTGGATTCCATTTCGGTGGGAGTGGCTTACCAAGGCGCCTTGCAAGGTTTTAGAATCAAGGAAGATGCGGCCACCGTTAATACGGGCATCGACTACTACCCTACCTACGAAGTGCAATACAATAACCAATGGCTGCAATTGCCGAATGGCGAAGCTACCGTAACTGTTACGTTCGATAGTGCCAATGTAGTGAGTTACAATAGCATTACAAAAGCCTTTACAGGACTGAAAAATGGATTTGCAGTGGCCTTGGTCAATTATCAAGGTTTTGAAGATGAAATATTATTGACCAGCAACCTTTCTCACGAGGATGCTTGCACCAACCGGACCATTGCCGCAGGCAACTTTAAGAACCCTGCCATTTGGTCGAGGGGCGTAGTACCTGTACTGTGCGATTCCATCATTATTCAGCACAACGTAACACTCGACACTAGCATTCAGATTACCTCCATGCGTATTCAGCCTGGTGCAACATTTACGGCTAACAATACCAATTACACCCTGCGGTTAGGCGGCGCTAGCGATGGACAATCCACTTTGGACAACTACGGCACATTGAACATTGCCAACGGCACCATTCAGGTACAAGGCATGGTAAGGCACAATGTCGCCAGCACGTTTACCATGAGTGGCGGGTTACTTAAAATTGATGGCAATACTGGTTTGCAAGAAACTGCTGCATGGGATGGCTCGGCCCTGTTCCAAGCGGTGCCCGGCATGACGGCCTTCAACTTTAGCGGCGGCACCTTGCAAATTGTGGACCCACCGTACGGCGCTGCAGGTAATGCTTTAGATTGTGGCTACAATTTTGGCGCTGCCAGTATTTTATTATTGGGCGATGGCATTTCTACGGTAAGCAGCAATAACGCAAGCGGCTTTGGCGGAAATCTGTTCCCGGCGCAAGTCGGTAAGGTTATTGTAAATGGTGTAACACAAACGGGCAATCGCCAATTCTTTATCAAGAAACCATTGACCGTAAAAGGCATGGAAGTAAAATCAGGAAGTGGCGTAGTGCAGGAAAGTTCGTTGCGGGTGGAGCAATAATCAAAAAAGATAAACTTGTTTTAAGAAAAGAAATGCATCAAAACTGGCATAATTTTTTTGGGTTTGTTTTTCTTAAAACTTGAAATATGAGCACTAACAACACGATTGCCACCGCCTATATCAAAGAAATAGAAGCGGAAACAAAGGCTACCAAAAGATGTTTGGAAAGAATTCCTGCAGACTTGTTCGACTACAAACCGCATCCAAAATCCATGAACTTAGGGTATCTATCCACGCTAGTTGCGGAGATTCCGTTGTGGATAAAACACATGGTGGAAGTAGGCGAAATCGACTTTGCAACGTTCTCGCATTTTGAACCAAAAACAACCGAAGATCTGGTTCAACATCTAGAAGAAAATGTTGAAGGTGCAAAAAAGGCTTTGGAGCAAGTAACCGATGAAGATTTGCAAGCACCATTTTCACTAAAGGCCAATGGGCAGGTTTTATATAGCGTTCCAAAAATCCAGGATATCGCAACCACCATCAACCATTGGGTGCATCACCGTGGGCAGCTTACTGTGTATATGCGCCTAAACGATATTGCGGTGCCTTCTATTTATGGGCCTTCAGCCGATGAAAAAACTTTTTGATAAGTCCATTAAACCTATTTGGCGACGAAGGTTTTCTTCTGATAAGTTTGGGCACTGAAATAACCGAGTGCGCCACCTTTAATATTTGTAACAGGATTTGCTGGCGAAGCAGATTGGCTGGTACCGGTAGCGCTTTGGCCTAGGCTAAACCAATACATATATGTCCCTGCATCAATACATAACATTTCGACTATTACCGTATTGCCAGTTTTGATTTTATGATTTTCATGGTCGTCATCTGCAAAATAAAACAGACGATCCGCAACCTGCTTTCCATCGGTATAATCATCGTTGTTTACAAATACGGTTGGTTCCTTTAAGCCATTTACATATTGTACAAAACGGTAATTATTTCCTTTGCCCAAAGGTTCTTGATAATCAACCGTGACTAATTTCCTGTTTTCCCCAAAAAGAAATTCGTCTGTTGTGTAGACGCTATCAAAATTGACTTTGGCTGGCATAGTTGATGCGGCTGTAAATGTGGTTCCTCCTACGGTTAGGCTTAGCGTATAAGTATGCCCAACTACACCCTTGAAACCCGCTGCGGGCTTGTACACACCGGGTGCGGTTTGAACAAAATTGGTGGTAACGCCCCCATCTGTAACCGTAACCGTAGCCCCGCTTACACCCGGAAACTGGTTATCCTCGCTAAAGTTTTTTGTTTGTGTAAGAAGCACTTTGCTAGAATCCGTTTGGTCGGTCACAATGGCTTCAATCACGTATTTTTTTTGCGTGTCGTTCAGCTTTATATCGATTGTTTTTTGGCAAGATGATAACGCAATAACAACCAAGCATATCGATGTGAGAGCTTTGATGCCCGGCATTTTCAGGAAGGAATTTTTAATATGGAACATGGTCATTAAAATTTGAAGTTATAAGAAACAGAAGGAATGTATTTGAACAGCGCTGTTTGCAAAGCTTCCGTTTTATTAGGGTCGTCCTTATTGTCTTGGAAAGTGATAGAATAGGCATTTTCCCTACCATAAGCATTGTATAAGCTAAAGGCAAGTTCACTGCTCCACCGTTTGTGTTTCTTAAGTTGCAAAGTGGCACCAAGATCTAGCCGATGATAGTTTGGCATTCGATAGCCATTGCGCTCGGTGTAGTAATAAACCGTTTGGCCATCAATTTGGTATTTCCCTGCGGGGAAAGTAACCGCATCGCCCGTGTAAAAAATCCAGTTGGCCGAAAAATTCCATTTCTTACTGGCTTGATAAGAAGCTACAATGGCAATATCATGTGTCCGATCTTGGCGAGCATTGTACCATTCGTTACTATTAATACCATCTATCTTCCGTTGCGTTTTCGATAATGTGTACGAAATCCATCCGGTCAATTTACCGGTCTTCTTTTTCAATAACATTTCCAAACCATATGCTCGCCCTTTACCAAACAATAGTTGCGATTCAATAGCATCGGAATTGATGTAAATGTTTGCTCCGTCCCTATAATCCACCTGATTTTGCATGGTTTTGTAATAGGT
>Ga0247739_10000895_pt1 | contig 10720 bp, 6 predicted proteins | sample UWRJL058202B2_FD_180943 | JGI IMG/M metagenome (GOLD analysis project Ga0247739, IMG submission 180943) | Plant litter microbial communities from Arlington Agricultural Research Station in Wisconsin, United States - UWRJ-L058-202B-2 | ecosystem: Environmental > Terrestrial > Plant litter >... | reverse complement strand
CCATTCCTTGCCAAGCAAAGGTAACTGCTTCCTTTGCGCTCCCGCTCACGCCAGCAGCATCGAGCATCATGATCTTTGCTCTCGGATAATGTGCCTGAATATACTTTGATATGTTGGGGTTGAAAGCTCCACCTCCGCACATGAAAATCTCTTCAATCTCCAATCCTTTTGGTTGGTATCTCTGATAATGGTCCACAATCGCCTGCGCTGTGATCCGTGTCACAGTCGCAACTACGTCATCCGGATTCATTCTCAGATCCTCGGCTTCTTTGAGTAAATCATGCGCGAGCGTATCTCGAAAGACTTCACGACCAGTGGTCTTTGGTGGATCCAGTGCAAAGTACTTGTTATCCCGTAGGAATTTGTCGACAAGCTCCTGGTTGACTGTCCCACGAGCACCCATCTTGCCGTCCCTGTCAAATTCTTGCTCCCCATTGGTGTAGTGTCGAACAATCGCATCGATAAATACATTTCCTGGTCCCGTATCGAAGTCATAACACTGCTCAGCACCACCATGAGTCTCTGGTGGAATGAAACAAACGTTGGCAATACCGCCAATATTTTGGCACGCCCGCAGCTTGGTTGGATGAGCAAGGAGTAGTGAGTCGAAGAATGCGATCAGTGGAGCACCCTGTCTTCCAGCAGCTTGGTCTGAAACCCTAAAGTCGGTGACAGTAGTGATGCCAGTTCTGGATGCGATGAATGTGCCTTCGGCGTATGTCAAAGCAGACCTTATTTGACCCTCGTCAGGCATGGATAGCAACCAAATAGTTTGTCCATGCGATCCAATCACATCAACCGTTGACTTATCCACGTTGTTTTCCTCGAGGAACTGGAGTGCCGCCGAAGCAAATACTTCTCCGAGCTGTACATTTACTTCGGACATTTCCGAGGGACTGGTCTTGTCGTGATAGATGATGTTCATGACCCGTTTCTTCACTACAGGCTCCAGCGGAATTTCGCCATACTTGAGTAACTCAAAATGAATCGGAGCGTCTGGGCTCTCTTGACGGAAGCGGCATAATGCGCAATCAATACCATCCTACAATATCATTAGACACTCGAGCTGTATAGTGGGCGGCAACAACAAACCATTGATGTTCCACTATTCATACCTAGCACTGTGAGATCTAGAGGCGCGTGCAAACTACCGTTCATGTGATTCGAGATACCATTCGTATGAGTTGAGTGGCCATTAGCAGTACCGTTTATACGAGCTGAAACGCCATTTGTAGTGCTGTTCATTCTGAAGTACTATGAGAATTGACTCTGGCTCGTCGAGGAAAATAGTTGGATAGAGTTCACTCCAGAGAATTCCTGATTATGTCGAATGTGTTGGTTAGGGACAGGTGTGTATTGACCAGGAATCGATTACTTTACAGTATGTGAATTGAGCTTTGATTCAAGATTATTTTGTTGTAATACAAAAGCCATGAAGACGAAGCATTATAATTTAAAGGTCTACGCAATCCTTGTTTGTGAACCACTAAGCTAACCCTTCGGAATCAACCAATTGTGCTCGCCACTTCACGCCAGTTCGTTCTCACGGCTAAGCGGTTAAGTGGGAAAAGGGCCATACCCCCATAACCCCACTTGCCCTATACCCCAGGTGCAGTATCAGAATCAAAGATCACACTAAGTCCTTTTAAGCCTTTAAGCGTTTAAACGATTGTACCATCTAGCAAGGGAACCTGTCACGCCGTTTGGCCGTCAACCTATGTACCAAACTGTCTTGGTCACCGGGTTACCAGAGAATCATGTCACTCTATCACTGAACCCTTGCACCCCTGTTGGGGAAGTCCGTACAATTACATTACTCACAGTATGTGAATGTGCACATTCAAATCACAGGACTTTTACACCTTATTTCTAAATAATAATAGTACAAACTATAAACGCAGGGAAGCTCTGATTCAAAATCTGTCTAATATAAAAGGAAGCTCTATATTTAATATACAATCAACAAACTTAGTACTTAGTATACTACCTTTTTACTATCTTTATAGCATCTACCCTTTTTTATATAATAGAAGCTAGCTTATTGTAACGATTCGACTATAGCCTCTACTAGTAGTATAACTGTCAGGGTGAACTACACAGTAGTTCGGGGGGGAGATCTAGATCCTACTCGGACAAAGAAGAGGGGCCAGTTTGTGTCTACTCCTAGCAATTTCTCATCATATGATCAATGAACGTATCACACATAGTGCGGGTATCTGATGGGGATCAGCGCGATGTAATTTATCGCTTCCTGCGAGCCAGTTGTGCCCCAAAGCCATTCTTACTGAGCCGATATTCGTGCCAATGCTGAGTGCTTTGAAAATTTGATTTCCAGGTAACAGAGTTTTCTAACAATCTGTGAATACAAGCCTTCGAATTTATAAGTTTGCAAATCTACGAACGTGTGAGACCTGCACCTACAAATTTGCAACTAGCCTGCGAATTACAAGGCCGCAAATTGTAGAAAAAGTAAGATGAAGGGTAAGAAATGAAGATAGGGAAAGGACAGAATGATGGGATAGCATGAAGGACGGAATGAATGGAAGAGAAGAACTCAGGGAATTGATAGCAAATAGAATAGAAGAGTGACAGCAAATAGAATATAAGGCTCTGTCCTTTGAATTTTGTCCTTCCCTCAAGACTTCAGGGCTAAGAAAGAGACGATAGCGCGAGTTCCGGCCAATAGCCCGTCATATCAAACACCTTCTTCATCCCCGACAGATCACCTTCAAGATCTCCCAAAGCCTCAACCGGAAATAACCAAAACCCAATGGCTGGTCTCACAACATTGGCAAGCTCCTCCGGACCCTCAACCGGTACTTTTCCTGCATGCTTCATAACTACCCGATGCCATTTCTGCTGGGTTCTCAGCCATTGTGTTTCCTCTCCTATCAAGAATTCGTTCGCTGTCTTGATATTACAGATCTGCTGCTCGTATGGAACTTCATAGGTGAAAAGGACACGCTCTTTGGTTGGAACAGCTTGTTGAATTTGCCATTTTGCTAGCAGCTGACGCCACTGCACGCGCATTTGACGTGGATCTGAGCATGCTGTCAGAACATATTTTAAGTCGGGTCCAATTGCTCTTGGGTCTTGTCCTAATTTAAAGGTCGGCGTGCTCGCTTTGACAGGCATCGAGTGATTGAAACGAACTCCAGCGCCCTGAAAGTTTTCCAATGGCCCCAGTATCGCACGTCCAGAAATGGATTGGGCTACCCAAAAGATCTCTTGGAGCTGCCGTAGAGTATCAACAAAAGCGGCTCTCGCGGTAGCTTCGCTGATATTCGTTAAAGAATGTAAAAGGCTCATACTGTTTGTATCCAGGGCCAAATTAAGGAGACCAATATGTTTTGGATCATATTCCCTAAGATCATGGAGGAAGTCCACAAATGTATGTTCCGGAGGATGTTTTGCATTGAGGAACATGAAGTCATATTCAGGGTTGAAATAAAGGGTTGACTTAATTGTTCTCTCAGTTCCGTCTTTGAATTTTCCGGTACGGAAGTAGCAAGGAATATGGACACGGTAAAAACTAAGTGCTACTTGTCGTGATTCGCTATTCACGCGCAACAACTTGCTGTGTAGATGACAGCCTTGCACTGTAGCAGTGTAGTTCCGACCTCTGACCAACTTGTCATGCGCGTTAGTAGTCGAGTACGTAGGAGCATCTCCAGTGCTCCACCGACGGTCGACCTCAACTTCCAGTAGACGATGCTGTTCTATGGAGCTTTGCCAAATGCGTAGTCGGAGCTCTGTTGTGAGGGCTGGGAAAAACCGAAACAATATATCTTTGCCACTACCACCGCTCCCACCACCGTTGTGGGAAAGATTGATAACCTGCAGGTGTTTCATAGAAGCCATGGGAAGATCGCAAAGCAGAGAGATGGAGATGACTTCGAAGGATCTAAAATAAGTTTATAGAAGTGATGTGGATGAGCTTACACCAAGATCTATGCTCACTCATACAGGAGCCCCGCACAGCCAAACGTTTCTGTGGCGTGGCTAGGCCCAGTGTCAGCTTGCGCTTCAACGCTCAAGGAACTGGTGGACCCAGCCGCCTGCCGGAATCCGACCAGTCGCGGATGGGCAGTGCTTTTTGCTTAGCATCGCGCTTCGTGGACCAATCGATACCTACGGAGCGTAATCTTAAGCTTATATAGGAAACTTGGTATTGATATTGACTTCAGCCACTATATTTAAAGAATCGAGACTTCATGCTGGTTGGCTGTAAAAGCTCTTGGTACAAGAAAACGATGAGAGGGAGAGTCAATTTAAGACTACGTGTTTGGGCTAGGAAGGTAAGGGTGTTGTGCGCCAGATGAGCAATTAAAGGCTGAGATTTGTTCAAAGCTCATAAAAAGTATTTACCGATCCGGTTTAATTGTCTATAAAGTATTACTGGGTACAGAGTGAAGCGTAGCAAAGGTTAGGATACCACAATTAGCCTTAAATTGACTCTCGTGAGATCCTACGGAGTACATGCTTGCAACTTGTACTGCCTCATAGGATGATAACTCGTGCGGCGAGAAAGTCTGTGCCGTGAATAGTTCTCCTGCGGGATTATAGCAAATCAATTCAGTGATTGGCACACTTAAGGGATTCGGCAAAAAAATGGTGCTTCTTAAAGCCCTGTAAAAGTGAGTTTTTCTAGTGCTGGGGGTATGTTTAACGTTACAAGCCTCTTCTACATTCTTCTTCCGCTTCTAATTATGATGTACCAGCTCTTCAATCCAATGTTCCTTCAAAACATTCCTACGGGATGTATGACACTTCATCACAATTAGTACTGTCGAATTATGGATATAGAAAACATTTTGGCAGTCTTTTATCTTTCTATAATATAGTGAAATTGTATAAAGGTCCCTTGAATTCTACAAAATTGGTCTTTCCATTCCAATATCATCACAGCCACCCGCCATCCAACAAAATATTTTCATCAATTGCTTCAAGTCTTCCTACCATATCTGATCTATAATCTTCCTAACAACATTATCCATCCAATTGAGTACCAAATCCGACAGGATGCATTTTTTCAAGAGTATCTCGTCGGCGTTAGTGAGTGCCTTGTTGGTCACTTCGGCCCTTGGTCAGTTGGCTGATGTCCATCGACGGTAAGTTGGTCCAGTACTACCAAACCTAGATCATGAGTTCCTTGAAAAAAGAAGTTAGCTAAACAGACGCAGATTGAACAATGACGGAGTCTCCATCTTGTCTGAGCGTTCAGCAAAGTCTAAAGCCTTTTTGCAGAAGTACTGCTCCAAGGCCGTACCGAAGGGGGGTAAGAGAGATCTTGAGGAAGATCTTGAGGAGAGGGGCCTCGAAGTCCGCGCTAAGCCAGCTGGCTATACAGAAGTCGCAATGGGCACTGCTATTGGTCACAAGGCATCAGAGGCTGGCTTGTGGTCGGGTGGGTTTGGTACTTGTCCCGGAATTATTGTTTATGGCACGCCGGGAACCACGGGTGGAGTCACTAGATTTCTGTTCCACATGAGTTTGCAAAGCGGTAAGACGATCGACCAGTTCGTCACCGAGGTCAGGAACTCCAGGATGACGGGCATGAACTGCATTCTCTACACTGTCGACACTCGTTCTACCAACTCGGAGAATAGTGACGCATATATGAAAGAAATGTCAGATTCAGCAGAAAGGGATGATTTTGGGCCTATTGTGACGAAGCTTACGGCCCTCTGCGGAGCTGGTAAGGTTGGTCGCAGATATCATAAGTACTCGGCCAATGGCGAAATGAGCATCGGCACGAACAATGCGTTTACCGCTGCTTAGAGACTACCACAAGTAAGACCATAGATTAAGCAATTGTTACGCATACGCGGATGGCTGTACAGTGTGTGTGAATATATCCTTCTTTGGAACTGTGAATATATGTTTGGATCTTTTGTGTAACTCGATATTTTCTGACTAAAATGTAAATACTGTTGCTATCTCTAGTTACCTTAGTATATATCTAGTACAGCACTAAGCGACAATTACTATGTGAAGTCACAACTATAAAAGGGTCAAATCGAAAAATTACAAACTCACCATGTTTCAAACCCTGTCTTCAAACACCGTTCGAGAGAAGTATCATTTAAGACCACAATTTTTGTTTCTCATTAATACATTTCATTTTCTAGCAAACTGCTTTGGTGCACTTGTAGATGCAGAAGCGCAGTATGAGAAGAGCTTCCATAAGAAAACGCAACAGGTGCAACGGCCGTACCACAAGCACCATTGGAATAGTCGCGGATCCCATTCTTGAAAATGACGTTGGAGCAAAGGCATGCTGAGGCCGAAGGACTCGCACAACCGAGACTTGAATACATGGCGACCATGTTATTGACACAAGTTTGACCACAAGATGCAAGTGATTCGATAGCCGTAGTTACTACCGTCGCTACCAGTCGATTAAGCTAAGTCACCAAATCCCAACCAGTTCTAAGAAGCGTGCATCACCACACTATTAGACCCCTGTTGAAAAATTCCACCTTACATGACATTATAAAAGCTCGAACTATTGTGAAAAGCCTCACAGCTGAATCTTGTAAGATATATAATCTTTACACCTATGCTCTACACACGATAGAGTGACAACTTCTCGTGCGCTCCACGGGCCATGGCCGCCAACTCCGGATTTCCAAGGTTATCATATTCTACAGCCAGCTCCTCAAGCCTTTTCACCCAAACTGGCCACTTTTCTAAAGCCCATGCCTTGGCCTTTTCTTCATCCATAATATTGTGTTCATAGACAGCAGAGTGAGCAATTAATATATATTGCGCTGCAACCATAAAGTCGCAGTCACGCTGTGGTCCTGGTTGGAGCTTCTCGTCGAGACCCCGTTGGATGTCACGTCTAGCATAAGTACCAGGGTTTGGATATTGAATATCCAGACGAGAATCTTCAACTCGAGCGACAAAAGACGAGAAGTTGATCCACTGGTCATACTGCTCTTTGAAGTGCTGCCAATTCCCATCCTCGTTTACTAATTGATTATGATGTTAGCTATTATATGGAGGGAGGGAAGGAAAGAAAGAGATGGCGGTTTACTGTAACTCCCATTCCAATGCTCATTCATTACAGCCAAAAAGATAGGCTCTCGAGAATAGACCAGACAGTCTTCCTGTAAGCGGTAAATAAGCAAATTTATTATAATAAGAGGAAGAACTGGGATATCAAGACATACAATCCAAACTTTAAAGGGCTTTGGTGGCAATTTGCGAAGTTCAGTGATGAATTGAATAAGGGTGTCTTGCTTCGAATCATCATATGTGATATGTTTCGAAAGTTCAAAGAAGAACTCCCAGAGGGCATTCAAAAAACCGGCCATTCCTTTGTCGTCATGGTATTTCATCAACGGATCTGCGGGCAACAGTATTTCCCAGTAGACAGCATCTATACGTTGTGCAATAGTTCGGGCAATATCGGTTGGTGAGATGAGAAGGTCTTTGAAAGCGTTACAAAATTCGGTTTGTATAACTTCCCCACCAGCCTCTTTTATCTCTTTATCAAGAAATAAAAGATAGGGTACATTCCCGATGGGATCAGAGGTCTCTTCTTGACTGACGGTGCCCATATTGGTATATCAAATTAGTGTGAGAATATTTGCTCTGATTTTGAAGTGAGTAGAATGCTGGGATAGTGGAAAAGGGGATTGTTATGAAATAACAGTATAGGAGCGTTCAAGGCATCCCTTTTACTTACTATATTGAGGATAAGTAAACCGTCGTGGCTTTTCCGGTCTCTCGTCCTGAAGCGCCCAAATGTCGTTGGTGTTTCGACTCGAGGTCCAGTTGCCGCCAAATAAGCGAGATGTGTTTTTAAACAAGGGTTATTATTGTTGGATTCGACCTATAATGTCATATTGTTGCCGAGCGGCAGCCGCGTGCATTTAAAATGGGGGAAAGGAGGGGGAAACACGAAGATCTATGAATATTCCATTCGTTATCCCTCGCAAATGCCAGAATTCGACTACAATAGAAACTCCAGCCTCACTCACCTAAGTCAATCATGTCTATAGTAGAATGATAAAAGGACCACGAGATATGGTCAGAATGCGTTAAGGCGGATGAAGAGAATACAAATTGTCAGACTTACTACAGATACTTTTTAAAAAAATCATGTTTGCAAAATATTATTGCTTACTAGTTCGTACTTATGTGACATAGTGGGGTGTGGCGAAGAAGCCTAACATTTGGTTTTAGCCGCAGATGAACAACACACCTTCAACATCAACGGCATCAACGCTATCTCTTACATAGAAACAGGAATCTCGAATAACAAGGCTAGAGCAGCTATGATGATAGTTGCTTTTGGCCGAGAATTTGTATAACGCCAACTCCCTGAATGCTTATGTTTTGCTCAAATCATGGACACGCCTGGTCCTCCTCCTTCAAAATGGAAGACACTTGTGTTCGGTCTTCGCCACGGGTCATGGAAATGGGACAAAAGGTTTTATAATTACCAGTTTATGACGTCGCAGTCATATGGCTGGACTAATTCATTTGCATTTGGTACCTTTGGACTTGTGCGATATGCTCTTCAAACACGAGGCTGGGGTCCATGGCAAGCTACATCTCTAGCTCCTCTGCTCGCGTTGGGTATATATATTCTGTATAATTACTGGACCATATGGTCTATCTTTTTCTTCAATCAGAAAATCGGTGCGAGAGCAGCTGCCTCTAAGCGCGATGGCAAAGGAAAAGAGATAGAAGATGATGCGGACAACGAATTTTGGGATAGTTTGGATCTATACGTCCACAAGCCGCTGGACTATCCCGACTCTTTCCGACTTCTCCTCCTTAAAAGTGGCAATGCCCCTGTTCTTGAATGCGAGTTGATCGACCTCTCCAATGTTACGCATGCAAAATACGACGCCTTATCCTACAGCTGGGGCTCACCAACCCCTCAGAAATATATCCTCTGCAATGGCAAAAAACTTCCGATTTCCCCCAACTGCGAAGCTGCATTACGGAATCTTCGACTTCCTCTCTCTGGGAGAATGCTGTGGGTAGATGCTGTCTGTATCGATCAATCTGATGATAATTTTGCGGAGAAGAATCAGCAGCTTAGGTTAATGGGTCACATTTACAGTCAGGCTACGGATGTGATCATTTGGCTCGGAGAGAGCAATGAGGGAAGTGCGATTGCTTTCAGTTATTTAAGATTATTTGGGGCACTGATTTATTTACCTAGATTTATCAGGACGAAGATTGAAGGAAAACTTTATGAGAAGATTCTTGGTAAGTTCTCGCCTTCAGGAATGACCGAAACTGATCCATTGGATTAGCTCGGGGACATGAAACTGCCATTCAAGACATAGCCAACAGACCTTGGTTCTCACGGGTATGGACACTTCAGGAAGCAGCTCTCGCCCAGCGGTTTCATACCCTATTCATCTGTGGCAAATCAAAAATCAGTTACGACTGGATCATTCATATCTTAAGTTCAGTGTCGAAAAGACTCAACTTTCACAGCGGATATCACTATAATGCTGTACTCTCATCCCTGCTTCTGCGTACTCTTATGCGTACGGATCTCACCATGCGCTCAGGGTCTAAAATGATGGTAGACGTGCTCACCTGTGATGCTACGGATCCGAAAGATAGAGTCTATGCTCTGTACGAGATATTGCACAGACAAGGAATTCTAATTCCCGAGCCTGACTATAGCAAGACCGTGGGGAAGATATACTGGGAAGCAACAGTTGCAATTTGCAATAATGAACATGGACTTGACCTTATTCTTCTCGTTACCAATCTCAAGGATTCGTTTCAAGACACCCCTTCTTGGGTTCCCGATCTAAGCGCAGCCTCTACACCAAGGAACTCTGCGAATTATATTTTCTTTGCTGCGACGGCTGATAAGGCTGACTTTACATTCTCATCTGATAACCGGAAAATTCGCACAACGGCAGCAATTATCGACAACATCCTCGAAGTATCCACAATCCCAACCTGGCAACCTGGCTCCTCCACCTGTCGAATCGAAGATAGTTTTTTCACCAACTTATTAGAAGGATACGAGCAGACAATCTGGGCACTCCAAACCTGGTTCTTCATGCCCTTCACAAAAGGTTATAAATCCAAATACAACAACGGCACCACAGAAACTAATTGGGACGCCTATCGAGAAACGCTCCTTTTTGGCTCTCCAGTGCTATCCTACCTCAAGGAATATTTCAACGCCTGGCTCGACTTGGTCATGTGCACGTATCCCACCTGGCGTGAGATCCGCCTGAAGGAATTTATTCCAGACCTAGACAGTCAAGATCCAGAAGCATATCTCTTCCCAGCACGGATTCAGCATGACCCAGAATTGAGGGGCAAGTTCTACGATGATCCGGAGTTGAAGCATCACACTCATGTCGAAGAGTGGAAGATTCTCGCGGCTGCGAAAACTATTCCTGGTGTTAGGGATGTGCATCATCAGGTTTGGATGCTGAGTAGGGATAGTGTTTTTTTTGTTACGAGGGAGGGGTGGATGGGGATAGCTTCTTTGGCTGTTAGGGAGGGAGATGTGATTGCCTTGATTCCTAGTTTGAGGATGCCGTTGGTTTTGAGGTCTGTAGATGGTGAGGAGAAGGGAGTTTACACTGTTGTTGCTAGTGCGTATGTTCATGGGATTATGAAGGGGGAGGTTTGGGGTGAATGGAGGGGGAAGGTTGAGAGGGTTACTCTGATATAGATGCGGGAGTAGGGGTTTTCCAGCAACGGGAGATCATCGTGG
>Ga0247739_10000894_pt1 | contig 10720 bp, 5 predicted proteins | sample UWRJL058202B2_FD_180943 | JGI IMG/M metagenome (GOLD analysis project Ga0247739, IMG submission 180943) | Plant litter microbial communities from Arlington Agricultural Research Station in Wisconsin, United States - UWRJ-L058-202B-2 | ecosystem: Environmental > Terrestrial > Plant litter >... | reverse complement strand
GATCAAATGCTTTCGTAAGGTGTGGCCCGTTTGGGATGGTATAATTTCCATTACCCGTTTCCCGCTTTCGGCTATAGATTTGCACGTTAAGCATCAGCAATAGTGACTAGAACAAAAGCGACTTTTACCGTTGAAGATTATCAACGGATACGATTACAACTGTTGAGTTGGGCCGCCCAATTCAGCAGTTGTTCTTTTTTGGATAACCACCAATATAAATCCACCTTTCAACAGCAGGAATGCCTAGCGGGCGTAGGCGTAGTGGAATCCATACAATGCAATGCTGGCAATGCTTTTGAACGCTTGAGCCAGTTTATGGGCGCTCATCCAAATGAATGGTTTTTCGGCCATCTGGGCTATGATTTAAAGAACGAAACCGAGGAACTGGTTTCCGCTCATCCCGACCACGTAGGTTTTCCTGATGTATGTTTTTTTATCCCGCAGATAGTCGTGCAATTAAGCATCGAAAACATTACAATTGAATCCTACACAGATTCGCCGGTCGACATTTTGGAACAGATAAAAAATGTGGTTCCTGCTGCGCAGAAAAGGAAAGAACCGTTTAAGGTGCAGGCCCGTTTCTTAAAGGATGCGTACATCCAAACCATTCAGCAAATAAGGGAACATATAAGAAAGGGGGATTGTTATGAACTCAATTTCTGTCAGGAATTTTATGCCGAACAAGCACAGATAGAACCGCTGGTTACCTATCAAAAACTGAGCAATATTTCCCCTAATCCTTTTTCAGTATTTTATAGGCTCGACCATCGGTATTTGCTGTGCGCAAGTCCTGAGAGGTTTTTGATGCGAAAAGGCAATAACCTTTTTTCGCAACCCATTAAAGGTACCGCAGCCCGAAATTTAGGTAATGAACTACTCGACGAGCAGCAAAAAACCGAACTGTTAGAAAGCGCCAAACAACGCAGTGAGAATGTAATGGTGGTGGATCTGGTTCGCAATGATCTATCCAAAATATGCGAAGAAGGAACCGTACAAGTAAATGAACTTTTCGGCATTTATACGTATCCGCAAGTACACCAAATGATTTCTACCATTACTGGTATCGTCCGTTCCAACCTATCTTTTGCGGACATCATCAAAGCTACTTTTCCAATGGGCAGCATGACAGGTGCGCCCAAGAAACGGGTGATGCAATTGATTGAGCAATACGAACGTACCAAACGGGGGTTGTTCTCCGGCGCCGTGGGCTATATCGCACCCAACGGTGATTTCGATTTCAATGTGGTGATAAGAAGTATTTTCTATAATGAAAAAGAACAATATGTTTCCTATCAGGTTGGCGGTGGCATCACCTTCCAGAGCGATGCGGAGGATGAGTATGAAGAATGCATGCTGAAAGCGATGGCGATGAAGGCGGTATTAAGTGCGTAAGATGCTTGGCTCTACTGTCTTTGGTATCATTCTTGAATCCATCGCCGCAAATGCGACAATAAAAACGAATCACTTACAAACTAACATTTAATTTGCTGAAAATAATCTCTATGAAGAAACTGCTTCCGGTGATATGTGCTTTTTTAGGCGGTGCTGCACAAGCGCAAAATAACGACACAACCATGCTGCGCAATGTGGCCACCGAGGTGCTCAAGAATGGCAAAGCTTACGATAATCTGCGCTTTTTATGCAAACAGATTGGTCCACGATTGAGCGGCAGTGCCAATGCACAAAAAGCCGTGGAAGCAACAGCACGCATGCTCCAGGAAGCAGGTGCCGACACCGTATATATGCAGCCCTGCATGGTACCACATTGGGTTCGTGGCGATAAAGAACAGGCCACTATTCGTTGGAATGGCAAAAAACAATCGCTACATGTATGCGCCTTAGGTGGCAGCGTGGGCACCCCATCAAAAGGCATTACGGCAGAAGTATTGGAAATACAATCTTTTTACGAACTGGAAAAAATGAACCCGGCAGATGTAAAAGGAAAAATCGTGTTCTTTAATTACCCCATGCAACCGCAACTGGTTAACGGCGGATATGGCGACGCGGTTCGATACCGTGGCGGCGGCCCTGTTGCGGCAGCCAAGTTGGGCGCAGTGGCGGTGATGGTTCGCAGCGTAACCCATGCCCTCGATTACAACCCACATACCGGCGCTACCCGTTATGCAGATTCAGTAACCAAGATACCGGCCATGGCCTGCAGCACAAAAGATGCAGAATGGCTCGACAGTTTGCTCAAACAAGAAAAGGGTGTGAAGCTTTATATGAAGATGAACTGCCAAACACTTCCGGATGCACCTAGTTTTAATGTGATTGGCGAAATCCGCGGCAGCGAAAAACCCAATGAGATCATCACTACCGGCGGCCATTTGGATAGCTGGGATCTGGCCGAAGGTGCTCACGATGATGGAACCGGCGTAATGCAAAGTATAGAAGTCATCAGGGCCATTAAAGCCTTGGGCATCAAACCTAAACGAACCATCCGTGCAGTAATGTTTATGAACGAAGAAAACGGAACCCGTGGCGCAAACAAATACGCGGAACTGGCAGAGCAGAACAAGGAGCACCACATTTTTGCCATAGAAAGTGATGAGGGCGGTTTTGGGTGTGTGAGCATTGGCCTCGATGGTTCTGCCGCTCAAATGGCCAAAGTGCGTGAATGGCAACCATTATTTAAACCCTACGGAGTACTGGATATGCCGGGCGGTGGTGGCGGAACAGACATTGCCCCACTTAAAAAAATAGGCACCATGATGGCCAGTGTAAACCCTGGTGGACAACGTTATTTCGACGTTCACCACGCACCAAATGATGTATTTGAAAACGTTAACAAGCGGGAACTGGAACTGGGCGCCATCGCCATGGCCAGCATTGCATTATTGGTGGCTGAGCATGGACTGTAACTTTCTTACATAAGTCAACTACCACATAATTTATAAAGAGGCATCTAACCCGTGCCTCTTTTCTATTTGTGTCTCTTGCTAAAACTCCGCAAAGCCTGTAATACATCGATTTAATCACCAACAAATGGTTAAAACGTTTAATTGGCCCGGAGTAATATGGCATCGAATTTGCGAAGCCATCTCCATCCACTACTTTTACAACCAAACATATAAGACTGAAGCGTTTCTGGAAAATATTAAAATGGACTGTTGGAAGTATCCTGTTACTAATACTGGTATTGTGGATATTGATACAATTGCCGCCTGTGCAAAACTGGATGGCGCAGTATGCCGCCAACAAGCTCAGTAAGGAATGGAAGACCAAAGTGAAAGTGCGCAATGTGAGTTTTACGCTGCTCAATCATGTAAACCTCGAAGGGTTATATATTGAAGATAGAAAACAGGATACCTTGTTTACGGCTGGCCAAGTACAACTAAACATTACGGATTGGTTTTTCCTAAAAGATAGCATCGATATTAAATATGTTGGCCTTAAAGATGCAAGGATTTACTTGCAACGAACTACGGACAGCATTTGGAATTATCAATTTATCGCCGACTATTTTGCAGGCGACCCAAACAAACCCAAAGCTAAAAAAACACCAGCCGATACCACCGGCAAAGGCATTACCCTCAATCTTCGGAATATCGACCTACAAAATCTTGTACTGGAACAACGGGATAAATTTCGTGGTAAAACCACCGTTCTCGGCATTGGTAATTTCGATTTTACCGCCAATAAAATAGACTTAGAGAATAGCATATACGATTTGGACTATGTAACGCTTGCCAAATTGAATTACGCTGAATTTAGATATAAAGGTTTATGGAGTTATGACGATTCCGTCGCCTACCGTAGGCGATTGGATGCCTTGCCGCCGGGCGGGGGTTTTCCTGAAAATCCTGGGAATATCGAATTGCACATTGGCACTTTAAATTTAACGGATGGTTCGGTGGAATTCAAGAGCCGCAATGCCAGCCCGTCCGTGCAGGGAGAATTCAATACGGATGATATCGCCATCAATAGTATGACGGGTATCTTCAGGAATATCCGTTGGAACCAAGATACTTTTCGGGCCAATATAGATATGGTAGCAAAATCTAGGGAGGGCTTGCCCATCAACAAACTCAAGACGGATTTTACGATGCATCCAAAGTTGATGGAACTCAAAAATCTGGATCTGCAATTGAACGAAAGCCGTTTGACCGATTATTTTTCGATGCAATATGGCAGCATGGACGACTTCGACGATTTTGAGAACAAGGTCACCATGACGGGCAATTTTGAGAATGCGGTGGTTAGTATCAAGGACGTAGCTTTTTTTGCCCCTGCCTTAAAATCGACCAAACAGAAGGTTTCGCTAACCGGTTATGTAACTGGCCCGCTAAAAGACCTAGAAGCGAAAAAGTTTAAGCTGCAAACGAACGGAACCAATGTGCAAGGTTCGCTCCGGCTAACTGGTCTTCCATACACCGAAAAATTATATATCGATTTTACCACGCCCGGTTCTGTTTTTCAGTTGAGTGACGTTGCCGTTTGGGCACCAGCCTTACTTGATTTCGGCCCAGGGCTAAAGCAAGGATTGGCCACTACAAAATTCAAAGGGTCGTTCACAGGCCTCGCAGATAATTTTAAACTGAAAGGGGATATCGGTACAAGCCAAGGCATACTTGCAACGGATCTCAAAATGAATTTGGCCAATAACATATATGATGGTAAAGTTTCTACCACTAATTTGAACCTCGGCAATTTATTAGGGGTAAAAGACTTGGGCAAGCTCACGTTCGATGGAAATATTACTGGCAAAGGCTTTGATGCCACCACTGCAAAAATGCTGTTCGAAGGACATGTAAAATCTGCGTTCTACAATAATTACACGTACCAAGATGTAAAAGCAAAGGGCACGCTGGAGAAAAGTATCCTGAATGCGCATTTGGAAATGAATGACTCCAATTTAACTGGAGTAATTGATGCTACGTTGGATATCAAAGCCAAAAAACAGTCTTATATCGGTACGGGTAACCTTACAAAAGCCAATTTTAAAGCGCTCAACTTTACAGACAAAGACCTGAAATTTTCCGGTGCTTTTGATGTAAACTTCTCTGGTCGTAGCATCGATGATTTTTTGGGCTACGCCAAAATACATGACGCACATGTTAGCAATGGTGATGTGCCTTTTCAGCTAGACTCGCTCAATATTTACTCCAACATAAATGAGGATGGCAAAAAGGAATTAGAGATACAGACCAATCAGGTGGATGCGAGCATTGTTGGCAAGTTCAATATTGCCGATTTACCAAACAGTTTCCAATATTTTTTAAGCAACTACTACCCTACCATTATCGCCAAACCAAAGCGGGCCGTTAAAAACCAAGATTTCATTTTTGCCGTTAACACCAAAGAAATTGAAGGCTTTCTAAAACTGATTGATCAAAAAATTGAAGGCCTCAGCAACTCTAGCATCATTGGAACCATCAATACCAACGATAACCAATTGCTGTTGAATGCTAGCATTCCGTATTTTAAATATGATAATTTTTTACTGGACAGTGCCAATATCCAAGGCAACGGATCGCTTACCCGGCTTGACTTGTTAGGATCTGTAAGTGCTTTCCGTTTTTCCGACAGTCTTTCTTTTTACAATGCGCAAATGAGCATTTCCACGGAAAATAATTTGAGCCAGATAAAGATTACCACTAGTAGCGAAGGCCAAATAGGCGAAGCTAAAATAGATGCCGTTGTTACAGCGGAAGAAGACGGTGTAAAACTCAAATTCAATCCCAGCGATTTTGTGCTCAACAATAAAAAGTGGACAATTAGCCAAGATGGTGAACTGATTTACAAAAACAACAAACAGCTGATTGCAAATAATATCATTTTAAAAAATGATGACCAAGAAATAGGTTTGTATACCCTGCCAAACGAGGAACATCCCACCAACGACATCCACATTTACACAAAAAAACTCAACATTGGCGACCTACTGCCATATGTGCTAAAAGATCCACGCCTTGAAGGCACCGCCACGGGAAAATTTACCATCGTAGATCCAATGGGTCAGCCCCGGGTATTTATCGATTCACTTACCATGAATGAATTTAGACTCAATGGCGATTCAATTGGCGTGGTAAATGCTAGTGGCAGCTTGATTACTGCTACAGGCAAGGGCAGGTTTACATTGGAATCGCCCAATAAAGCCTACGATTTTAAAAGCACCATCGATATCAATTTAAAAGATAGCACCGGCAATCAGATTGTGGCGCCTATCGTTTTTAAACATACTCGCATCAATATCCTCAATAATTATCTCAATACTATTTTTGATGATATAGATGGTTACGCTAGCGGCACATTGACGTTAAAAGGCAAGTTCAGTCAGCCCGAAATGATTGGCGATATACGAATGGATAGTGCAAGAATCAAGGTAGCATTTACTAAGGTTACCTACTATATAGATAGCGGCGTTATCCAAATGCGGCCGGGCTATATGGGTTTCGATAAGATGAAATTGCGGGATCGTTTCAACAACTACGGGGTATTGGATGGCGGTTTCAAGCATCATTTTTTTAATGATATGTCTTTCGACCTAAAGGTTAATAGCGACCGGATGGAATTGCTGAACACTACTTTCCGCGACAATCCTGCTTATTATGGAACGGCTATTGGCAAGGGCTCGTTCGATTTGCAAGGCCCCGCAAACAACCTCAACATCAAAATAGGCGCTGAACCTACAGATAGTTCGCATGTGGCCATTACGAGCAGCACGAGCCGCGAAAGTGACCAAGCTGATTATATAGTAGTAAAGAAATATGGTACTGAACAGGTGGCTCCCAAAACTGCTGAGCAAAATTTGCTGGTAGATGTAGATCTTAAAGTGAATAACAAGGCGCAAATAGATGTGGTATTAGATGCGGCCAGCGGCGATATGATTAAAGCGAGGGGGAATGGAAGGATCCATATCGTACTGAATAACGAAAATATGACGCTAAAAAACAGTCGTTTCAATATTGAATCAGGCAATTACGATTACAGTTTTCAATCCTTCATCCGCAAAGGCTTTAATCTTGCTGGTGAAAACAATTACGTGGTTTGGCAAAACGATGATCCGCTGGATGCCACTCTTAATATTGATGCCATCTACACTGCCAAAAATGTAAGGTTCAGCGATTTGAACGGCTCTGACAATAAGCTCGGCCTCAATAAAACCACGGCCGCATATAAAGGCGACATTAACGTAGTGGCTAAATTGCGTGGCAGCTTGAACAAACCACGCATTGAGTTCCTATTGGATTTTCCATCGGGCAGCACGCTTAAAAACGACCCGTCTGCGGATATCGCCATTCAGCGTATCAACAATAATCCCGATCAATCAGAACTTTTGAAGCAGGTTACATACTTGATTGTCTTCAATCAATTTGCGCCTTACGGCGAAAGTAAAGGCGCTCGCAACCCAACCACGGATTTGGCAGTAAACACGATGTCGGAGTTGTTGTCTAGAGAAATGGGCAAGATATTGAGCAACGTATTGTATCAAATAACAGGTGATCGCAGTTGGCAGGTCGATTTTAGTACCTCTTTTTACAGCAGCGCAGATGTGCTTACGGGCAATGTGAGCTCCACCACCATCGACCGTACCAATGTAAATTTAAAAATCAGTGGTAACCTTTTTAACCCAAATATCATCTTCCGTTTTGGTAGCGATTTTGATATCAGCTTGCGCAACACGTCTGTCAATTCGTTCCAATTCTTGCCAGATTTTAGGGTAGAATTCATTTTGAACGCTAGCAAAAAGCTCCGTGCCATCCTATTCAAAAAAGATAATCTAGAACTTGGCCTTCGCCAAAATAGGATAGGCGGATCCATCAGTTATCGGCAAGATTTTGAACGTCTTTTTGGCAAAGCCGAAAAAGATACCACCAGCACAATCTTAAAAGCACCACCAAGTGTATCCAACTAATAAGCCAGCTACGGCGTTAATGTTTATATTTTTACTTTTACATTTCTACTCCACAAACAGATCCGCAGCTATCCCATCGGCAAACAATTTACCCTCGTTCGTAAGTTTCAGCACATTATCTTGAATCAATAATTTGCCTTGCGATTGCCAAACTTCCGCTTTGACCAAAACCATTTTTTGAGTCGATTCATCATTTCCCCATCGCTCATCGTTCATAAAAACGCCTTCTATTGTACGAAGTGCGGTCATAATGTATTCGTTCAATTGTTGCACGGATGTCAATGTTTCAGACTCTGCAAACGGCAAGCGTTGTTGTATGGCTTGCTGATACAAAGCATTGTTGGCCACATTCCACCATCGGGTTTTGTTGCCATCAAAAGAATGGGCCGAGGGGCCAAAACCGAAATATGGTTTGCCTTGCCAGTAAGCACTATTGTGTTTGCTCCGGTGGCCAAGCTTCGCAAAATTGGATATCTCATAATGCTCGAAGCCTGCTTCTTTTGCCCAATCCATCAACAATAAAAATTGCCTTGCTTGCTGTTCCGCATCTACGGGTTGCAGACGGCCTTTGTCTATTGAGACTTCCAAAGCCGTTTTTGGTTCTACGGTAAGCGCATAACAGCTAAGGTGTGTGATACCCAAAGCAATAGCGGTATCGAAATTTTTCTTCCACTGTTCGTCGGTCAAGCCTGGGATGCCATAGATCAAATCGATGGTCAGGTTATCAAAACCAACTTCCCTAGCTGCGTTGATGCAGGCGATAGATTGATTAGCATTGTGGGCGCGGTTCATCCATTGTAAGTCTTGCTCAAAAAATGATTGTACACCAATGCTCAATCGGTTCACGCCTAATGATTTCCATAGCTGCAGCTGTTCTGCAGTGTGATCATCTGGGTTGGTTTCCAAAGTAATTTCCGCCTGTTCCGCAATATTGAAGGTTTGATGCAGGGTTTCGGATAACAGCTTAAGTTCCTGCTCGCTCAATAAACTTGGCGTGCCTCCGCCAAAATAAATCGTCTCGATAATGGGTGGTTCTTGATCAGCGTTTCCATACTGCTTCCAATGGCCTTCCTCCATTTCTTTAGCTATACTCACCACCATCTCCTCTTTATTCTTTAGCCCCGTGCTAAAATGAAAGTTGCAGTAATGACACGCCTTTCGGCAAAATGGAATGTGGATATAGATACCGGCCATGCTTAAAATTGACTGCAAAAGTAACCTTTTGATACTGGCCGGAAAGACGTAAAGATGAAGCTTGCATTCAAATAACTCATCCTTATCGACTTCCCATCTTCCCGGCAAAAAACTGGTCAACAAAAAATTACCTGCATGTTGCTTGTCCTTTGAATAAATTGCAAGTCGTCTACATGCGCAATCACTTCTGTAAAATACCGATGACTATCATTGCCTTGCTGCTAGTTCCAGCTTTTGCAATGGCGCAATACCAGATACAATATCAATTGGCCGACACGGCTGCACAGCTTAATAAAAGTCGTTTCAAAACGTCCTTCCCGTCGCAGCGAACAGCCATTGAATACATAAATACTTTGCCACAACAAATGGCTGCGTTAGGGTATCTGTCCGCTTCCATCGATTCAATTAGGTACGCCACTGATACTGCTTACCTCAAGTTTTACCTTGGCCATATTTTCACCTTTTACTCCATACAGCCCGATAGCCAGACCCAAAAAGTGTTGACGCAAACGGGCATCACTTGGAAAAAGAAACCGTCTCCTATCGACCTGCAAAAAAACAATGAACGGCTGCTGGATTATTATGAAAATACTGGCTATCCGTTTGCTACCATTTTGCTGGATAGTATGCACTGGCAGGATAATGATTTGCACGCCAGCATGAAAATCCATACCGGTGCGGTTTACAAAATCGACAGCATCCATGTGCAAGGAAAGGCAAAAATCAGCCAAAGTTATTTACAGCGCTATCTACATATTCCCAATGGCTCGGTTTATAATCGGGACATGCTAGATCAGATAGATCAGCGCATAAGTGAATTACCTTTTGTACAGCAAGGACAACCTTGGAAACTACAAATGCTCACCGGCGGTGCCACCGTAAATCTTTTTTTGGATCCCAAAAGAAGTAGCCAAGTGTATGCTTTGGTAGGCCTCGCTCCTGCCAGCGACCAGTTGGGCGGTACCAAACTTTTGCTGACAGGCGAAGCGAACATCAGCCTAAAAAATGCGCTGGGTGCAGGCGAAACGATTGGCGTTAATTGGCAGCAGCTACAATATAAATCGCCACGCATCATTTTACAGTTCCAATATCCTTACATCTTTAAATCTTCTTTTGGCATCGATGCTGGCTTTGAGCTGTTCAAAAAAGATTCGCAATGGGTAAATGTAAATGCAAGAGCGGGCATCTTGTACGAATTAAGTGCTCGACAAACAGGCAAACTCAGCATCCAAACGGCACAAACCAACGTGGGCTTTACCGATACCAATGCGGTGAGAACAGCTAAACAATTGCCAGCCATCTTGGATATCAGCAGTACAAGCTTTGCGGTTGATTATGCTTTCAATTCCACCAATTACCGATTTAACCCGCGTAATGGTTGGGACATTTCCTTTCAAGTGGCGGCGGGTACCAAAAAAGTGAAACGCAATAACGACATATTGAAACTAAAAGACCCCAACGACCCCACGTTTAAATACTCTTCGCTCTACGATTCTTTAAAAGGGAATGCTTATTTGCTCCGGATAAAAAATAGTTTGGCGTATTACATTCCAGTGGGTCGCCAGTCGGTTTTTAAAGCTGCTTTACAAAGTGGATGGTATCAGAGTCCGGATATTTTTCGGAACGAAATGTTTCAGATTGGTGGCTACAAATTATTGCGAGGGTTCG
>Ga0247739_10000893_pt1 | contig 10726 bp, 11 predicted proteins | sample UWRJL058202B2_FD_180943 | JGI IMG/M metagenome (GOLD analysis project Ga0247739, IMG submission 180943) | Plant litter microbial communities from Arlington Agricultural Research Station in Wisconsin, United States - UWRJ-L058-202B-2 | ecosystem: Environmental > Terrestrial > Plant litter >... | reverse complement strand
CCACTAAGAAACAAAAAAGCATATCGGAAAGAAAACAGGTTAGCTATATATCCTCCTGCAACGTTACTGAGCGATGCGCCCAGGCCAACTGCTGTGATCAGGATTCCATTGGCAAGATTAAAATGGCCCGAGCCCTTTGTCAGATCAGCAACAATAAGAATACTTACCACACCGAAAATGCCGGCAGAAAGTCCATCCAGAACTTGCACGGATGTGATAAAATAAGGATTTGGACTTAGGGTGTAAAGCAGACCACGGATAGGTAAAGCCGCAAAGCAGACAAGCATCAGCCATTTTCGGCCACTTGTCGATTTCCGGCTGCACCAGGCCGCTGTCGGAACCATGACCAACTGAGCAATGACGATGCACGCTGACATGTAAACCGAAGCATTTACTTTGTTTTCAGACACAATGTACTGTCCTGCCAGTGGAAGCATAGCGGCATTTGCAAAATGATAAAGTACACAACAGGTTGTAAAAATTAGAAATAACGGATTTAAAATAATTCCTGAGGATGATTTCAGCGAATGCGTTTTTTCTTCCGAAAAACTTCCTCTTGAAAGCTGATAATTGACTTCATTGTTGTCAATAAAACGCAGGAAATAGACACTCGCAAATGAAAGCAATAATGTAAAAACAAATATTCCCTGTAAACCAAGATAGTACCCGATTAAGCCGGAAACAACTGCTGAGGTAACGTTTCCACCATGATTGAACATTTCATTTCGTCCTGTTCGCTGTTCAAGTTTTTTGTAGCCGACAAGGCCAAGGGTCATTGCCGCGATTGATGGAGCAATGAAGGTTGCGGCTACCCCAACGATTATCTGACTTATGATTACGACACTGTAATTGGGTTTGATCAGGATCAGCAGTGTTCCAAGTCCGATCAGCACACTGGCAATGGAAACGATCGTTTTCTTGTTTTTAAAGCGGTCGACAAATGCACCAGCCGGTGTTTGAACCATAACGCCCGCAAAGGTGGCAATTGAAGTAGCGATACCGATATCCCTTAAATTCCAGTGTTGGGCTGACAGCAAATAAATTCCCAGGAACGGTCCGATTCCATCCCGTACATCTGCAAGCGTAAAGTTGATAAAATCCAGTCCTCGTAAAGATTGGGATTTGGATCCGACCTTCATGCTTTAAAAATGAAATAAACAGCACCCACCAGTAAGGCAAAGCCGATCAGGTGATTATAAGTGAATTGCGTGTTCTTGAAAAATGTCACCGAGAATACCATAAAAACGATCAGGGTGATTACCTCCTGAATAATTTTCAGCTGTACCAGTGAAAAAGGGCCGCCTGTTTCCGAAGATCCGAGACGATTTGCCGGAACCTGAAAACAATACTCGAAAAATGCCAGACCCCAGCTTAAAAGTATGATCGTCCACAATGGTGTGGAAGTATGACCACCGTCTTTGCTGAAAAATTTAAGATGTCCATACCAGGCCAAAGTCATGAAGATGTTGGAAAGAACCAGAAGTCCTATTGTTGAAATGTATTTGCTCATTTTGGAAAGTGGAAAAAACAGGCAGCGACTTTGCTGCCCGTTTCTGTTAAAAATTATCGAACCAGATACTGCTGACCGTTCACGGTGATGGTGTTACAACGGATTACCTTATAGTCTTCAAGTAAAACTTCTCCCTGCTCCTTGTTCTTCTGGCTTCCTGAGTAAGAAATTGCTGCACCTTTTGCTATTGTATTTCCTAATTGTCCGGAAGCATGGGGAGGAAAACGAAGTATGGTTTTGTTATCAATTAAAACGCCGCTAACCCGTCCTTCCTGATCTGTTTGCAGGGAAGTAACCTTGCCGTTTCCGGTCACTGTGGTTTCCTGTGCTGGTGTGATCGGCGAGGCAGGTGGATTATCTGTCAGTGTTTTACCACTTGCTGTAATGCTTACCATTTTCATTTCCTTTGTTGTACGCGCCGATGTTTCCGAAACACCTGACACGGTTATCTGACTTCCCGGTTTAACCAATGGAGAAATCTGCGAACCCATATGTGCAGGGAATTTTACCAGTAAACTGTCGCTTCCGTTAATCATATAAAAGCCGTCAAAAACGAAATCATTATTTCCCCGTAATTTGACAACTTTTCCTGTTACTGTACTCACAATTCTAAGTCCTTGTTCGCCAGGTGCCGGCTGACCTGCAAGTGGTGGCTGATGTTTGGGGCCTTTTTCAATGGGTCCGGCCATTTTTGGTCCGTCAGCAGGACCTGGAATTTGGGCGAAAAGGTTTGAGCCTGCGGTTAATCCGGAGATAAACAGCGCAGCTAATGCTAATTTTTTCATGATCTTCTTTGTTGAAATGATTCGTTTTATTTTCGAATCGAAGGTAGGACAGTCAGATAAGGCTGATATGAGACGGAAATTAATTTTTCCTAATCCGGGGCTTATTTCGAAAAACACAAAGCAGTTTTGCAAAACACGTGAAATGGTCGTGAGAGGAAATCGCTGCGGTTGATCAAGTAAAATTATTAGATAAGTTACTTTTTTGATTATCTGTTCTGGTTTACATCGCCAGCAACAAAAATCAAACACATGAAAAAATCGATCTGTTTAGTATTTGTGTTGGTTACATTTTTGTCCATGAGGACATTACTGGCACAGGAACTTGCTTCACGAATTGTTGAAGATGGCGGAACGGGCGAATACAGTGCTGTGATGACTACGCAGGCATCATTGCCGACGCATACAGTATTCAGGCCGAAAGATATCAGCAGATTTGGCAAAAATGAAAAGTTGCCAGTCATCGCATGGGGGAATGGTGCATGCTACAATTCGCCCTGGGAGCATGTCAACTTTTTGAATGAGGTAGCTTCTCATGGATTCCTCGTTATTGCCGTTGGTGTTATGCCTAAAGAATCAGGCGAGCAGGCAAAAGACCGTTCCAAATCGACTCAGTTAATTGATGCCATTGATTGGGCAATTGCGCAGAATAATGACAAGAAAAGTGCTTTCTATCAAAAAATAGATGTGAAGAGAATTGCTGTGAGCGGCATGTCCTGCGGAGGTTTGCAAACACTTGAAGTTTCTTCGGATCCGCGTGTAAGCACGGTAGTGGTTTGTAACAGCGGCATTTTTAATACGCCTGGAAACGGTATAAGCAACATGCCCAACCTGACAAAAGAAAACCTCAGCAAGATCCATACGCCAACGCTTTATATGCTTGGAGGAGAGAAGGATATTGCCTACGCCAATGGGATGGATGATTACCGTCGTATCAATCATGTGCCTGTGTTTGTAGCCAATATGGATGTCGGCCACGGCGGCACTTACAGCAAGCCGCATGGTGGTGAATTCGCCAAAATTGCTACTGCCTGGTATCAATGGCAATTGAAAGGTGATGCCCAGGCAGGCAAAATGTTCACAGGTGAACCGGCAGGCCTTGCAGAAAACATAAATTGGAGGTATGAAAAAAAGAACATGCCGTGATAAAAAAAGACAGATACCTTACGATAAAGTAGGATCTCCTGAAAGATCCTATGCTCCGCGTCATAGTTGATCACTTCCTGGATTTTCAAAATACCGCCAATCATGGAAGCGTTAAAGTTAACCCGGTTGTTGACAAACAAAAAATTGCTGAGCTGCAATTCGCCATTAACCTTCATGCCGACCTGGGTAAAGGTGCAGTACGGTTTCACACAGTTGGCTGATCTGACTTCACTAATAAATGCCAGACTTCGAACACAGATTGTAAAATATGGATTCCTAAAATGACCCTTTGCTGTCGTTACTAAATTGTATAATCAATCGAGCTCATGTGGGCTTCACCCATACGTTCGCCGTAAATGGGGAACTTAGATAACATGGTATCGATGTCCTGAACATCCTTTTGAGTCAACTTGAGATTTTGAGCACCTAAATTTTCTAATAAATGTTCTTCGGTACGAGTACCGGGAATGGGTACGATGTTTGGGCTTTTTGCAAGTAACCAGGCAAGGGCTACCTGGGATGGGGTAGCATTCTTTTTTGCAGCATAGTCTTTAAGCCATTCGATCAAAGGCATATTCAAGGGCAAGAACTCTTTCGAATAGCGCGGAAAGCCGGCACGGAAATCGGTTTTCTCATCAAAATCGGTTGTTGTATCATACTTCCCTGTCAGGAATCCTGATCCTACTGGTGACCAGGGCACAAAGCCAATTCCAAGTTCTTCACAGGTTTTTAGTACACCATTTAACTCAACATTGCGTGTCCACATAGAATACTCCGACTGCACAGCACTGACGGGCTGCACTGCGTGGGCGCGACGAATCGTTTTAGGGCTTGCCTCTGACAGGCCAAAGTGCAGTACTTTTCCTTGCTGAATAAGATCTTTGATGGTACCTGCGACATCTTCAATAGGTACATTAGGATCAACCCGGTGCTGATAATATAAATCAATATAGTCTGTCCGCAGGCGTTTCAATGATTCTTCAACCACTTTTTTAATTCTTTCAGGCCGGCTGTCTAATGCAATGGTACCATCAATTGCAAACCCGAATTTGGTAGCAATTTTTACCTGATCGCGAACAGGTTGGAGCGCTTCCCCAACAAGTGTTTCATCCGTATAGGGGCCATAAACCTCTGCGGTGTCAAAAAAGCGTACGCCATTCTCGAATGCTGTTCGGATCGTTTTTATAGACTGCTGATAGTCGGCAGGTGGATTATAATTTCCTGCCATATTCATACAGCCCAGGCCGAGTTCTGAAACTTCAAGGTTTCCTAGTTTGCGTGTCTTCATCTTGGTTTCTTCTTTGTAAAATAATTTATTGACTGAATTAGATACGCCGGAGGCAAAAGCAGACGCTAATGGAGACAGTGTTACGGCTGTTCCCATTATGGCAGTGTTTGTTAAAAAACTTCGTCGTGTTATCATGATACAAAAGTCACAATTACCGAAGTTTAGAAATAAAGAAAAACAAAGGAAAAAGTATGAAAATCAAAGGTGGCCGGCTCTTACAGCCTTGGGGATGCTTCCGGTTTTCTTTTTGAAGAAATTATTAAAATAGGTTGGATATTCAAATCCAAGCGCATAGGCGATTTCTGTGATATTCCAGTCGGTATGTTGCAGCAGAGCTTTTGCCTCAGCAATAATCCTGTCGCTGATCAGGGTAGATGTAGACTTGCCGGTAATTTCTTTTACCGCGCTGTTCAAATAATTTATGTGTACAGATAAGTATCCGGCATAGTCCTGGGCCGTTCTTAACACAAGTGGCCGGTCAGTACTTTCAACAGGAAACTGGCGCTCTAATAATTCAAGAAATACGGAAGTAATCCTGGCCGACGCATTGTTATGTTTGATATTATTTTCGGAAGGCTGCATTTTCAACGCCTCATGGATGATCAGGTTCATATAGTTTCTAATCAGTTCATCCTTAAAGACGTATTCTGTTTCCTGCTCTTTAATCATCTCCTCAAACAATCCTGTTAACTTCATTTTTTGAGGTTCATTCAGACCAAAAATGGGTGTTCCCCCTATTTTAAAAAGAGGCGATTGCAACAGGCTTTCCGAACGGTTATTCAAATTCATAAAATCTTCAGTAAAAAGACATGTGTAGCCATGATGATTTTCTGATCTTGATTCGCAGGAATAGGGGATACGCGGATTTCCAAAAAACAAAAAGGTATCTTCCGTTTCAATACTTCTGTCGGCATAGTGGAACAGAAACCTTCCGGTTGTAATGTTGATTTTATAAAAGTCCTTGCGGCTGTAGCTATGCCCACCTAAACTGCTATCTGTCTTGTAAACTTTAAAACCTTTTAGTTTAAGTTCCGAAGTAGATACGTGCACGGGGTTGTTTTTTTGATCGCTCATATTACAAAACTAAGAAAAACAAAGATGCTATTCGGATTTATTTACTTACAATAACATATTTTATAAGCCTATTGTATTCTCTTTGTTCTCCTTCATATCGACATACCAATCTTTGTTTGATGGTTCCTTTTAAATGTAATGGAGCCTGAGTTTGTGATATAAGAACTGATGGTTGTTTTAATTACTGGAAAACCGTAGAGCATTTAAGAGAAAGTAACATGAATGTTTTGTATCGTCGGCTTTACGGCTCAGGTACAATTAATAAATCACTGGCAGGTATATGATAAATACGTATCCACTACCGAAGGTACCAGTTGCTGTAATGACAACTCCATGGTTTAAAACTACTTTTTCACAAATTGCAAGCCCAATACCGTACCAGGGTATTCGCTTTTTCCCAGTTGTCGTTCTCCTTTTGATAAATCACTGTTCTCCAGGCTTCTTCTGGCTCATTACCTTACCTTTTAACTCAGTTTTTGTGGCAAAATGCATAGCCACTTTATAGTCTATGATCCAAAATACTTTTTTATTTATCCCTAACGGATGTCTGGCAAGATTGTTCATTTTTGTTCTTAATGTTAAAAATCCGAAAAGAATTCTTTCAGCTCTGTATAATATAACTCATGGAATTCCCATGCGCCAAAGTGGCCGCCACTGGAAATGTTGGTATAGCGTTGCAGATTTAACCGGCTTTCCACTCATTCTCTTGGTGGTACGATCGGCTCTTTAGGGAACTGCGCATAAGCTGAAGGCACCGATAATTTTTCAGTAGGTTTAAGTATGGTCCAGTCATGATAAGTATGAAGTGAAGACTGCACCGTGTCCGATACCAGGTATAACATGATGTGCGTCAGCAATTCATCCTTGGAAAAGGTTTCTTCTTTTGCACCATTATTGTCTGTCCAGTCGTTAAATTTTTCAATCACCCAGGCTGCATATCCAATCGGCGAATCGTTCAGGGCAAAAGCCAGAGTCTGTGGCTTCGACGCCTGTAATAACAAGAATGCGCCGACCTGCATAAGTCCCTGGGGAATAGCTGCCGCAAATTCTCTGACTACCGCTGAGGTTTGCAGAATGGGTTCATTTCCGGCCGGAAGCCCGACATCCGTTAAGTGTATTGCTTTTACGTTTGCCGGATATTTTTCTGCCAGCTGCATCGTAATGGTTCCGCCTATATCACCACCTGCGGCATAGAATGTCTGGTAGCCCAGTTCACTGCTCATCAGCTCAGCCCAAATATCAGCCGTTATTTCAAGTGGAAAATGATCAGTAAAACCAAATCCGGGCAAAGACGGAATGATCACATCAAAGCTCTGATCACCATCGTCAGGGCTGGTGAGTAGGTCGATGACTTTGTCGAAGCGATAAAAACTGTCAGGCCAGCCGTGTGTTAATAATAAAGGCTTTGTATTTGCACTTTTGCCTTTCTGATGGATAAAATGGACTTTATGCCCCTGAATCTTTGCCGTATAGTGATTAAACCTGTTGAGCTCTTTTTCCTGTTTACGCCAGTCATATTGGGTCCGCCAATAATAGACAAGCTCTTTCAGATAATTTGCGTCGGTCCCTCTTTCCCAGCCGAATCCGGCATGAGATAAGGAGATGTTAGCATTTGCCAGTTTGGAATAAATAGTATCCAGGACGCTTTGCTCAATATTGATTTTAAATGATTCCGTTTTCATAGATAAAAGATAGTTAACTGGAGAGCTTTATTTCAAAACGACTATAAATTTTGCTGCCTTAAACAGTCAGAACTTATAGTCATTATTTCGTTTCGATTCTAATTAGACAGTAAAGTCAAGTAAAACTTTTTCGCCTTTAATGGAATGTTCTACTGCTTCACTAAGCTCGTTTAAGGAGTAGGTAGCAGCAATAGGTACATGGATCGAGCCTGATGCGATGAAGGAATCAGCTTCACGGACAGCCGAATCCAGCTTAGGCAGGAATTCCGACAGATACATCCAAAACCCGTGAACCTTTAAACGTTTGACGATGAGATCAACCTGGCCCACCACCATAGGTTGTCCGCTTAAAACGGCATAAGCAACCAGATGGCTTCCCTGGCCCAGAATTTGAGCAAGTATAGCCGAAGATTGGCCACCTACTGCATCCAGACCCAATTTAATATTGGTACCACCCGTAGCCTCTTTAACTTCCTGAACGGCAGTTGGACTTTCAACCACAACAAGGTCAGCTCCCGCTTCTTTCGCGGCTTCCACCGCTTCGGCTCTCCTGACAATTACAGCGGTTTTAATACCTCTGGATTTGGCTACGGCAATGATCGTATTGGCAACACTTGAGTTTCCCGCGTTCAAAACGATCCAGTCACCTCTCTCCAGATCAACATATTCGTTTAGCAACAATATAGCGGTAGGCGGATTAATCGACGCCATTGCTGCTTGTCTGGGATCTGAATCCGGAGATAATGCAAATAATTTTTCAGCAGGCGCTTTAACAAATTCAGCCCATGCATAAGTGCCAAAAGGCAAAACGACCCTGTCGCCCACTTTTACATGATCTACATCGGGGCCTGCCTCTACGATCACGCCGACACCTTCACCGCCGATTATGGCAGGCAGTTCCGGCTGAATAAAGTAAATGCCTTTGGCTACCATCAGGTCACTGAAATTGACTGGACTGTATTCCATTTTAATAATTACCTCGCCTGAACTGGGTGCAGTGGGTTTTGGAATTTCGACAACTTTCAGATTTTCAACCGGATTACCGGTAGCTGTTAATTGAATTGCTTTCATGCTTTTTTGTTTTTGTGTTCCCTTGTAATGTCTTTCAAGGCACCTGATAAAAAATTGCAATATTGAGCCTGTTCAGGTTTTTTGAAGTTTTTATTGGGAACATTTAGTTGTAAATTTGTAGTATTGATTTAATACCACAAACATAGACAAATAAAGTGGTATTAAATCAATACTACTTTATTTTAATTGATATTATGAAAGAAATTGGAAGCAGATCAACTTGTCCGGTAGGGTATACACTGGACATATTTGGAGATCGATGGACCTTATTATTGTTGAGAGATATGATCTTTGAAGGCAAGAATTCCTGGCTGGAATGGAGAGCCTCTGCGGAACACATCGCACCATCGGTTTTATCAGACCGGGTGAGCTTATTGCTGGATGAAAATTATCTGATCAAAAAGGTTTCTGACAGCAATGCCTCCAAGTTTTTGTACTATCTGACTGATAAAGGGCTTGACCTGATACCGCTTATGGTAGAGTTAATGGAGTTGGGATGTCGGTATAATCCCCAGGGAGGATCTGCTTACTGGATGAAAAAGATTGAATCTGACAAAAAGAAAACGATCGGGGAATTACATGAAAAAATGCTGGCTGCTCGTCAGGAGGCATTTCCATCATCTTGATAAAATTATAAAACAGATAACACCGTATGTTAATAAAAACAGCCCGGTAGTATTTACCAGCCTGTTTTCGGCATTCAAAAGATCTTAATAACATGCGGAACTCATCTATATTTATTTGCTGAAATACCACTTCCGAAAGAATAATCTTCATGGTTGGAAATGGTATCCAGAATAATCAGCACATCTTCCCGGCGGATACCCGCAGATTTGGATAGATGTTCGCTAAACCAGGACATGCAAAGGGTTTAAATGTAAAGAAAAGATAGCTTCCTCACATTTTTAATGGCTTGTTTTTACCATTAACCGCATTAATTTGATTTTTATATGTGATGAGCTAGAAATATGAATATGACAGAGTGAAGTTATCCGGTAGCGTCTTTATATCAGGTTTTCTGTTAGGCGCTACTCCTGGGTCCCTAGCCACCTTACTATTTCGTCAAAGGTAAATCTGAAACGCGCCAGCAAGTGAAAGATCTGGTTAATAAGTATAGAAATCTGAAAAACCAATTAGTAACAAATCAGGCCAAAAGCATCTGAATCAGGCAGTAAAGTAAGCTGACGATCAAAATGGGATATTTAAGGCTCGTTTCGGTTTTTAGATCCGCTGGGCTCACCCGGGCAGAGACCGTACTTGTTGGTATTAAGGGGAAAATCCAGGGCGGCCGCTACTGTTTTTTTTCACATCCAGATTGTGAAACACGAAAACACGCCGCACATTGTTGCTGTTGAAATGATTACCACCTGGAAGCTGTTGAAACTGGTTCATATAGCCAACCTGCATATTGAGCCCTTTTGTAAATTGATATCCAAGTCTGACAAAAAAGCGGTTTTGATTAAACAGATTGTAAGTAATCTGTTTTCCTGCATTAATATGGATTTTATCATTGAAGGCAAAGGAAAGTGTTTTGGCTCTGATTGAAGGATTGCTTCCACTTTCGAAAAAGGGATTTGAATACCTTCTAAAAAATCTGGGAGGCGGCCCGAAAGGTATTTGTGTGCGCCTCAAGAATGGTCCTGAGTTGAGGGGAATAGCCTCCTCCCATACTACATTGCATAGGAATACCATGCTTTTTGGCAATATGCAATACCATTTCGTCACGCTGCCTGCAACCCTGTAGCGTACAGGCCATGCGTCCTATTTTATCCGATTGCAGTATATCTACTCCGGCCTGGTAAAAGATGAAATCCGGTCGTACCCGTTTAATGAGCTTGGGAAGGATATCTTCTAATGTTTGCAAGTAGACTGCATCGCCGGTTCGGTCTCCAAGCGGTATATCCAGATCACTTTTTTCTTTTCTGAAAGGGTAATTATTGCTGCCATGCATCGAAAAAGTAAACACCTGAGGTTGATCTGAGAAGATATTGGCTGTTCCATTACCCTGATGTACATCCAGGTCTATGATCAGTACTTGTTTTGCTTTTTTGTGGTCGAGCAGGTATTGTGCTGCAACTGCCTGATCATTAATCATACAAAATCCTTCGCCATGATCGCGGCTGGCATGGTGCGTACCACCGGCTATATTGAAGGCGATGCCGGTCTGCAAGGC
>Ga0247739_10000891_pt1 | contig 10730 bp, 9 predicted proteins | sample UWRJL058202B2_FD_180943 | JGI IMG/M metagenome (GOLD analysis project Ga0247739, IMG submission 180943) | Plant litter microbial communities from Arlington Agricultural Research Station in Wisconsin, United States - UWRJ-L058-202B-2 | ecosystem: Environmental > Terrestrial > Plant litter >... | reverse complement strand
CCGCTCGGCCTCTGGCTCGGTGCCCTCGCGGTGTTCCTGGTGCTGCGTCCGGTCACGCGTCGGGCGCTCACCTCGTCAGCCCGAAACGGTCGACTGGTCGCCTCCACCCTCACCCGCGCATGCCTCGTCACTGCCGCCCAGGCGATCGCCCTGGTCGCGCTGCTGCACGGTGCGCTTGGCGTCGAGTGGTCGTTGCTGCCCGCCACCCTCGGCTTCTCGCTCCTGACCGCCGTCGCGTTCACCGCGTTCCACTACCTGCTCACCATCGGCCTCGGTCGTGCGGGGCTCGTGGTGTCGCTGTTCGTGCTGGCGATTCAGATCACGTCGACGGGCGGTGTCTACCCGATCGAGGTGCTCGCTGCACCCTTCCAGGTCGTCAGCCCGTTCCTACCCCTGACCTACGCGGTCGAGGGAATGCAGGGCATCCTCGCTGGTGGCAGCGCGGCAACCGTCGCGAGCTCGGTGTTCGTGCTCCTCGGGTTCGGCATCGGCAGCGTCCTGCTGGCCCTCCTCGCGATCCGCAAGACGCGGCGGGCTGGTGCGCTCGGGTTGATCCCGGTCACGGCCTAGCCCGCGGGTCAGCCGCCGAACGTGGCGGCGACCCGATCCCACCAGTCGGCCGAGGCCGCCTGTCGATCCTCGGAGAGACGGGCGGCCTCGTCGGCGATGGCGGTGCGCTTCGACAGCACTCGGGATGTCTCGGCCGTCCCCTCCCCGGCGAGCAGCCGCTGCACCTCAAGAACACCGTCCTGGCCGAAGTTGCCGAGGGCGCCGCGGAGCTTCACACCGGTGTAGTCATCGACGGGAATGCCCACGGTCGGCACGCCCGCGGGAACCGCGAACACCACGGGGTGGTATCGGCTGCTCACGACCATCCCGGCGTTACGAGCCAGCCGTGCCCCTGCGGGGGAGTCGGTCGGCGCGACGACCCGCGCGGGCTGTGACATCGCCTCTATCACCCGGTCGTGCATCACCGAGTCGCCGCGGGAAAGGGCGGGGTCGAGCGCGCCGAAGTGGGCGAGGAACACGACCTCGAGCGGAATCTCGTCGAGCATGCTCGCGACGGCGGCGACGACGGCATCGCGATCGGCATCCCCGACGTGGCTGGCGAGGCTGACCAGGCAGTAGTCGCCGGGCTCCGCGGGGTCGGACACCAGGTAGCTGGCGTCATCGACGGTCGATGTCAGGTTGGTGAGGCCGAGCGCCCGGCACAGCTGCAGCGAGCTCGGCTCGCGCACACCCACGACAGCCGCGGATGCCAGGAGGTCGCGGACGAGGGCCGCGTCATCCCGATCCAGCTCGGGGCCCATGGTCTGGCCGGACACCACGAGAGGCTTCCCCAGCGCCGCGGCGACCGCCCCGATGGTGGCGCGCTCGAACACGTGGTGTGGCCAGATGGACGCCATGTTGCCGCCGCCCGTGACGGCGACTCCGTCGGAGTCGGCAATCGCCGCGATCACCGCGCCCGCCGGGTCGTCAGCGTCGAGCTCCACCGTGCCACGTGCGGCGCCGATCACGGCCCGCATGCGGGCATTGTTGGCCGCACGGTCGCGACCGAAACCGATGCCGGCGATTGCGGCGATGCCGTACCGCCGCGCGCTCTCCGCGGGAGCAGACGAGATGCCCGTCACGCCGTCGATTCCGCGCCGTCTCATCTCGGCCACGAATGCCTCGAACATGGCCTCATCGCCGATGTGGATCATGCCGTCGATGACCCCGATGTCGCCGATGGCAACGATGTGTGCTGGCACGCGTGTACTCCTTCTGCCCCGTTCACGCTAGCCGAATTGCAGCGCGCGGCCAGCCGCCTATCATCGAAGTGGTGTTCGACGCCGACCCAGAAGGTTGGCGATGCCAGAAGGGTCTCCGTGGGTATCCTCACTTCCCTGGATGCAGTCCAGCAGGCCGGTCGTCTCGTCGACTCGATGCGTCTCGCCGATGACCTCGCGTTCGAGGCCAGCCGCGACGGTGGGGTGCGCACGATCCGCGTCCTGGCGGCGGCTCTCCGCGGAGACGACCAGCTGGTCGCGATTGCGGCGGTGCACGCGCTGTCGGCGATCTTCGACGCGGAGGCAGACGTCGTCGTCTCGCGATTGCTCTCGGACGATCGCCGGTTCATGCGCGAGCACGCGGCGTGGGCGCTCGGCTCTCGCCTGCCCCGGTTCGACGCCGTCGGTCGCCTGATCGGACTCGTCGCCGAGGGCGGGTTCGCGGGCATGGTCGCCCAGCGCACCCTCGAGCAGTGGTCGGCCGGAGCTGCCGAGCTGATTGCGGTCGGGCTCGAGAGCGCGCTCATCGGTGTGGATGACGCGGGCGCGCGCTACCGCATCATCGAGACCCTCGGCCTGGTTCGCAGCACCATCGCCATCTCCCCATTGCTGACCATCGCCGCAGACGAGCACGAACCCGAGATCGCGCGAGTGGCTGCGATCTCGGCTCTGGGGCAGCGCCGCGGCGACGAACGCAGCGCCGCCCGTCTCGAGCAGCTCGCCGGGCGCGACGACCACCTGGGGGCGGTCGCCCGCATCGCGCTGATCGACATCACGGCAGGCGACATCCCCGTTCCGAGTCCGCACGAGGGGTTGAGCGTTGCGCAGCTCTTCCTGCACGCCGACATCGACGCCGACCTCACCCACGTCGGGTCCGGTGACAACGGGGGCATCGCCACCCTGCTGGTGCGACTCGGCGACGCGTTGATCGCCGGCACGCCGGTTGAGCGGGTGCTCACGCTATCGCGCGGTTCGGTAACGGCAGCCATCGAGAGTGCCGCCGACGTTGCGGCCGCTTCCGAGGGTCACCTCTACGGCAGGGTGCCGCCGCTCGGCGCTCCCGTACACTCCGCGAGCGCCTGGCCGCTGCGGGTGGCCGTTCGGCGGGGAATCCGGCGGATGCTCCGTGCCGCGGGTGGCATTGATGTGCTCCACCTCCGGATGGCCGACGTGGGCAGCCTCGCCGCCGCCGACGTTGCACGGGAGCTCGACATCCCCGTCGTCTTCACCGTGGCCCCCGACCCGCACGCGGTCATCGACTCGCTCGACAAATCCGGTCAGCTCACCCGCCAGAACTTCGGCGACGTCGATGAGGTCGAGCACTTCTGGTTCCGGGCGCGGCTGGTGCAGCAACTCGCCGCGAACGCCGACCACACGGTGCTCTTCCCGCGGCCGGAGCTGGAGCGCGACATGAGGGAGCTGGTGGGAATCGACATCACCGCCCACCCCGAACGGCACTCGATCGTGCCTGAGGGCATCGACATGGAGGTCATCGACCGCGCGGTTGCCGAGGCGGCCGGCCTCGCCGCCGGCCTACCGGGCACCGCGGCACTCGATCGGCTGTCCGCGCTGCTCGCGCAACTTCCGCCGGAGCGACTGGGCCTCCCGCTCCTGGTCAGCGTCGGCCGTTTCCATCGGGTCAAAGGCATGGCGACGATCGTCGAGGCGTGGGCGAACGGGCCGCTGGCCGATAGCGCCAACCTGCTGCTCATCGGCGGCGACCTCGCCTCGCCGTCGGCGGATGAGACCGAGCAGCTCACCGCGATGAACCTCGTGGTTCCCGAGGGCGACCGGCTGCGGCGCGGCCTGCTCCTCGCCGGTCACCAGCCCAACGACACCGCGGCGCGCTGGGTCGCCGCCGCTCGGTTCGGCATCCCCGGCCTTGCGGCACCCCGGGGCGTGTACGTGTGCGGCAGCCTGAAGGAGGAGTTCGGGATCGCCCTGCTCGAAGCGATGGCGTCGGGGCTGTTCGTGGTCGCTCCGAACGGCGGAGGACCGGCAACCTACGTGCAGCAGGGAATCACCGGGGTGCTCGCCCCGACCTGGGATGTCTCGCTGCTCCGCTCCGCGATGGTGGAGGCGCTCGAGACCGCGGCTGCCGAGACCGACGACAACCGGGCTGCTCTCTCCCGCGCCACGGTGGCCGAGAGCTTCACCATCCAGGCGATGGCCGGAGCCCTCGCCGAGGTCTACGAGCGGGTGCACGCCGGCCAGCGGGACCTGAGGGGCTGGACGGTCACGGCGCCGTGACGCTGCTGATCATCTCGCCCGACTACGCCTCCCACCTGCTGCCGCTCGCGACGCTCGGCACGGCGTGGCAGCAGGCCGGGCAGCGCGTGGTGGTGGCGACGGGCACCGCGACAGCACCCATTGTGGAGTCGTTCGGGTTCGAGCGCGCCCACCTGCAACTCGGCAAGGGGTCCAATCCCGGTGTCATCAGGGCCGAGCAGCAGCCGACGGGGGAGGATGACGCGCTCCGGGGCTTCTTCGAGGCGACCCGGGCCGGGATGGTCCCCACGCTCGCGTTCCAGGCGCGGGCGCGGCTGAGCGACCTGATGTGGGACCCGGTGCGGGTCGGCCGCGAGGTGCAGGCGGTCGTCGCCGCAGTCGCCCCCGACGTGGTGATCGTTGATCACCTGGCGTTCAGCGCTCGGCTCGCCCTGGTCGCAGGTGGCATCGCCCACGCGGATGTCTTGGTGGGTCATCCGTCTGCGCTTCCCGTGGGCGACGAGGTGTACGGCTTCCCGCCCATCTGGCCTCGCGCGTTCGACCCCGACCCGGACGAGCTCGCCGATCTGCGGGAGCTGTGCGAGCGCGTCAGCGAATCGTTCACCGCCGAGTGGAATTCGGCGCTCGCCGAATTGAATCCGGCCGCCCCGCCGTCGCGAGCCGCCTTCTCCGAGCACGGTGACCTGCTCCTGCTGAACTATCCGGCCGCTCTCTCCGACTCGGCCCGGGAGTTGCCTCCGCATGTCTTCCTCGGGTCGGCAGTGCGGGAGGAGGGGCCCGACGTCGAGGTCGATGAGTGGCTCGCCTCGAGCGCTGAACCCTTCGTCTATGTCAGCTTCGGCAGCTTCCTCTCCGTGCGGTCCGACGTACTCGCGCGGGTCTGCGAGGCGCTCGCGCGATCCGGCCTCCGAGCCGCAATCGCGCTCGGGTCGGCCGATCGCGCCGATCTGGGCCCGTTACCCGACGGTTGGCTGGTACGGGAGTTTCTGCCGCAGGTCACCCTGCTCGGCAGCGCCGCGGCGGCGGTGACCCACGGCGGCAACAACAGTGTCACCGAAGCCATGACATCCGGCGTGCCGCTGCTCGTGCTGCCGTTCTCCACAGACCAGTTCGCCGGGGCGGCCGCCATCGAAGCGGCGGGCGTCGGAGTGGCCCTCTCGCCGAACGATGCGACCGTGGGCGATTTGACGGATGCCCTTGCCGCCGTGATCGCGCTGCCCCGGGAGACGCTCGATGCGGTGTCGGCAGACCTGCGTCAGTCGCCGGGCAGCAGCAGGGCGTTCGCGGCGCTCTCGCCCACCAGCTGACGCATCGCCGCCGGCATGCCGGCCGCCAGGCGGTAACGCTCCATCAGTGCGGCGTTCGCGTCATACTGGTCGCCACTGCGGGGCTGCGCCTCGTGGTGCAGCGCGAACACCGAGCCGGCGACACGGCGCGGAGGCTCACCCAGCAGTGCGCCGTGGGCGAGGTACCAGGCGGCGTCCTCGTAGCCCCAGCCGCGGAATCGCTCGTCCTGGCCGCCGTGGGCGGCCCAGGTGCGCGGCGTCGTGACGTACACACCGGAGCAGGCGCCGGTGATGAGCTCGAAGTCGCAGTCCGGCAGGTCGACGCCCGCGGCGAACTGCGCGGAGCCGGATGCACCCAGCCAGTGATACTGCGTGTACGGCAGGTGCACCCGGCCGGAGTGGGCGGCCTCGGCGATCGCCGCGAGGAGGGGTTCGCGCTGCGGGATGGTGTCAGCGTCGTTGATCACCACGACTTCGTCAGGGTCGGTCACCGAGGCGACGCCGCGATTGCGCGCTCGTGACAGGTTGAAGATCTCGTCCTCCGAGTCGACGAACTGCAGGTCGACGTCGCGAATCTCCTCCAGGTACCAGTCGGCGACCGCCTCCATGGCGCGAACCCGGGATTGCTGGGCGCGCCAGGGAATCACGACAGTGAGCATCCCCTCAGCCTAAGCTGCGGTCAGGCCGCCTGGCGCGCGCGTTCGCGGCCGGCTGATTGCTCTTCACGCTGCACGTCTACCTCGACCGAATCGGGGCCGGTGCGGCGGATCTGCAACTCGGCTTCGATCTGCCGCCACATCGCCTCGTGCTCGGCAAGCGCGTGGGTGGGCGCAACTCGACGGCCCGCCTTCTCACGGACCGGATTGAATGCCGTGGCCACATCGTGCGCGATGGTGTCAGCGACGGTGGAGGCGAAGACGGCGTCATCTGCGGTTGCCCGGCCGAGCGTGATGCGGAAGCTGCCCCCGGGGCCGAACAGTTCGAACAACCGGTCGCGCATGAGATCGAACACGAGCTGCTGTTCGGCTTCGCTGCTGGCGGTGTGGCGCTCGGACATGTCCCCAGTGTGGAGGACGCGAGGGGTTAGGAGCGGTCAACACGCCGATGCGCTATCGGCATCGAAACCGCGGTAACTACAGCCAGTCGCGCTTCTTGAAGGAGAAATACAGGGCGACGGCCGACGCGAACATCAGGACCAGGGCGAATGGATAGCCCAGCCGCCAGTGCAGCTCTGGCATGAAATCGAAGTTCATGCCGTAGATGGCCGCGATCAGGGTGGGAACGAACAGGATGGCGGCCCAGCCCGAGATCTTCTTCACCTGCTCTCCCTGCGCGATACCCAGCTGCGACAGTGACCGCATCTCCTCGTTCTGGCCCTGCATCACCATCGTGGACTGCACGGTGAGCGCGTTCTGCAGAACCACCCGGAAGGCATCGGCGCGAGCCGCAGTCGCAATCGCATGGTCGAGCACGTCGCGAAGGTTGCGGCGCAGCTCGATGTCGACGTCGTGCTCGACGTACCCGGCACTCAGCGTCTCCAGCATCCCGACAAGTGGCTGCGTCGCCCGCTGGAACGCCATCGCCTCGCTGGCCAATTTGTAGATCCGACGGGAGACGGCGGGATCACCGTCGAAGAGCTGGTTCTCGATTTCGTCGATGTCGTTCTCGAGCCCGGAGATCACCGGTGCGAACTCATCGACCACCTCGTCGAAGACCGCGTAGAGCACGGCCTGCGGGCCGAGCTTCAGCAGGTCGGGTGACTTCTCGAGGCGCTTCCGCACCCGCCCGAGATCGGGGGATTCGGCATGCCGGACGGTGATCGCGAAGTTCGGCCCGACGAAGATGTGCACCTCGCCGAACTCCACCTCCTCGGGGGCGTCGAGGTAGCGCGCCGAGCGCAGCACGGTGAACACCACTTCGCCGTATCGCTCGATCTTCGGCCGCTGGTGGCCGTGCAGGGCATCCTCGACGGCCAGGGCGTGCAACCCGAATTCGGTCGCCACGGTGCGCAGCTCCTCCTCGGTGGGTCGGTACATGCCGATCCAGGCGAACCCGCCGTGGTCGCGCAGCTGCTCGAAGGTCTGGTCGAGCGACACGGGGACGGTGCTGCGGACACCCTCGTGGTAGATGGCGTTGTCGACGATCGGCATGGCCCGGCCTCTCTCGTCGGCGGTTGGTCGCGATTACACTATGCCGGATGCGAGCCAGGGCATGGATCGGAATCGGCGGCGCCGCCGCCGTGTTGCTTGCGGCCGGCCTGGTGTTCAAGCCGTGGTTGCTGTTCGTGGATGTGCGCGTCGACGACGTGCTTCCGAGCGCGGCACCGCACACCAGCGTGCCTTCGCCTGCCCAGGCTGCCAGCCCCAGCGCGAGCCCGACGCCGGAGACACCCACGGTGCTTGCAGCCGGATCATTCACGAGTCACGAGCATCAGACGACGGGATCCGCCACGATCATCCGGAATCCCGACGCCAGCCGGGTGCTGGCGATCGAGAACCTCGCGACCTCGTCCGGTCCGGATGTGCACGTATGGCTGAGGGCCTCCGACGTGGTGGAGGGGCGGGACGGATGGTACGTCGCGGGTTCGGCGGACTTCGTCGACCTCGGACCGATCAAAGGCAACCTCGGCAACCAGCTGTACGAGATTCCGGCCGACATCGATCTCTCGAAGTATCGAAGCGTTTCGCTGTGGTGCGTTCAATTCGCGGTGTCGTTCGGCGCTGCCCCGCTCACCTAGCCGGCGCTGGCCCTCCGTTGGCGCCGCGCCAGCCCGATGCCGATGTGCTTTCGCGCGAATCGGGCGGTCTCCGTCAAGAGCTCGAGCCGTTCGTGGTCGGTGCGGGCACCCCGCGTGGCTACCTCGGCGATGAGTGATCCGCTCCACCGGCGCCCGCCCAGGTACTGCAGAACCTCCGCAACGGGCTGGGTGCCGCGACCGGGCGCAAGGTGCTCGTCGAAGTGGCCTTCTGCCATGGTGCCCGTGCCGTCGCACAGGTGCACGTGGCGCAGCCGATCGCCCGCGGCCATCGCGAGTTCGAGTGAGTCGCGACCGGCCAGGGCCGCGTGGGAGAAGTCCAGGGTGATCGCGTCGCTGCCCGCGGCGATCGGGTCGTGGCCGGGCGAGAAGCCGCGCACCGTGACCGGGCCGACGGTGATCGGGAACATGTTCTCGACCGCAACCGTGACGCCGTAACGGCGCGACACGTCGCGCACGTGGCTGGCGAACCGGCGCGCGTAGCCCGGCTGCCATCGATACGGCGGGTGCACAACGACGGTGGTCGCCCCCAGGGCGACGGCGAGTTCGGCCGACCGCTCGAGCTTCTGGGCGGGGTCGCCGCTCCAGACGAACTGCGCCAGTGGCAGCACGGGTGCGTGCACGGAGAGAACGGGCAGGCTGAAGGCCCGGGCTAGTTCTGACAGCTGGGCGGCATCCTGGGTCACCGGATCCTGCGTGACCATCACCTCGACGCCGTCGAAACCCGAGAGGCCCGCCAGTCGGAAAGCCTCTTCCGTCGAGAGCGGGTAGACACACGATGTGCTCATGCCGATGCTGATCATCGCGACCAGTATGTGCTGGCTACTCGCCGGGAGCCGCGCTCTGCGGGTGAACGTCGGGTGAAGGATGGGCGGCCGATCGAACCGGGCGCCGCCCGGGCGCTGGTAACGTGAAGTGAGCCATGAATTCGTCGACGAACGCTGAGAGTACTGACTACGACTTCGTCGTCGTCTCCAACCGGCTTCCCGTCGACAGGGTTGTCGACAGCGATGGTGAGCCGAGCTGGACCCGCTCGCCCGGCGGTCTGGTCACTGCCCTCGAGCCCGTCATGCGTGATGCTGATGGCGCGTGGGTCGGGTGGGCAGGGCAGCCCGATCTCGAAGTCGCACCGTTCGAGAACGAGGGCATCCACATCGTCCCCGTCGCGCTCAGCGAGTACGACATCACGAACTTCTACGAGGGATTCAGCAACGACACCCTCTGGCCGCTCTACCACGACGTGATCTCGTCACCCGCGTACCACCGCGAGTGGTGGGAGAACTACGTGCTCGTCAACCAGCGATTCGCCGACGCGGCGGCGGCGGTCAGCGCCCACGGCGCGGTCGTGTGGGTGCAGGACTACCAACTGCAGCTCGTCCCGCGCATGCTGCGCGAAACCCGGCCCGATCTCACCATCGGCTTCTTCAACCACATCCCGTTCCCGCCCTACGGAATCTACGCGCAGCTGCCCTGGCGCACCCAGATCATCGACGGCCTGCTCGGCGCCGACGTGATCGGCTTCCAGCGCGTGGCCGACGCCGGAAACTTCTCCCGCGCGGTTCGACGGCTCACGAGCAACACCACGAAGAACCACGAGATCGAGGTGTCTGTCGCGGGCCAGCCCACCCGCCGCGTAGTCGCTCGCGCGTTCCCCATCTCGATCGACGCGGCGAGCTTCGAAGAGTTGGCGCGGCAGCCGCACATCCAGGAGCGAGCTCGCGAGATCAGGGAGGGTCTCGGCAACCCGACCACGGTGATGCTCGGCGTCGACCGGCTCGACTACACCAAGGGCATCGGTCATCGCCTCAAGGCGTTCGGGGAACTGCTGGCCGAGGGTCGGGTCGACGTCGAGGACGTGACGCTCGTGCAGGTCGCGAGCCCCAGCCGCGAGCGCGTCGCCGCGTACATGCAGCTGCGCGACGAGATCGAGCTCACCGTCGGCCGCATCAACGGCGACTTCGGCACGATGAGCCACCAGGCCATCAGCTACCACCATCACGGGTATCCCCGCGAAGAGATGGTCGCGCTGTACCTCGCCGCCGACATCCTGCTCGTGACGGCCCTCCGCGACGGAATGAACCTGGTTGCCAAAGAATATGTGGCCAGTCGCTTCGACGAAGACGGCGTGCTGATTCTCAGCGAGTTCACCGGCGCCTCCGACGAGCTCAAGCGCGCGCTGCTGATCAACCCCCACGACATCGACGGCCTCAAGGACACGATCCTGCAGGCGATCGCGATGCCCAAGCGAGACAGGGCGGCCCGCATGCGGGCGCTGCGCAAGCGGGTGCTCGAGAACGATGTCGCCCGCTGGTCGAGCAACTTCCTGCACACGCTCGAGCAGGCCCGCCTCGGCAGGTACGACCGCATCGCTCCGATGGAGCTGCCTGACGAACTCGAGTGGACCGTCGACCGCCGCTGGTCGAACTGATGGTCGACGTCGACACCGACCCACCCTGGTCGAAACTGCCCGAGCCGCTGATCGGCGCGATGCGTGAGCTGGCCCGGGCCAAGCGGCTGCTGATCGCCCTCGACTTCGATGGCACCCTTGCGCCGGAGGTGGATGATCCGGAGAAGGCCAGGGCGCTACCCGAGGCCCGCGCTGCCGTGCTGAGGCTGCTCGCCATGCCGCACACCCGCGTCGCTCTCGTCTCCGGTCGCGCGCTCGGCAGCCTCGAGCAGGTAGCGCCCTGG
>Ga0247739_10000890_pt1 | contig 10733 bp, 14 predicted proteins | sample UWRJL058202B2_FD_180943 | JGI IMG/M metagenome (GOLD analysis project Ga0247739, IMG submission 180943) | Plant litter microbial communities from Arlington Agricultural Research Station in Wisconsin, United States - UWRJ-L058-202B-2 | ecosystem: Environmental > Terrestrial > Plant litter >... | reverse complement strand
GAAGAATTATTTGATATAAATACCTGGCTGAGCGTGTTAATAACATAAGCCGCCAGGTCCGGATCTTCTGCTTCGTACTGAATTTCTATATAATCGCTCCCTCCACTGCGAAATATAGTCAGTTTGCTGCTTAGTGCTTCCGCATCATAATGCATATCCTCAATAAGCTTACTCAGGGATTTTTCATAAGGTTTCCATAGAAAAAGTTCTTCTCTGGAATTATATTTTTTAGTGATTAAGGCAATTGCTTTACGCTTGTCAGCATTGCTCATATTCGCTAATTGCTTAACCGGTTCGCGCCAGACAGAATCCTTTGTACCTTTTAAATCATTCAGTATCAAACGATATGACACCTGGTCAAGGGTTCTTTTAAGTCGCATTACCTGAATAAGGCTTTCAAATTTTCTGCTGATCTGCGAATCCTGCTCGTCTTTCGATTTTGTAACTACCTGATCGGTCTTATCTACTAGCCCGGTTGCAATACGGGCATGGGAATCGTAAGAATCGGGAAGTCTTTTTACTAAAAAATAGCAAACGATAATAGTGATTAAAGGGACCAGGATAAGAGTCACTTTATTGCGTTGTAATAACTTCAGAAACTGTAAAAAATCAGTCATTTTATATTTTCTAATGTTTGTCCTAATAGTTCTTCCAGGCTGCTTTTGGCGACTAACATTTCACTTTCTGCATTGATAATATTTTGTAAATGATCAGAATGCATGACCAGGATTTTATTGTAATTTTCTATATTTTCTTCTCCTTTTTCGAAACGATGCTTTATATTGGAAAGCATGCTTTCCACATCCAGCAAGGAACCCGAACGTAAGCGAAGCGATACCACTTTTTGTACATACACATAATATCGTTTTTTCACTTCTGCCTCCATACTAAGATCAAAAGCTTCTTTGTCAAACTGTGCTGCGGCAAACTCACTTTTTGATTGTTTAATTACACTGGGCTTTTGCACTAATGAACCGATATTGGCAAAGAAACCAAACTGATAACCACCAAGGATTTTGTCCGTAAGTGGTGCGGTATTGTTAGTAGGACTATATACATAGGAAAATGAAAGAATATCAAAATATGATAATTTAGCTTTCTTTATCCCCATTTCAGCCACATTTATCCGGGCTTCATACATTTTAACTTTGGGATAGTTGGTCTTACAAACCGTTATCAGTTTTTCCAGATACGCATAAGAAATATCTTTGCTCAGTGATTCCTGAGCTTGCGAATCATGAATTAAAAAAAACAGAAAAACCAAAAAAATGGCATATTTCATCTGCATTACTTTTGAAATAATATATTATTAAAACTTACTTTTGTTTACTGCGATACTCTGTATATGTTTGACAAAAAATCTTCAATCTCAACGTTTAACTAAATTATTTCCAATGCCATTTTCTGATTTTATCCGTAATAACGCCCGTTTAAAAAAACTTTTTCATTGGATGCTTATTCCCACTAATCAGGCACGTCCGCGTCTCTGGGTGCGAATATTCTTAAATCCATTTTACCATAGCAAAGGCGATCATGTAATCATAAGGCGCTGGGTAAGAATGGATGTTGTCCCATTTAATCATTTTTCAATCGGAAACAGATCTGTAATTGAAGATTTTAGTACGATAAATAATGGTGTAGGGAGTGTACAAATCGGAGAGAATTCTTTAATTGGTTTAGGTAATGTTATTATTGGACCGGTAAAAATTGGAAATAATGTTATTCTTGCTCAAAACATCGTGGCAAGCGGTCTAAACCATAATTACACCAATGTTGTTTTGCCAATTCACCAGCAAGGAACTACGGTTGCTCCAATTGTTATTGACGACGACTGCTGGATTGGTGCCAATGCTGTAATTGTTGCCGGAGTTACGATTGGAAAACATTGTGTTATAGCAGCCGGGACGGTCGTCACCAAAGATATTCCTCCTTACTCTGTTGCTGTTGGAAACCCTTCGCGCATCATTAAAAAATATGATTTTACACAAAAGGAATGGGTCAAGGCCTATTAACATTTATAGAGTCTTTTTTTGGATAGATTAATTGAAAAGCAAAATATTCGTTAGAAACCTAATTGTATTATACGTCCTCTGATTGCAATAGAGCAGGAAATGTTTTTAATATGATAGACATATCCATCATGAAAGAAAAATTCTTGGCATAAGTAATGTCAAGCTGCGCTCTTTCATCTTCTGACATATCTGCTTTACCTTTACCCCGCTTTGTTACCTGCCATAAACCTGTCAGTCCGGCCGGACCGGCAAAACGCAGGATCTTGTCATCCGTCGTCATTTTTTCTGCTTCGTATAATGGTAAAGGTCGGTTACCAACCAACGACATGTCTCCTTTTAAAATGTTAAGAAGCTGGGGAAGTTCGTCCAGACTAGAATTTCGTAGGAATTTCCCTATGCGTGTGACACGAGGGTCATTTTGAAATTTCATGAACGCTGCTTTCTGATCTTTTTGAAAATGGTATAACTTTTCGCAAATTTCCTTTCCATCCAGAAAAAGTAAACTTTTACATTTGTTTCCTGACTGGCAATCGTCACAAAGACCTCTATTTTCAATTTGCTGTATCGGTTCCGGACTTTTATTATACATACTGAGTGCCGCCATTTTTCTGATCATCTGATCCGCATCTGTACGCATTGTCCTGAATTTGTACAGATCAAAGATTTTGTATCCGCTGCCTACTCTTTTCGATCTGTAAAAAACAGGTCCTTTGGAATCTAATTTTATCAGCAATGCTACCATTCCTAAAACAGGAAGAAGCAGCAATAAGGCCATTCCAGTTGACAATACATCGATGGCTCTTTTCCAGAGTGGTGTTTTGTGACTTTGTAAACCTACTTTTTCAGAAGCCTTACTCGCTACGTACCATTGTCGTTTTTTGAAATAACGAAGCCTGGTCATTAAATCTCCTCTTTCAAAATAAACTGAAAAGACATCATCTGCATGTTTAACACGTGCTTTATGAATAATTTCGTCGCTTAATTTATCTACAAGAAGTATAAACGGAATATTACCCAAACGGCCGCTTCCCCGAATTTTATCGAGTAATTCCCAGCCCTCTGTGTCTACATTGGCAATGATAACATCTGCCGGGAATTCTTCTAAAGCATTCAATACTACCTGCTTATTATCAAAGTATTCGATTTGTAATGAATTTCCGTAGTTTTCAGAAAACCATAAATATTCATCAAAATTCTTACTAAGATAAATTACTCTAAAAAGAGCTGTTTGAACCTTAGGTTCATAGACAGTTCCAACGGTTGTGCCAGTAAGTTCCATTCTGATAGTAATTAAGAGGAGTACCGTTTGCTACGACGTAAAATAGCATTGATTTTTGCATGCACTTCCATTGGATTGAAAGGCTTTAACATAAAGTCATCAGCACCTAAATTCAAGCATTGTATTCGTTCGCTGCTTTCATCGGATCCTGATAGTATAATTACCGGAATATCTGCGTATAAATTACTGGCTTTGGTAATTTTCAGAAATTCCTTCCCACTGAGATTGGGCATATTGAGGTCGGCAATAATAAGATCAGTTTCGTTGCCCTCTTCAAGCCACAACATACCTTCTGACCCATCATTCTTAATATTTACGTTAAAATCTTTCTTTAGAAAATGTTCAAGTATCTTACAAATGCTTGGTTCATCATCTATGATTAGTAAATTTTTTTTAATATTCATTTGTTGAGTAAAATTTCCTATAATTGTGTTATTTAATAGTCTACTGCCAGCTTCTCTGCTTAAAGTATTCCTGCACTAATAATTTTCCCTAAAATCACCCTCACATTACACAGCATTATTTCAAGAAACATCTCTCCTTTTGGAGTTAACAAGAAATATGGATTTGATAGCCTGCGTTACAATTTTAATGTTACATTCCTACGTAGAAAAACTTTTAACCTCTATTTATTACTACACATTCACTAAAAATCCTATTTATAATTAGTTACCAACTATTTACAACAAATTAGTAAGCAAATTATATCACTCATGCAATATCACAAAAAATATTCTACATTTCAAAGTTTACCAATAAAATTAATTCTACCTAATTTATAATTTAATTATTTAAAATATAGTAGGAAATATTTAGGGCAGTGGCGAAGCTCACCCATAAAATATAGGGTAAGTTAAGATAGGATGCAATAGGTTTTGCTTGATAAAATAGCCTCAGCATCAGTACAATGCTTAACCAGAGAATCACAATTTCAATTAATGCCAATCCGATATTTTTAAAATAAAAAAAATAAAAAACTCCATAAAAAGTTTAATATTAATTGTATCCAGTATATTCTGATAGCCTGTTTTCTTATCTCAGTGGAAGGAAGCTGCCAAATCATAAATATTGAAATTCCCATTAAAATGTACAAGGTCGTCCATACGGGTCCAAAAATCCAGTTAGGCGGATTAAATGACGGTTGGTTTAATGATGCATACCATCCCGGTATTGCTTTTGAAGTAAAAAATCCGGCAATAGCACCTACTGCCAGTGGTGGTAAAACAGATAAAAGAAGTTTGGTAAAAGTATTTATTTTCATATATCAACTAATTGTACATACGTATCTTCATCCAGCCTTAAAATAAGTGTTCCAGGCAAAAACCAGAAAATGTAAATATTAAGTAAATTAAGTATGAATATAACTATAAAAGCGGCAACGCCCGCTGACGCAGAGGAAATTGCACTATTCAGTCGAAAATCATTTTACGAGAGCTTTGCAGATCAGAATACAGAAGAAAACATGGAAAAATTTATGCTGCAATTTTCTGTAAACTCACTTGTTGAAGAAGTGAAAAATCCGGACAATATATTCATAACGGCGCTTAAAAATGATGTGATTATTGGATATGTAAAACTCAACAAGTATGGGAAACCAGTTGAACTTGCTGATGAGAAAGCAATAGAAATTGCCAGAATTTATATTGATAAGACAATGACCGGCCAGGGAATTGGAAATATGCTAATGAAGTACAGTCTTGATCTGATAAAGGATTTAAAAGCGAATACCGCCTGGCTTGGAGTCTGGGAAAATAATAAAAATGCAATAGCATTCTATGAAAAATGGGGCTTTGAGCGATTTGGTGAACATATTTTTATGCTCGGTGATGATCCGCAGACGGACTGGCTGTTAAAAAAAGAAATCATCTAACTAAGTGAAAATTGTACAGCGGATATTACTTTGCCTTAAATTTTATGGTAACGTCTGCCCGTTTTCCTGCTTCTATTAGATTGCCTTTAAAAGGTTTCCAGGCTGGTCCTGAGGTAATTATTTTTATTGCTTTATCGAAAAGCTCCGTGGTTCCAGTGGTTCTAAAATCAGATAAAGAGCCATTCAAATTCACCAAAAACGAAACTTTTACATTTCATGATGACAAGAAGGATGCAGGAGAAATGGGTTCCGGCCATACTGTAACTGCTATTTATGAAATTGTTCCCAACGGAGTAGAAAGCGATTATCTTGCCAAAACGGACGATTTAAAATATCAGCAAAACACTTCATCAGAACAGGGAAAACAGATGAGTTATTAACCTTAAAAATCAGATATAAAATCCGGATAGCGACGTCAGTAAATTGTTTGAAATTTCAGTTAAAAACAAATCCCAATCAATAGAATCGACTTCTGAAAATTTCCGTTTTGCAGCAGCTGTTGCAGAGTTTGGATTATTGTTAAGAAACTCTGAATTTAAAGGAAATGCCTCTTATGAACATGTTATCAGTCTTGCCAAAAGTGCGTTTGGAAAAGATGAAGAAGGACATCGTTCGGAATTTGTACGTTTGGTAAAAACGGCACAAGCATTGGATAATACGAAAGAAATTGTGAGAAAAGATTAAACTGGCATAAAGTTAACTACCCGTCCTACGTCAAAAAACCGTAGTACGGGCACAAATTAACTTAAAGCTTTCTTCAACAACGATTTACCTTTATCACCATATTGAAGAGACAATGCTGCATTTCGTCCGGGATCACTCATTTTGCCCCAGGTTTTTCTCAACACATCAATCATTTTCTCCTCAGATAATTTTTCAATCAGATCGTCATATTGAAATTCGAGAAACACCAGACAAAGTGCATTTTCCATTGTCTGCACTTCCGGATCGGATTTTATTTTTTGTTTCTGGATAATTTCTTTAACTCTCACTATTTCATCTTCCTCATAACCAACAGACTGTAATATCTCAGCTGCTTTTTGAGCATGAAATTTAGAAAGTTCACTTCTCCATTTCAAATAACCGACCCGTCCTTCCGGATAAGAATTTCTCGCAATTTCCCATCTTCCGATATGCTGGCTTCTCGATGCAAGCAACAGACTTTCACTTGCATTTACTTCCAGTTTTTTTACCCATTCATATAGTTTGAGTGCATAAAAATATTCGGAAGGATAATTTTCTCCATTCCATGTAACCAGTTCAGGAGATTGCTTATTATATTCATCAAAAAGTATAAATGCTTCTTCTAATTTTGTCATGGTGATTTATAAATATGAAGCCAGTAAGGTTACTTGCTCTTAAATTTTAATGCAATTTTCGTCATTCTCGGATAATCATAAGCTGTACTTTGGGTTTTCATTACAAACGAATCCTTTGTTACATCTTCCGGTAATATTGTCCATGCGCCGCCTTTGTTATCAACAGCAACAACAGTAATATCGGCCTTATTCAACTTCCACCGAAGCAGCATTGGTTTGGTATCACCAATAAAATATCCTTCAAAATCACCATTTGTTTTAAAGCGTACCATTTCCATATATCTTTCAAAATCTACTCCTCCGAACTGCTTTATCAACTTGCCATTTTTAAAAGTAATGGCATCGTTCACAGTAATTTCTTCAATCAGCCATTTTGGAGCAACGGTCAAAATTTCTGATGCTTCTTTCGGGTCATCAGCAGCCTGTCGGCAGGATTGAACCGCCAAGATAAATTGCAAAACCAAAAACAATAAAGTCAGTCTTTTTCCAAATATCATATTTCAATTTAAGCTTTTTTTGATTGAACTAAGTTATCTTACTTTTTGACAATATTTAGTAAAAAGTGACTAAAACAGAGTAAAATAGCTTATAAAACAAGTTGTTCAAATAATCTGGTAACGGTTTCTCCTGCATCATTACAAAATCCGGGATGTACTTTTGAACTTTGGATCACACTACTTCTGGTTGCAGTCAGCCACCGAAAACGGGAAGCTAATGGCAACTGACCGATCGTTCCGGCATCACGGCCACCAATACAAATCTTTTCCAGCGCCTTTAAATAAGTATTCAGTTCTGCCACATCCGTGTCTTTTGATATAGCGAGAATTTTTTGTTCATTTAATTGATACAAAACCTTTAAAAACTTTTGGCTATGACAATACAAAATTACTCCTACATTGATAAATTCCTCCCGTTCCACCCTTGGTACAACGCGGATAACGGCGTACTCAAATAAGTGTTTCTCTTGCATGTTTTGCTTCTTTTATAAAAATTGCTGAAGACGCAATCCGGGTTATCAAAAATTGGGCATAAACCTTCCGAAGTTCATCAGCCGGCTCATCTGACGTCCCGATAAGCCATTCATCCGGAATCAGTGATACTACGGAATTAATGCTTTCTTCATCAAGAATAGTGCGAAATTCAGTGTCTACCACATCAAGTTCTGATGCCCGGGGTAGTAATACATGATCTTTTACCTGAACAAATGGTCTTTTCGCCTGTTCTTCCCAGTTCTGCCAGGAATGATGAAAATATAAAGCAGCGCCATGATCAATCAGCCAGAGTTCCTTGTGCCACATAAGCATGTTAGTATTCCTGGCTGTGCGGTCTACATTTGTTAGCAGGCAGTCCATCCATACAATTTGTGAAGCCAGTTTCGGATCAACGGATGTCACTAATGGGTCAAATGTAATAGCGCCGGACAAATAATGAATAGCCAGATTCAGGCCGGTACTTGCTCTTAATAAATCCTGGATTTCCTCATCAGCTTCTGTTCGTCCAAATGCTTCATCCAGATTGGCAAAAACAATTTCCGGCATCCGCAACCCCAACAACCGGCATATTTCACCACCTATCAATTCAGCAATTAGTGCTTTTAAACCTTGCCCCGCACCACGAAATTTAAGAACATAGAGAAAATCATCGTCGGCTTCTGCTATTGCCGGAAGTGAGCCGCCTTCGCGCAACGGAGTAACATAACGGATTACATTGACTGTCCGGAGTTCAGGTAGTTTGTTATTCATAAATCAGCATTCGAAATTCTTAACAGTTGCGCGAAGAAACGAAGAAAATCAGGAATCATTCACCTGCCTAAGGCAAGTTTTGATATAGGGATTTAAAATAAATCCTGATTGGTATAAAAAAGTAGCCAGCTGCTCATCATTACTTTTAAGCTATTACTCCGTTTCAATCAGGACAAATTGGAGACAATCAATTTTATATCCGGCTCTTAAAAATTTTGTCATGCATGAAATGGGGAAAATCAATACTACTATACATGATAATTTTATCCGTGCCATTCTATCCGACAAAGAAATTGCCAGAGCATATTTCAGCAATTTCCTACCCTCATTTGTCTCAAGTCAGCTCGATTTTACGACGCTAACACAAATGCCGGAAACATATTTATCCAAAAATCTGCAAAAAACGATGTCAGATATTGTGTATTCCTGTAAAATGAACAGTGATGCTGAAATTAGAGTATGTCTGCTGATTGAACATAAAAGTTATGTAGATAAATATACACCAATTCAAATCGGCAGTTATATTTTTTCCGGTTATGAAAAGCAGATTGCCAACAAGGAAAATCTATCGATTATTATTCCGGTGGTATTATATCATGGAAAGGACAGATGGGAATATAAAACTATTTCTGGCTTATTTAAAAATTTGCAATCTGAGTGGAAAAAATTTCTCCCCGTTTTTGATTATGTTTACAATAATCTGGGTGAGATATCAGATGAGAAGGTGGAGGCGTTACATAATAAATTTCTTACAGCTTCTCTCCTATCATTGAAACATACGTTTCAAAAAAGTTGGCTTGAATTAAATGCGCATCGGATATTGGTTCTAACCGAAGAGGCCAATGAAAATTTACAGAGAAATTTAACCGTTTATTTGTTCGCGAATAGCGGACTGGAAGAGCAAGAAATTATAGAATTATTACAGTCAATACCATCAACATTAAAAGACAAAGTCATGAGCACATTAGAAATATTTGAGAAGAAAGGCTTAGATAGGGGTATTGAAAAAGGAATTGAAAAAGGTATAGAGTTAAGTAAAATAAGTTTTATTAAAAACCTTTTATTAAATACCGACCACACCATCACCAAAATAGCAATGCTTGCAGAAGTTTCCGAAGAATTAGTTATTAAAATCCATTCAGAAATTAATTTGAAAAATTAGCAAAAAAGGGCCGAAACCCTCTTAATTCAATATTCAATTCTAATATTTAAAATTTACGGTTTCTCCCGGACTGTAAGTGATTTAAACCGCATAGTCAGATCCGTTAAAGATTTTTCAACACCCATACGTTCCAATGAAGATGCCCCAACAAACCCATCAGCATCTGTACCATCAAGCACTTCGCGAACATCTTCCGGCGTATTAATAGGCCCGCCGTGTGCTAAGAAAAATATATCCGGATTCACTTCCCGTGCAGCTTCTATAATTTTCTGAGTCCGTTCTATCGCATCATCCATTGTACAGGACGCGTCAGTCACACCAACAGAACCTCCTACCGTAGTTCCGACATGAGCGATAATTGCATCCGCGCCTGCTTCCGCCATTTGCTTTGCTTCTTCCGGTTTTGCTACGTAAACAATGGTAAACAAATCCATTTTTGAGGCAATCCGTATCATTTCAACTTCTTTGTCAAAACCCATTCCGGTTTCTTCCAAAACATTCCGAAAATGTCCGTCTACAATAGAATGTGTCGGGAAATTATTAACACCAGAAAAACCCATTTCCTTTACCTTTAACAAATGATGCCACATTCTGCGCCGGGGGTCAGAGCCGTGAACACCACAAATCACAGGAATCTCTTCAACAACGGGTAATACTTCGAATTCACCAATATCCATCGCCTCGGCATTCGCATCTCCATAAGCCATCAAACCAGCAGTAGAACCATGACCAGCCATTCTGAACCGTCCGGAATTGTATATAATAATCAAATCAGCACCGCCTTTTTCTATAAATTTCGCACTGATTCCAGTTCCGGCACCAGCAGCTATAATCGCTTTTCCCTGATCTAATGTTGCTTGTAAACGGTCTCTTACTTCCTGTTTTGTATAAGGGTTTCCCTTACCTGTCCATGGATTTGGCATAATCGTTTTTTAATATTTATACTTTTATTTACTACTTTATTTCTTGAACCAACTTCAAAATTTCATTGATTAATTCGTCTTTTGAAGCAAATTTAATAAGGTTTTTACCAATGTTTCAGCAAACGCATTATCATTAATATTAGTATCTACTTCTATGATACTAATACTTTCTTTCGCATTATTTTTGATCGAATCAAATAAAATCTGATCAATTTCAGGATGATAAAATATACCTCCTTCTGCATCAATCTGGGATATTCCTTTTAATGGTAAAACTATGGTAACAGGAGCAGAAGATCGGTTTAGTTTTTGTGCAAGATTTTTCCCCAAAATCCTGTTTTCTTCTTCATCTGTTCGCATTAAGGTTACATCCGGTGCCCAGCTATAAAGTTTACGGTTTTTATACTGCTTAGGAACGGTATCCAA
>Ga0247739_10000889_pt1 | contig 10745 bp, 7 predicted proteins | sample UWRJL058202B2_FD_180943 | JGI IMG/M metagenome (GOLD analysis project Ga0247739, IMG submission 180943) | Plant litter microbial communities from Arlington Agricultural Research Station in Wisconsin, United States - UWRJ-L058-202B-2 | ecosystem: Environmental > Terrestrial > Plant litter >... | reverse complement strand
GTTTTAATAAAAGCATTAAAAGAGCTGACAAGTGATGCAGATAAAGCTTTAACCAAAGGTCCTTATTCTGTGACTTTTAAAAGCAAAATTCCTCCAAGCGGTGACAAGCACGATTATATGAGTGTCGGCCCGTACTGGTGGCCGGATTCCTCCAAAGCCGACGGATTGCCATATATCAGAAAAGATGGTCAGATTAATCCTGAACGGTATTCAATTAAAGATGCAGATTTCCACAACTCAATGTGTTCAGACGTTTATCAGTTGGGTTTGACCTGGTATTTTACCAATGATAAAAAATATGCTGATCATGCTGTAAAACTATTAAAGGTTTGGTTTTTGGATCCTGCAACCAAAATGAACCCGAATTTAAATTTCGGTCAGGCAATACCGGGAAGAATGAATGGCAGAGGCATTGGAATTATTGATACACGTGGTCTTGCAAAACTGATTGACGGTATACAACTTTTGAAAAATTCTAAAAGTTTGTCTGCTGCCGACTATAAAGGAATTCAGGATTGGTATAAAGAATTTTTAACCTGGATGCGTACCAGTCCGATTGGATTGGACGAAGCCGACGAGTTTAACAATCATGGAACATGGTACGATGTGCAAACGGTTTCGATGGCTCTTTTTACAGGACAAAAGGATCTTGCCAAAAAAATACTCGAAGAACAAACGAAAAAACGTATTGAAAGCCAGTTAAAAGAAGATGGAAGCCAGCCTCACGAACTCGCAAGAACGCTTTCCTGGAATTATTCCTTCATGAACCTGACAGGATTTTTCGAATTAGCAAGCCTGGGAGAAAGTGCAGGAGTAGATCTTTGGCATTATGTCAGTCCGGCCGGTAAAAGTTTGAAATCGGCTTTTACATGGATGCTGCCTTTTGCTGAAAAGAAAAAAGAATGGACTGCCAAACAGATTAAAGCTATTCATTATGAGGACTTTATTGATCTGGCGAAAATGGTTTCTGTTAAATATCCTGATTTGGATATGAAGAAATTGCCGGAGTCCGGGAATGCTGAAAAAAATAACCTGCTTTTACTCACGAACGGAATATACTGAAATGAAAAAAATCCTGATCCTGCTTTTCTTATTCTTCACTGTTTCCGCTTTTGGTCAAAAACAACCAGTTGTTAATTCCGGAACAGACGTTCTTAAAACCATTAAAAAAGCGCATCCGCGTTTGCTATTATTAAAAGGTGAAGAGCAATCTCTACTTACCCAAATTAAAAAACACAATGAATGGAGTAAAATCCATCAGGAAATACTGGCAGAATGTGATAAAATTATTGAGTTGCCTCCGGTTGAAAGAATTAAAACCGGAAGAAGACTTCTTAGTAAATCACGTGAAGCGCTACGTCGTTTATTTCAGCTTTCTTATGCATACAGGACTACAAAAGAAGATAAATATTTAAAAAGAGCGGAGAAAGAGTTGCTCGCCATTGCTGCTTTTGAAGACTGGAACCCTTCTCATTTTCTGGATGTCGCCGAGATGACCATGGCCGTAGCAATCGGCTACGACTGGCTTTATGACGGATTATCTGCCGAAACCAGAAAGACGATTAAACAAGCAATTGTAACAAAAGGCCTGGAACCATCTTACAACAAAGATTATAACTGGTTTTTAACAGCAGAACACAACTGGAACCAGGTTTGTAATGCAGGTATGACTTTCGGGGCACTGGCAATTGCCGAAGATGAACCGGAACTGGCTGCAAAGACAATTAATCGTGCCGTAGAAACTTTGCCAAAATCGATGATCACTTCTTACCAGCCGGACGGAGCTTATCCGGAAGGTTTTAGTTATTGGGAATATGGAACAAGTTTTAATGTGCTGTTTGTGAGTGCAGTTGAAAAAGCCTTGGGTACTGATTTTGGTTTGTCCCAATCACCAGGTTTTTTGAAGACAGCAGGATTTCTGGAAAATCTGGTTGGTCCGACAGGGCTTGCACACAACTGGGGCGATAGTGGTTTGAAAGACGGTTTGAGCCCGGCCATGTTCTGGTTTGCCGAAAAAGTAAAAGATCCTTCACTTTTATGGAGCCAGAAAAAATTATTAAGCAGCGGATCAGGTAACAATATCAATAATCGTCTTTTGCCTGCCTTACTGGTTTGGGGCGTAAAAACAGATCTTGAAAAAATTAAACCGCCTGCAAAAAAAGTCTGGGTGGGGCAGGGGCCTTCTCCGGTTGGTTTAATGCGCACTTCCTGGACGGATCCAAATGCTATTTTCGTTGGTGTTAAAACCGGTTCTCCTTCTGTAAATCATGCACACATGGATGAAGGTTCGTTTGTGCTGGATGCGCAGGGCGAAAGATGGGCGATGGATTTTGGCATGCAGGATTATAATTCGCTGGAAACAAAAGGAGTTGATCTTTGGAACCGTACGCAAAATTCGCAACGGTGGCAGGTTTTCAGACTGAACAATTCCGCACACAATACATTGTCCTTCGATGGACAGCTTCAAAATGCAAAAGGCTTTGCCAAAATAGATAAGTGGTCAGATAATCCTGCTCAGCTTGCGGTTATAACTGATCTTTCCCAAATGTATGAAGGACAGGTAGCTGCTGTAAAAAGAGGGATTTCCATTCAGAATGAGAAGTATGTTGTAATTCGTGATGAGGTTAAAACATCTGATAAAGCCACCACAATTCGATGGAATTTGCTGACCCCGGCCACGGTTAAAATTGTCGATGGTAAAACAGTGGAGCTTTCCCAAAATGGAAAAACAATGCTGCTGATTTTTGATACAAAAGCAAAAATTGAGATTAAAACCTGGTCTACAACACCAACGCACGACTATGACGCACCTAATCCAAATACACAGTTTGTCGGTTTTGAAGCAGTTTTGCCAGCCAATTCAGAGCATAGTTTTAATACTTATTTTACAACTTCCGCAGATATTATATCTACAAAATCGCTTTCAGAATGGTCGGTAAAATAGAGAAATTTCTTGGGTCATATCTTAAATCTAGAACAGGAGTGAGGATTAAATCTGCCCTCTTTTTATCTCTTATTTTAAGCTGTTCAATTGTAAATGCACAAAAACAATCCGCCAAAACATCTCTTGCAATTCCGGTTGACAAAGTCTGGTCTGGTCATTCGGTAGGGTTTGATCTGATCACGACCGACAAATTTCAATATGTCTGTTATTACGATTCTGCCAGAAATATGGTCGTTGCTCAGCGTCCTTTAAATTCTAAAGAATGGAAAAGGACCTTACTTCCTACCAAAGTAGGTTGGGATAGTCATAATTACATAGATATGATTGTTGATAAAAATGGCTTCATTCATATCTCAGGAAATATGCATAATGTGCCACTGATTTATTTCAGATCTGAAAAACCGGAAAATATTGACTTATTTGAAAAACTGGCCATGACTGGCAAAAATGAAGAACGGTCAACTTATCCGGTTTTTTTCAAAGACCAGAAAGGGGAGCTTTATTTTCAATACCGGAACGGAGGGAGCGGTGACGGCATTACGTATTGGAATAAATACAATGCAGAAAACAAAACATGGAGCGGACTTTTCGATACGCCGTTTTTTGATGGTGAAAAGGAAGCTAATGCGTACATGTCAAATCCACAGCCCGGCCCTGACGGTTATTTTTATGTGATCTGGATGTGGCGTCTTTCACCTATTGCGAACACCAATCATAATCTGTCTTGTATTCGGAGCAGGGATTTACTTTCCTGGGAAAATATGAAAGGTGATAAAATCAGTTTGCCGGTTAAATGGAGTGATACCAAAGCGGTTGTTGATCCGGTTGCTCCCTGGAACGGTCTGATTAACATGAGTTTTCAGATTAGTTGGGATAAAGAAAAAGTGGCTTATATCAGTTACCATAAATTTGACAAGAACGGAATCAGCCAGGTTTTTGTCAGTCGCTGGGAGAAAGGTTTATGGCAAATTTATCAGATCAGCGATTGGAAAGATTTTACCTGGGATTTAAACAGAGGTGGATCTTTAAGAAATTCTGTGAGTATTTCAGCAGTAACAGATCTGGGAAATGGTAATTTGAGTGCCAATTTTATGCATGAAAAACATGGTTCCGGCAGCTGGGTTCTTGATAAAAATTCATTAAAAATAAAGCAAACCCTGCCTGCAAAAACCGGCGCTGCTGTCACCGGCTTACCTGATATTGTTCTTGCAAAAGATATGACGGCTCAAAGGAAAACAGATAACACCGGCAGGTTTATTATGCAGTGGCAAACCCTGCCGACTTTTCAGGATAAACCAAGGCCGGAACCATATCCTGCGCCTTCGGAATTGGTTATTTATGAGGTAGTTGGAAATTGATGATTTCATTGAAAGATTTGGAATTGTGCATATTACCAGGAGGTTTGACATTACCAGCTTCATCTGCCTTAGGCAGATTTCTTGGGTAGAAAACAGAAGATAAGTTGCTCATTAGCGTTCCATCGGAACGCCTCGTAGTTTGGTCACTATTTATTAGCAGTAAAAATTTGCAATATGAATTGAATAAATACCTAAACCTGAAAAATGAAAATAACTATCAAACTTCTTATTCTCTGTCTCTTTTCTGTTCATGTCCAAGCCCAGTTCATCCATCCCGGGATGCTGAATAATAAAGCTGATTTTCAGTTTGTCAAAACCAAAATAAAATCCGGAGAAGAACCATGGAAATCGGCTTGGGAAGAGTTACAGAAATCTCCGGAAGCACAATTATCCTGGATACCTCAGCCGGTCAAAGTTATTATTGTTGGCTTTTACAGCAAACCTGATGTTGGTGGAACGGCCTTTCGAAAAGATGGAGATGCTGCATATACTTCGGCATTGCAGTATGTGATTACCGGCAATAAAGTTTACGCGGAAAAAGCAATTGAAATTATTAACGCCTGGTCATATTCCCTTGATTCGGTTACCGACGGAAATAAAAAATTACTGGTTGGTATGGTCGGGATTAAATTTTTGAATGCGGCTGAACTGATCCGGCACACGTACAAAGATTGGGAAAAGAAAGACCAGCTGGCATTTGAGAAAATGGTTATGAATATCTGGTTTCCTTTGTTAAAAGATTTTATGCCGGGTTACAATGGAAATTGGGATGCTGCTATTGCCCAGACGATGATTTGCATCGGTATTTTTATGGATCGTCAGGATATTTTCGATCTTGCTTATAACCAGATTTTGAAAGGAAAATCGAACGGAGCAATTAATAATTATTTCAATGAGTGGGGCCAATGTCAGGAAAGTGGGCGCGACCAGGGACATACACAAATGGGACTTGGATTTATAAACACAGTTTGTGAAATTGCCTGGAAACAAGGTCGTGATTTATATGCTGCTTATGACAACAGGCTGGCTTTAGGTTATGAATATACTGCAAAATATCAGCTTGGAGAAGATGTGAAATATGTGAAGTATAAAACTTTTCAGGGGAAAGAAGTTTTTGGCGATAGTATTTCGGCTATTGGAAGAGGTAAGTTTTCACCCATTTATGAACGCGCCTACCATCATTACCACGATCGTATGAAAATGGATTTGCCTTACACAAAACGGGCATTGGACAAAACCAGACCCGAAGGAGCCAATGCTGGTTACATGTCCTGGGCTACCTTGCTGACGGCAGGTTTTCCGGTTAAATAAAATAGAAATTAATTCTGCCTGAACCACTATCATGAATAAGATCCTGATTATCCTCTTAATTTTTACCCTCAATACTTTTGCCCAGACTGTCCGGAAACCGGGAGAAAATTATTCAATTCCCGTGGAACCGGGAAAAGGACAACCTGATACTGATCTGGAAAAAATCCGGGCGCGCGTAGTTGGCGATTTGCTTGAACCGGCTGTGAACAATGATAGAATCACTCAATTAATAAAATCACAAAAACCAGACGGAACCTGGCCTGACATTAATTATGAAGATGTATCAAAAACTGGATTTGAGCACAGTCAGCATTTAAATAATATGCTGGAACTGGCCAGGGCTTTCAAAAAAAACGGATCTGCATTTTATGGAAAAAATGAGGTGAAAAAGTCAGTTTCAACAGCACTGGATTTCTGGATCGATCATGACTTTATTTGTGAAAACTGGTGGTGGAATGAAATGGGGACGCCGCATTTAATGATTAATATTCTTCTTGTTTTAGATACAGATTTGACCGAACGACAGAGAAAAGAAGGAGTCAGGATTGCCGGCAGGGCTAACCTGGAAGCATCAGGGGCAAGGCCAGGCGGTGACCTGATCCAGATTGCCGGCATGTTGGGCAAACAGGCATTGTTTCAGCGGAATGCAGAAGTCCTGACAAAAGTAATTGCAGTAATGGCTTCTGAAATTAAAGTTTCAACAGGCAGAGGAATGAAACCTGATCTGAGTTTTCATCACCGGACTGATAACGTAATTTCTATCCTGGCTTATGGAACCGGTTACGCCAGCGCATTTGCTTATTGGGCTGTAAAAATTGCCGGAACAAAATATGTTTTTCCGGAACCGGCCATGAAACTGTTGGTTGATTATTTTCTGGATGGAATTTGTCAGTCGCTGATTTATGGAAAATATCCTGATCCAGGGGCAGAAAACCGTGGTATTACCAGAAAAGGAGCGTTAAAACCCGTCGGGCCAGAATTGGCTGAAAACCTTTTGACAGCAACCTCTTACCGCAAAAGTGAGCTTGAAAATATTGTTAAAATCCGCAAAGGAGAAATCAAACCAAATCTGACGAGAGACTTTTATTTCTGGCATTCTCATTATTACACACATCAGCGTCCTGATTATTATACATCCGTGCGTATGCATAGTAACCGCGCCAGTAATATGGAACAGCCTCATAATGAGGAAGGACTGAAAAATCATCATTACGGTGACGGAAGTAATTTTATTTCGCGAACAGGTATGGAATATGACCAGATATTTCCGGTATGGGACTGGCAAAAAATTCCGGGCACAACCGTCGTTCAAAAAACGGATGTGGCGCATTGGAAAGATCTGGCTAAAAAGGGAATAAACGATTTTACCGGAGGTGTTACCGACAAAAAATACGGTGCGGCAGCATTTGACTTTGCCAGTGTACATGATCCTTTAAAAGCAAAAAAAGCCTGGTTCTTTTTTGATAAAGAATTTGTAAGTCTGGGTGCAGGAATTAATTCAGAATCAGATTATCCGGTTGCAACCACGCTGAATCAATGTTTACTGAACAAAGATGTGATTGTAAATTCTAATAATAAATCTGAAACAATTAAAAGCGGAAAACATCAGCTGGATCAGGTCAACTGGGTTTTGCATGATCAGGTTGCTTATCTTTTTCCGAAGCCTGTAAATGTGCAACTGAATAATACTACGGCAACTGGTAATTGGAGATTAATAAACCATCAGGCCTGGGCTACCGAAGAAACCGTAAAAGAAGACGTTTTTACACTTTGGCTTGATCATGGCGCCAAACCCAAAGATGCGGCTTATCAATATATTGTCGTTCCAAATATTGGTGCTTCGGAAATTGAAAATTATAATAAAAAGTCTGATATAAATATAATTGCAAATTCCGTAGATATTCAGGCTGTTCAGCATAAAAGTCTAGGCATTAGTCAGATCGTTTTTTATAAACCCGGAACAATAAAAATCAACGATAATGTCAGTATCAGTGCAGACAGTCCATGCATGGTTATGATTAGCTTAAAAGGGAAAGATGTTCAGCAAATTGTTGTTTCAGATCCTACGGAAAAACTCAAATCTGTTACACTTGAAATATCAGCACAAATTAAAGGATCCGGTTCTCAATGGGAAAGTACCTGGAATGCGGCTAAGAAAATCAGTACAATAAAGTTTAACCTGCCAACCGAAGGAATGGCCGGACAGAGCGTGGTGGCGGAAATGAGTAAGTAATTTAGTTAAGTATAATTTATAAAGAGTTACTGATACGTGCAGCTAAGTTTCGTTCAATAGGATTGTCTACATTACTTATCCGGCTTAATTATCAATTTGAATTAAATCAATATTTATATATGTTTTGATAATTATGTCTTTACAAAAACATAATTATCAAAACATAAACATTGTGGTTCAATTCTTTTATGTTAGTTTGTCATGAGTAATCCTAAAAGTGTTTAACAGGAAAACTTATATTTATAACCTGTACGACTAAACGTTAGGAGGAAAAATACTTCAAGAATTTATTATGTCTTTAACAAAAGAGCAAAAAAAGCAAATTTCTGATTTTACAAATCGCCAGGAATTTGTTGAAATGGGAGGTTTAATGACTGACCTTGATGGAACTGTAATCCAACAAAAAGATGGCAGATATTTTATGCCGGACCAGGTTCGGGAAGGGCTGACTGACATGTATAATACAAGTTGTCCTGTGGTAATCAATACCATGCGTTTTCCATTATCTGTTATTAAAACATTTGCTACCGATTGGTACGACATGTCCAAAGCATCGGTTCCGCTGGTAAGTTTGAACGGCAGCCAGATCGGTTACATCAATAAAGACAGTAAGGCTAGATTTACATTTGAGGAAACAGATGCATTTCCTTTGAAGAAAAATGAAATAGATAAATTTATTTCAGATGTAGAGCAAATACTTTCCAATAATGGAAATGTACTGGTTTTTTATTACCCTAGAGCATGGAATAAGGGAGAGATTATCTGGGTATCGGATAAGGAAAAAGTGGAAGAAAGTAAGGATAAATACAGAAGTGCTTCACACGTTTATTCCGGCAGATTACAAACGCTGCATAACCACCTGCTGGATGAGGATATTTGTATGATATTTTTGCTTCTTACCAAAACGGATGCAGATGTGCCTTACCTGCAAACAAATCATAAGGATTTCTATTCTCATCAAAAAGTAGATAAATTATATGGCGCAAAAAAAATGATCTCCTCTCTGCATAGAAAGATAGATCATTTTATTGGTGCCGGTGACACGCCTATGGATGTGTTTTTAAAGGAAGTCGGACAAGTTGTTAAAGTGGGTAATATGGATTTTAATTTTCAGTTTAATTCTCCTGTACTGCATTTAGAGCATGTTCCTGACATTGGAGAAGTCTTTACGGAAGTAGCTAAATATTGCAGGGAATCAGAAAGCGAACTAAATTTATAAAACCGGGCCATACAACGCTGGATGCGATTTGATAACAGGTAAAGACCGCTGTAAATTCCGGATTACCTGGTATTTAAAATCATCATCCGGCAAATCCTGGGCCTTGTTTAATAATTCCATTGACATATCAAAAATATCAATTCTGTTTAAAACAATATCCGCCCCGAACTCCCTGGTTACATCCTCACTAAACCACATATCAATCAAAGGCTCGTAGTTTTCCTGCATGGTATACTCAAAATCTACATGAGAAAACCGGCAGTTTTCCATAAACGGATCTGACACGATCATGTTTTTTGGTTTACGATCATTGTCGGCATAACAAAGCGTTATTCGGGTTGCATCATACGCAGCAAGTGCGCCCAGATCTTTGCGCGCCTGCTCGTCAAAACTTAAATCTTCCAGAATATTTTTTAAACAAGTACCATTAACTTCCTGGTTCGACAAAACCATGTGTGCAATATCGGATTGGTTGTCCAGGTGAAAACCAAGCGCAACCTGCTTTGGCAAATTGAGGCCAAGGGTTGATGCATGCAAATAGCACAAATATTCTTTTTTTGCCTGTATAACAGTATCATCATACTTCTCATCCAAACGATTATCCCTTTGATGAATATAATAGGTTTGATTTGATGAAGAATGAAAGATCTGGCGTCTCATCCGGTCTGGTTTTTGGCCTGTATCCCTGTAAATTGGTTTTAAGATTTCGTCTTTTTGATAGGCAAGAAATTCCTGCCAGACATGGGACCCATGAAAATGTTCAGAGTAGGAAGTATTTAGGAGCATAAATTAAGTAATAGAATATTCTAACGCTTTAATTACGGGATTTATTTAATGAAAACAGCATGATTTTTTAAATAAAATAAAAAATATGCTGAAGTAGGGTAATTGTCTGTAAAACCTATTAAAATCGTTATAAAAATTAGCCAAAATCAAAAAATAGCAACATTCTGTTGTTGCCGTTTGACAAAATGCGAAATTTTTAGAAATAATAAAAACAAAGAGAAAATATTCATTCAAATCTGCCTGGTTGCATAAACATTCCCATCAAAGTTGGCATAATATTTGAGTTAAGCAACGGGTACAAAAACTCTGATTGCACTACTTATTTTAACAAATTAAAGCAGGTTTTAAATTCATAAATACGTAAAATTATATGCAGAAAAAAATATTGAAACCGTTTTGGCAGACATTAGCCTTGGGGGTTTTGGCGGGAATGCGGGCAAACTCAGCACCTGCCGTGGTAAGTCACATTTTAAGTAATCACCCGTCCGCACAACTTAAAAATTCTCCTTTGAAATTGTTACAATCTCCCAAAGTTGCCAATGTCCTGAAAGTGTTGGCTCTTGGTGAATTTGTGGGAGATAAATTGCCGGTTGCCGGTGACCGCATAAAACCGGTAAGTGTTACATTCAGGTCTTTGTCAGGTTCATTAGCCGGGACAAGCATTTATAAGGCAAGTGGAAACCATACACTGGCTGGTGCAGTTTTGGGTGCGGCAGCGGCTTTTGGTTCTACTTTTGGCAGCTTTTATTTACGTAAAATGATTGTTGAAAAAACCGGGATTTATGATCCCATTATTGGAGCGATAGAAGATATTCTGGTAGTAGGAGTGGCAGTAAGTTTAATCAAATATTCGGAACAGGAAGCATCTGAATTTGAATTAGTAAAAAAATAAAT
>Ga0247739_10000888_pt1 | contig 10753 bp, 11 predicted proteins | sample UWRJL058202B2_FD_180943 | JGI IMG/M metagenome (GOLD analysis project Ga0247739, IMG submission 180943) | Plant litter microbial communities from Arlington Agricultural Research Station in Wisconsin, United States - UWRJ-L058-202B-2 | ecosystem: Environmental > Terrestrial > Plant litter >... | reverse complement strand
GTAAGGAAGCCGAATCCTGAAACCTACTCGATATGGGGCATTCAAAAGCGGCAATGTATCCTCTGTCAGATTGGTGTTAGTGAGATTTCAAAGGAAATGCACCACTGCAAAAATACACTGGCTTTGGATATTCGCGAGACCGATGCATTTGGGAACACAGTCCTCCATCTTGCTGCTAGTTCTGCGCAAAATCCCGAGATTATACTTCAATTAATCGACATCGGAGCTGATATTCACGCAGTAAACTCCGCCAGCCAGACGTTTTTACATCTGGTGTCGTGCATTTCGGACGCAGACTGTGTGCATATAGGTACCCTACTGAGGATTCTCCAGGAGAATTCTTTCGACTTTTCCCTACGTGATGACCACGGCCAAACAGCTTTACATCATATCACCAGGCAGTGGATGGACGAACCTGCGCTCCGGGGCATTATCAAAATCCTTCGTTCCCTTAAAATACTGCTCCCTTCATCCCGCGACAATCTTGGCCGCACTGTCTTTGGTCAAATCAAAGATATTGGATTTGATATTTCATCCGTCTACTCCCTCCAGCTTCAGAACGCAATTCGCACTATGACACATGAGCGTGAACTCTCGTCCCATTTGAATCATACAGACACCCACAATTCACAAGCAAGTGAGGCCACAAGTGTTCTTCCTAATTATGGGACATGCACATCGATTGAGACGGTGGAAGACCTTCGAAATTACGAAGTCCACGCAGAATTTTTGAGGACCATACTAAAATCATTCACTGTCCCACAACACGAAGACTCAGAGGGCCGCAATGGCATCCACTGCCTGGCCGAAGTTTCCCTGTCATTACCGGTGCCATATCAGCTTAGATGTAGCACACGCGTTAATTCAAGTACTACGCATACCAAACGCGAGGCTTATCTTTCCGATCTCATCCAAGCAGGTGTTGACCCTGACAATTGCGACAGGAGAGGCAAGACTCCGCTCATGGCATTCATCACGCACACTCGAGACGACGAGGACGAGCTTGAAACTGTTCGTATTCTGACATGTCTTCGAGACGCCGGAGCAAACATAAATCGAAGGAATAGGGCGGGAGAAACTCCTCTTCACCTTGCGGTCAAATTAGGCAAGGCTGCAATAACCAGGTTTCTCCTCAGCAGTGGGGCAAATATTCACACGAGAGATAGTAGAGGCAGAAGTCTTATGATCATGGGCAAGCTCTGCACAAAAGATCCATCGATAGATCCTAAGTCTTATGCATCTATCATGATTTGTATTTCTTACTTAGTGGATGCTGGTGCCATCTCGACGCCAACGCAATTACAGGAATGGGGACAAGAAGGTCGGAACTAGATTATCCATCTGTCAATGGTTACTTCCTATAGCCTAGATACCTGTTGTAGCATATATTGAATTGGAAAGAAAAACCAACTTCCTTATTGGTTTGATAAGGACATTATTGATGAGGAAAATACTTGTAATTATAGAGAAATCCCAAGATCATGCCAGCACCACTGTGTGTGCTAAATGTGCAGTGATAATAGCCTCAGGTGTAACTATTTTGGTTTAAAGAAGTTCTAAACTTGTAGCACTTGGGTCTGAGCAAGCCTTTCTGTCTCCGTTCCCCACATCTGTCGTCATTACATACCTCGCCAGCGAATGCCAAGATACCCCCTATCTTAGACGAGTTCTCAATTATTTCCTAGTGAAGAATTCAGTAATAGCAAGGTAACTGAATAAATCCATTGCTGGGTTTTGAACTACTGGTTGTGTCTGAAGTTAAATGAGGAACAACAGACACACAAACATGCTTAGAGATTGCTACCTCGACCAAACCTTAAACCTGGACGGTAATAATCACTAATGTCATGTCAGGGAAGCGGTCCTATGTAGTCGTAGCTCTGGGCAAGAAAATATTAATGAGAAGGGAAGACTCTGCATAGAAAACTGCAGTGGAAAGAAATGGGTACTAGTCAAAAATATTCAAAGGGCAAGAAGGCGTAGTTGCCAAAGCTCAAATGGCGAAGACGGCAAATAATCAGCCATCATACTAAGATCCCGATCTTTCGAGACCGAGCTTTGAGGTATTCCAAGCTGCATGGGATGATGTAACGGCTCAATGCAACCTATTTATTATTGGTGATGAATTGTCTAGTAACCATTTCTGATTAGAGGAGTGAATTACAGCAAAGTAGAGACCGTGATCGCATATTACTAAGACTAGAGGGGTATAAAGAAGTGTAACTGAGTATCGCAGCTACCACAGAGCGACCATTGTGCAACCTGCGCAACACACTATCCTTGCCTCTCAATATCCTTCTCGGCATGAGCGAGTTTTTCCTCGCCAGCACCAGGGTTGTCACCAACATAGGCACTTTCTGGAAGCATATTCAAGGCTTCTTCTTGCTTGTCCCATTTGCGGAAAGTGATCCAGAAGATCACACCACCAACGAATGCAATGATGGCAACACTGCCGTAATTCCACACAAGGAGGGGATCCTCACTGAGTGAGACGAATGCTTGCCCAATCGCTGCAGATATGGCACTCGTGAAGTAGTAGAAGGCTAATAAACTTGTCAATGGTAATTCCAGGAAAGAAGAACTGTACTAACCGAAGACAAGACTGCGCATGTTGGCAGGAGCTTTGGTAAAGGCGTATTCCAAACCAGTGATGGATGCCATGATCTCAGCAAGACCGACCAGAACGTACTACATTTATATTAGCAGCTGAGACACGCAATGGAAAATGAATATCAACGTACCGAACCAGCCTGGATCCACACGTTCAATGGAGCAGCAGGTACATCGCAAGTATTCATATACTTCCCGCACTTGCCCTTGGCATATATTTGAGACTGCACAACCGTAGCCCAGATCATTGCCGCACAGGCGATAAAAAAACCTGACGCCATGCGCTTCAATGGGGTAAATCGGATCTTGGCTCTTCGCAGCATTGGATAAATGAATTGGTCGAGAATGGGAATCATAATCACAATGCCAAGTGGGTTGAGATTGTTGATCAGATCATTAGGAGCCCCGTGTAGCTCCATTGTTGCGGCTTGCGATGTGAGATTGCTGTCAATTTGGTTGTATGCAAGCCAGAAAAGAGGATAGAAAAGAAATACGGAGCACGCTTTGACTCCACGAGCGACCTCATCGACCCAGGCATCATCAAATGTCATGAAAGTCGGTTTATTTTGCACATGTGATGGCTTCACATCTTCCCAGAATGCACCGTTGGTCAAATTACGGTATCTGATTATGAATTAGCCACGTGAAAGACTTGGAGACAGACTAACTTACGTTTTGGCTGGGTTAGCAGAGACTTTGCCTTTGAGGGCGTAATTGATCAAGGACATTGATTTCGCAAACACGGAACCAGTTGGTGGCCGATGGTAGTATCGACCGCTAAAAATAAGCAGAACAACGGGACAAACCGCGAACATGATGGTTGGCAAGAGGAAAGACAACCAGAATCCGACATAGCGCTCAGCGTACACCATGCTAATCTGGCCTACGATCGATCCGATGTTGATACAGAGGTAGAAGTACATAAATGATCGCTGCGTTGTCATAGCGGGATCGACAATGACTCTGGATCCATCTTTGAGAACTTTGATATGCAGCTTGCCTGCTTGAAGTTGTTCAGCCATCAGTGGAGCGATGTTTGCTTTAAATCCCCCGACTCCAGCACCAAAGAAAACGATACCGAGAGAAAGGCATCCCAGAGCTCCGTTTGAGTTGCGAATGACCGAGGGGATACTTGCAACAATAATTATGATATGGCCAATCATGGCAAATGCAATGGCAACTTGGATGGTTTTTAGGCGTCCCCATCTGGAATCAGCAAGCCAACCACCAATTAAAGGTGTGCAATATGCCCAGAATCGATTGAAAGTTATCAAACCAGTTGATGCGCGCTGTCCTTTGTTAAGTGCACCAGGCCGACCATCAGGTCGAGGGTCGTTCCCTGTGGTGGAGCCAACGGGTAAAGGACGCTGGATAAAGTTGACAACTGTAATCTTCAGCCTGGATGAACCAAAACGTTGCTTTTCGGACACTTACGAACGGCGGTGGTTCCATAGTAGGCAAATCGCTCACAGAGTTCGACAAATGCAACCGTGAAGCAAATCCATGGAATTCTACCCGGAACACGGCGCAAGGTTTCAAGTTCCTCGTCAGTTGGCGCAATGGAATCATCGTCAGTGTCTTCAGCGGGTGGAATGGCAACCTGATTGTGCTTCTCTTCGATTGGTGGGGCTTGTCCAACTCCTTTGACTTCGGCCTTTACGAGCTCGGGTCCAACGTCAAGCGTTGGGTCAGCCATATTCATCGAGTATCACCTTCCAAGGTAGAGAAAAGTCAGTTGCAAGATGAAGAAGGGGATTGGATCTACGAGGAGTGTCTATTGAACCAGGAGGATGGGAGATAGAGTCACTTTATAATTTAATTACCGACTGCATCTCTCTTCACTCTGACACCACAATCCTATACTTACCTTCCTTAAAAAGTAAAGGTATTGGCTCGGCGGTGGTGCGGAGTTGTATCTTACATTCTTGGCTGACGAGGGGGGTTTTTATCTCACCTATCAATTCCCTGACATATATCGACGCACACGACCTCACAAATCGCGACCGCCTAAAACCAACCTCAACTATCAGAGGTTCGATGCTAGTAGCCTTGCATGGGATTCGAACCCATGGTGAAAATACGAAGTAAATATTTCAGCGCTTCTGCCTTGATCACCAGTATTGAACGGGAATACCTTCAATGTTAGCCTCGGGGTAACATTACACAGATGACCGAAAAGCTTACGAGCGAGCTCGATAAGTCGACTGAGCCGCATATATGCTAAGTTTATTAGAGGTACTCAAGTGCACTCTTCGATAGTACAAATGAATTTACTAATGTTAAGCCGAAGTTAGATATAGTCTATTCATTTGTGGTGCATGCATAATTTGATATACACTTCAGCATCCTGCCATGATGATATCACTCACCGCTGCCGTGAAACAGATATCTAATGTGATAGGTATTCGTTATATCGGGATAAATGAAGCATGGGTGCCTGATCCTTCAGTGCGATGTGGTACAAAGGCTACGTAGCTCCCTCAATTTCGGATCAATGAAGTATATTTTTGGGAATTAGAAGTGTCTTCAGACAATGTTAATGCTGGCACGACTTTAGAAGATTTCGTATCTCTTTTATTTTCTATATTTAAATACTATCGATATACGCTCTTTGATCTGGTTTCGCATGAAATACATGGGATGGATGTTACACAGACTAAGTCACTCAACTTTTAAACTTTCTACTATGTAGACGAGCTTACCAAGAAAACAATAGATCGGAGGACGCAGCCTAACGGATGAACATGCATTGAAGGTCCGACAGCTAGCTGCCTAGGTAGGCTACATAAGGGTCCATAAGGCTGAAGGATGAAGTGCGGTACTTTGATCACGTGGTAATATACACTTTGGAGAGTCGCGCCATGCAAGTAAGAGTAACTAGCACTACGGAGTAGGGTGGCAATTTAAAGTTAAAGAATGCCATAATACAGCCATCACTGGTACTAGTATTACTAGCTTTATTCTGGACCAGACCAAAACTATCGTACTTTTATGACAAGAGTAGATAGTTACACTGAAGTCGCGAGGTTTTAATAACTGTTCAAGTATAAAAGGAGAAGTTAAATGGAAAACAAACAAGTCAATGCGACAAATAAGAGAGTTCTAGATGTCTTGGCAAAAGTGTATATCTATACATACCTATTGCAAACATGGCCGTGTAGAGTAAGAAGGGTGGCAAATCAGATCATCACGTGACAGTATAAACTCCTCCCTAACCCTTTCTCTCCTAACTAATTAACTTAACAAAGGGAGAAAGAAGTACGGAGGTACAACTTTAGAATATTCTGTACAATCCTCAATCAACTTATTAGGCATTACAGTATCTTTAATCTTTCCCATCAGGTTGAAGATAATTGGCCCATGGGCGGTAAAGAGTAATGAAAATGGGGAAGCGAGTCATGTAAGCCGATCCTTGTGCCGCGCACGATGATGTTAATAAGATGAAGAAGATAGTAGCGAGAGATAAGACTCAGCTAATAATGGAAAAAAGGGGAAGAGAATCGTCGGAATATATCCATCTGGTCTTGGCTTGATGGGTGTATGTGTAGTTTCCATAACAAATGCTATAAAAACATTACCTGAATAGTAATAGGCGAATACATATCAGATAGGGGTAAACGAACCTATAGCGAACTACTCCGTACGGGGAATCAAATACCGCCGGTGCCAAGATGCCTAGCGTCTAATGCCCCGTCTTTATATCCCAACATCACCTCTCATGGTGTTGATGTTTATCTCGGGGTCCCCTTTCGCTAAACTCAATTGACTCCTGTTGATTCCGTTTTCTTTACGTTCTCCTGCATTTTATGTCAGGCCACTCCCGGTACCCGTGACTAAAAGTTAGCGTGATCCCAACATGTCAAAAGTATATATCTCTGCATGGTCCCAGTGCCGGTCCAGGTCCTGGTTAAGGTTAGGAATTGTAGTGTCAGACGACTCGCTGCCACTGCCATTGCCAGAATCTATCACAGCCCAAGCTGCTGTATTAATTTGAGCATGTCGGAAAAGGGTGAAAAGGCTAGTCCCGTGCTCGCCAGCACGGATGGCGAAGTTCTCAGCCATGCCGGTCGATACGAAACCAGGCGAGGACTCAGTCCCCGTCACGTTCAGCTCATGGCAATTGGAGGTTCCATCGGAACAGGTCTCTGGGTATGCATGCATGCTGGCTGATTAACTGGGATTCTGAGCTGACGAATGTACAGGTCGGAATCGGAGGTGTACTAAGCAAAGCCGGCCCATTGTCGTTACTACTTGGGTATTTGTTCTGGGGTCTTCTTTTCATTTGGCCACTCAATTTGTGTGTCGCTGAACTCTGTGCTTATTTACCCATTCGAGGCTCAATCTTTGAACTGGCGTCTCGGTTCGTGGATCCGGCTTTTGGGTTTGCTATGGGATGGACATATTTCTTCGCCGGTGTGATGCTGGTCTGCACCGAATACTCGGCTGTGGCAACAGTGATGCAATATTGGAATGCCGATATCAATCCTGCAGCCTGGATAGCTATTGTCATGGTTGCGTGTTTCTTGCTAAATGTTGTAGCGGTCCAGTGAGTAGACTCTCTCGTCTTACTGTTGCTTCGTGAAAGGGCAACCAACTGACTCGGAAATAGATGGTACGGCGAGTCAGAATTCGTTATGGCTTCAACCAAGGTGCTACTGCTATTCGGCCTCTGCTTGGTTACTCTGGTAACTATGTGCGGTGGAAATCCAGAGAAGAAAGCTTATGGATTTACGAACTGGAGCAATGGAAATGCGATGCACTCATACTATGCTGAAGGGTCAACCGGCCGTTTTCTCGGCTGGTGGGAAGTTGTCATCTATGCAGCTTTCACCATCGCCGGCCCTGATATGATTGCCCTTGCCGCTGGCGAAATTCAAAATCCCCGACGCACAATTCCCCGAGTCGCAAAGTTGATCTTTTATCGCCTGGTCGGGTTCTATGTTATAGGTGTTTTGTGTGTCGGTATCATCTGTTCATCACGTGATCCGGGTCTTTTGGGAGCTATCAAGAACAGTGAACCCGGAGCTGCTGCTTCTCCTTGGGTTGTTGGTATCAAGAACCTTGGGATTTCAGGTCTTCCTGATCTGATTAACGCGATGATCTTGCTGTCCGGCTGGTCCTGTGGTAATGCTTACCTTTATTCGTCCTCCCGAACTTTGTATAGTTTGGCAAAAGGTAATAATGCTCCTTCACACCTATTAACTGGACTCCTACTAACTACTTCCAGATGGCCAAGCACCCAAGATTTTCCTCAAGTGCACAAAGTCGGGTGTTCCAATTTATGCCGTCTGTGCTGTGTCACTGATCTCATGCATCACTTTCCTGGTATCAGCTGATTCCGCGGTCGAGGTCTTCTTCTGGTTTGTAGACTTGACCACAACAGCCCTCATTATGACTTATACAATGATGATAATTGCATTCCTCGGATTCTACCATGCTCGTCAAGCACAAGGCATGGATCCCGCAACACTACCTTATCGTGCCCCTTGGGCTCCCTACACCACTTATTTTGCCTTGCTGCTCGGCATTTTGGCACTTATATTTGTTGGCTACGACGCTTTTGTTCCTTGGGACACTCGAGGTTTCGTCACGGCATACTTCGCCTTGATGTTTGCCCCATTCATGTTTCTGTTGTGGAAGATTATCAAGCGCACCAAATTCGTGCGACCTAGTGAGGCGGATTTGTACTCCGGAAAGAAGGAAGTCGATGATGAGTGCCGTCATTGGGAAGAGGGGGGCATTGAGGAGAATGAGCAGATCAGATTAGCACAAATGAGCTTTACGAGACGCTGCTGGGAGCGTATCTGGTAAGAAGTCGACCAACTTCTCACTGAGTATTGTAGCATAAACGACAGCCTAGCTAGTCTTCAATGTATTGTTACCATTCAATTTGGAGTCATTCAACGTGCATTTGGTGTTCCGTGATCTATAAAATATAGGGCTATATGGCTCGTTGATTAGTAGTTTTCTACGTCAAACAATTCGACTCGTTTCAAGGAGCCACCAGGTACTTCACTATCCTCCAATTGCTTGGCTGAGAGCTTTCAGAAATCAGTAACAGAGTTGATATTCCATGATGCTTTTTATGAGGATCGTGTGACTTATAGCCCATCACTTATGTTCTGGATATTCAATCAACACTTTTTAAGCTAAATTGTGATTTGCTTGTTGAAAGTCATACTTGATTCGTAATAGGTGTCTTGATTCTTCTATCTAAAGGGGGATCTGTCTGACTATATATACATGATAGTAGTGTCTGTGCGAGATTGTACTCCACTATTTCGACATTGTTAGTCACTCTCGGGCACAGGTGGTACTTTGCATTTAGCCGCATGGACATTGAAAAAGGCAACTGCGTCCCATGGACTACTATATATCTCAGAGCCGATGTGGTAAAGTCATGACCTGCTCTTCTATCCTACTGAATTTGAGCTCCATAAGTTAGAATGTTGCAAAATATGGGGTTTTGGTTTGATGGATACATGAGTGTACTGAACACCCCAATCCGAGGTCCACGAAAGTATTGCACAGATGTGCACATAATCCAACAGAATGCGACACATCTCGTGCTCAGTGGGGAGAAATCGCTTCTGTGATAAAGGATCGAAGCTTGTTCCCAATGCTTGATTTGGTGTATCGGTTTCAATTCCGCCTCGGTTCATTATGACGTCTGGGTATTAAGATACGTAGTAAATGGTATTGTGCGCTACACTCTTTTTTTCTAAGAGCAAATGATTCTACGGAAAACGCATCGGGATGATCGCAGTTCTGGCAAGCACTTCGGAGTTCGCCAGAAGAACTGACTTTCTTCTAGGATATGTTCAAAGACCATCCGTCTCATACCCAGTTGTCTACGGGCCTCAGATTGTTCCAGCTGCGTTGGGTATTCCGGAGTTCACGAAACTATGGGATTCAGAAAAGCATAAAATGTCTACTCGGCTCCAAAGTATGCGGCAAGGTTTGAACAATGAGCATGTCGGTTTGCAAGCCCCAGGTGAACCGACAAATATTATCAAACAGACCCGAATTCTTGGATATCTTGGTATTTCGCCAAATCAGATTCGATGTATGTAAGGTGAGATGGAAAAGTAAAACTATCAGAAGGTGGTTGACATGTTTAGAAAATACCAGATTTATGTCCAACAATTCAAGAATATCCGGTGCATCTTTAAATAGCACAAATATAAAATGCTTTGCTCAATCACTTGATTATATTGTAAGATGCGTTTAGTACCAATGAATAGACGATAAGCTTGCATCCAATGATTTGCGCATCAGTCCTTTCAATCTCTAGAATTCCATTCGTTGTGGTGCTTCCGGTCCCAATCGAGATTGGATGGCGCTCATCTCATCGGTTATGGCATCATTTTCGCCAACCTCAATACCTTTTTGGTGGCAAAGTCGTGATAATTCCAAGCGTACAAAACCCCCCATAGCTCCTGCTAGATCAAACATAGTAGAAGGGATTGGGTCGATAAACCGTAATTTTGATGCTAATCCTAGATGTAGAGGTGGGTTGGCACAACCTCAGACTCCCAACTCTCGGTCAAAAGTCACGATTGGATCCCCTCATGGCGTGCTTGCGACGATAGATGTCCAAGCACTGCAGGTACGCAAGACTCCCCACTATTGTTTTCTACGAGTGTTATATAATAAGAAGAACCCCGACACACGACTGAAATATCTACGAAGAAAAGAAAATCATCCCATCCATCCATTCCCCAAAGCTCGTTGGCTATAACTATACCTGGGTCAATTCAAAAGCACTGATTTATCTATTTAATAAGTGATAATGCATGTTAAGCGTCAAGGCCGATCATGGTATCATTGGTATGCGGCGGATGATACACCAGAAGATCGCAAACTTATCATTAAACTCGACCTTCTCATCATCCCCTACGCCGTAGTTGCCTACTGGATTAAATACATTGACCAGTCTAACATCAGTACGTTTCGTTACTTTGGAAGAATTCTTCTTGTTGCTAATCCAGGTGCTGTAGACAATGCATACGTTGCTGGCCTAGCTGAAGACCTAGGCTTCCAGGGCAATGAGCTGGTGAACCTCCAGGCAATGTATACCATCGGTGCTGTTATTGGTCAGATCCCGTTTTTGTTCCTCTTCCCGATGTTCAAAATGAATTAT
>Ga0247739_10000887_pt1 | contig 10757 bp, 10 predicted proteins | sample UWRJL058202B2_FD_180943 | JGI IMG/M metagenome (GOLD analysis project Ga0247739, IMG submission 180943) | Plant litter microbial communities from Arlington Agricultural Research Station in Wisconsin, United States - UWRJ-L058-202B-2 | ecosystem: Environmental > Terrestrial > Plant litter >... | reverse complement strand
CAGGAATACCAGACTGCTCAACTGACAGGAAATTAACGTGAATGCGTGTGTCAGTGCCCAAACCAAAACCTAGCGATGCAGCAAAACCCTGATAGTTGTTTTCAACCTGATCGCGGCCTACAACACCTGCATCTTGACCAAGCAAGTTAACGCGAATAGCAGCTGTTTCGCTTAAGGCTTTATTCACGTCCAGAGTCGCACGCTTATAAGAAGCCGAACCACCGCTTAGGTTGCCTGAAATTGTATCTTCCAGATTCGCCACTTTACTGCTCATGTTCACATAACCAGACGCAGCACCACGACCGTTGTCCACACCAGCTGGACCCTTGGCAATTTCAACTTGTTCAGTATTGAATGTGTCGCGAGAGATAGAACCCAGATCGCGAATACCGTCTACAAAAATACTGCCTTGAGTATCAAAACCGCGCATAAATATAGAGTCACCGGTTGCGGTATTGCCGTTTTCACCAAGCAGCATGGTGATGCCGGGAGTATTGCGTAATGTTTCGCTCAAGCTGGTAGCAGCTTGCTGTTGGAACAATTCTTTCTTCACAACAACGATAGTTTGTGGAGTATCAACCAAGGGTTGAGTGAATTTGGCAGAGCTGACTTTGTCCGCCTTAAAGTCCGCATTGATGGCATCGGCGTTAACTTTCACCGCGCCTAACTTGTTATTTGGTTCGGACTTTTGCTCGTCTTTCTTTGCATCTTCAGCTGCCATGGCACCTGCAGCGAACAACATCATTGATGATAACGCCGATACTTTTAGCTGTTGAGCAACTTTATGTTTTTTGGCCACAATGAAATTTGACTTGGTCTTACTCATAACGAATCCTGTTCCTTAAAGAGAATATTTTTACTCTCATTAACTATTGATAATCATTACCACTCACATTGAAAAATAAATCCTTTTTCGGAATTATTTCTATCGTCTGGAGCTGCCCTAAATGGTATCGGCACTCTAACCCAAATGGTAACCATTATCAACACAAATAAGAATAAATATCATTTGAAAATTACTAATCAGTCAGTTTTGAAATTGGGAGCCAGCTTATTTAGGAACTTCCTACTACTGCAAAATAAAAAAAGCCGCTTACATGAAGCGGCCATAAACCACATAAAACGTTAAAAGTTGAGTTTCAAACTTGCGCTTACTGTACGAGGTGCTGCGTAATAACCGACGTTATATAAAGATGTCAGGTATTTCTCGTTAGTGATGTTGTTGAGATTTAATTTAACTTGCGCCTGCTTTGTAATGTCCCAACTTGCAAATAGGCTGAGCGTTGCATAGCTTTCTTGACGTAATGTCATTCCCACTGTGTCATCCACTTTTTCAGTAATGCTCTGCCATTTCGCACTTATACCAAAAGCTATATCAGTGTATTGCGGGAGCTTGCTACTAATTGCGAAGTTGACGGTTTCGCGTGGGACCCATTCGTAAGTGTCTGCGCCCTGCTGATCCTCTAATGTCAGTTTGGTAAGGCCGAGCACAATACTGGTTAGACCGCCAATTTGCCCAGTCACTTCGGCTTCGAAGCCTTCCGAATCCACATCCTTACCCTCGTAATAGGATCTGCTATCTTCTTTTGTCATCCCCGCATAAGTTCCGAGATTTTTCTGTTCTGCTGTAAACCATGCAAACGTAGTCAACAAGCGCTTATCTAACCAATCAGCTTTCACACCGACTTCGTAGTTAACGCCTTTTGCGGGGTCCAGGTAATTTTTATTGATGTCGGTGTAATCTTGCGGCTGATAAATATCCGAATAGCTTATATAGCCCAAGATATTGCTATTAAAGTCATAGGTGATGCCAGCATAGGGGCTGAACTTTTCCTCAGTTTGGTCAAATTTGTTATCGGGTGTAACACCATCGCGATGGTAACGTGCGTAGTTAAACCCTAGAACCGTAGTCAAGTCTTCGGTCGCACGTAACCGAAGTGCGCCATAGGCACGATCAAGCTCTTGACCGGAGTCTTCAGTCAAAAGCTTTTCACCCCAAATGGGTTCAGGAATCGCATCACCTTTAAAGGGGAAGGCAGGAAGAGGGCCGTAAGCAGGCTCGGAATAGTCAACCGCAAAGTTGTGCATAACCAAATCGCTTTGCGCACCGCTAATACCGAAGACGACTTCCTGATTCAGCCCAAACCATTCGAAACCGCCAGTTAAGCTACCGTCAATTAAGTGCGCGTCTTCTTTATCCTTATATTTTCCTGGCCAGCCGTTTAAACCCAAACCTGTTACTTTATCGATCCCATCTACCGTAGACACATAAAACAACTGATCATCATTAACAGTCTCACGGTAGTTGTAAGTTAACTTTGCCTCCCAATTAGGTGATAGTTGATAGGTGTATTCAACGAATGCGGTGGTGTTATTGGTGTCCCAAAACGTCCAATCTTGCGAGGTGGACGCACTGCGATCAAATTCAGCCTGAGTTTTGTCACTGTTAGACAGCACAAGGCCACCCCATAAGTTGCCGGTGGTATCCGCATTTTGATAAGAATAGCCTGCGGTTATGGTTGAGTTTTCGGTGAGCTGGCCATCGACAACGCCATAGATATACTGGTGATCATTTTCCAAACCACGAAGGTAAGAATCGCTCACATCTCTTACTGCAACTACTCTTCCCGCCCACTCGGCGCCTTCAGTAAAAGGGGTCGAATAATCAATTTCAGTACGCTTTGAGCTGAACGAACCCAGAGAAAAAGTTGCTGTTCCCTGTGCAGTGTTAGTCGGACGCTTGCGAACGTAATTGATAGTGCCGGAAGCATTACCCACCCCCGTCAATAAACCATTAGCGCCACGAATTACTTCCAGCTTCTCATAACCGGCGGAATCCATAACGCCTGTGACAATTCCCCAGTTATTGGGCATACCGACGCCGTCAACCTGAGTGTTTTTAATATCAAAACCACGTGCGGTGTAGTTTGTGCGGTTAGTCTCCCACTCTTCCACGTTTATTCCGGTAGCCAGTTTCAGAGCATCGTTCACACTATTGGTGCCAAATGAATCCATTAGGTCACGACCTACCACGCTAATGGACTGCGGCGTGTCTTTAATATCCAGAGATAACCCGGTAGCCCCTTTACTAATGCGGTTTTCACGAACACCAACAATATAAATTTCTTCAACATCCGACCCTGCTGACGCTAAGCCCATTGATTGCGCCGATACCGCATGAGATGTTAATAAACCTACCGCAACAGCAAGGTTGGTGAGTGGATATTGATAAAGACGCATCGTGACTCCAGAGCAGTACATTTAATAAGGGAGGAAACTAATGCGCCAATAATAATGAGAAAAAATTTCGTGTCAATGATAATAGTTATCATTTATGTTTGTGTATGATTATATTCTCCTGTTAGAATATGCAACATTCATGATTAAGAGTACTGTTTATGCGCCCTATTCTTAGCGTAATGCATCGGTGGTTCGGTCTGTTTATCGCCATATTTCTATTTATTGCGGGTTTGACCGGTGCAATTATTGCGTGGGATCACGAACTGGATTCGGTGCTTAACCCGGATTTTTATCATGCTAGAGAAAGCGCTAAGACGGCAAACATGTCGGCCGTTAAAAAATCCCCGTTGGAACTCGCCGCACAATTCGAACGGAAACACCCAGAGCTTTACGTAACCTTTATGCCATTAGCGTTAGAAAAAGATGGCGCACTTTCGGTGATGGTTGCGTCGCGTGCACCGGTAGGCACAAGCGCTCCCAAACTTGATTTTAATCAGGTCGCACTTAACCCTTATACCGCCGAAGTCCAGGCAAAACGCGAGTGGGGGAAGATTTCACTTACCCGTGAAAACCTGCTGCCGTTTATTTACAAGCTGCACTACTCATTGCACATACCTGACCTGGGGAGCATGCAGACTGGTGTTTTGTTTATGGGAATTGTGGGCATAGTCTGGGCACTTGATTGTTTTATAGCGCTTAGCATTTCTTTCCCATCGCGCGACCAGTGGCGCAAATCGTTTGCTTTTCGCTGGCGCAGCAACCGTCAGAAAGTAACCTTTGATTTGCATCGCTCTGGCGGCGTATGGATTTGGATATTGCTATTAATAATGGCGATCACCTCCTTATCAATGAACCTTGGTTCACAGGTCGTTAGACCAATCGTTAGCTTATTTTCCACACTAACGCCCACTCCTTTTGAACAAAGAACTTTTGGCACACCGACGGAACCTACTATTAACCGCGAAACAATGGTGGTACTCGCGCAATCACAAGCTAACACTCACGCGATAGATGCACCACTCGGGGGGATTTTTTATTCACCTGAAACAGGTTTGTACGGTGTTGGCTTTTATACGCCAGGAAAAGATCACGGTGATGGAGGATTAGGAAACCCTTGGTTGTATTTTGATGGCAAAACCGGTGACTACCTTGGCGGCGCCATTCCCGGTAAAGGCAGTGCAGGTGATATTTTCATGCAGCTGCAATTTCCTCTGCATTCCGGCCGTATCGCTGGCACAACTGGTCGTGTAGTGGTTACTGTTTTAGGATTGGCAATTGCAATGCTTTCGATAACAGGCATTATTATCTGGGCACGCAAACGTAAATCCAGACAACTGGTGCGATCCAGTAAAACAGCGAATGGAAGTTTACTTCCATCAAGCAATTAGAAATAAACTTTGCGAGAAAATTTTACTGCAGTTAAAAAATGTCTGATTAAAATTTATTGGCGGTAAAAACTAAAAGACGTGAATAATTTCTTAACTGCGAACGATTGCAGTTAAGAAATATTTTTAATATCAAGGTTGGAATTGTGCAATCTCACCGGGGCGACGCAACATTTTATTGACCTCATCTAAATGTAATTCTTCCTGCACGATCATTTCACGCGCGTATTCTTCCAACAAGATTGATTTGCCTTCTGCAATTTTTAACAGATCGTAATAAGACGTTATCGCACTTTGCTCATGCGCTAAACTCTCTCGCAAAATATCACCAATATCGTGCTTCTCAGTTTCCAACAACGAGCCAATTTTTAAAGAGGGATGCCCACCCAGCAAGGTTAACATCTCCCCTGCTCTATGCGCGTGCCCAAGACTTTCTGTCGCATTTTCTTTCAGCCAGGAAACAATCGGAATCCGGTTGTAACCAAACACCATAAGCGAGTAATGGGTGTACTTCACTACACCGGCCAATTCAGTTTCCATGATTCGGTTTAACGCTTGAATCGCTAATTTTTTGTCTGCATCATTCATGCTATTACCCTCGGGAAAATGTGGAAAATAATGCCGCAATAATTTACAAGAACGCCACATTATTGTTCAAATCAAACGAGATGTCACGGCAACAAAACTGGCCGTATAATTGCCCTGCTAATGCGCCACTTTTTGCCTGCAACAAATACAAATATATTTTGTTAACAGCAAAGTTTGTTGAATATGAATATGTTGTCCGTGTCGCTGAATATAACTTAGCAACTCCTGGTAAGTTATAGTTGAATGCCGCTGTGCCAGCGCACGAATTTCATTGTCGGCATGGTGCAATAGTTGAAATAAAGCTTCATGAGCAGCGCACAAATGTTCTACTACTTTAGCAAGCTGGCCTGACTGGCGAAACAAGTCGGCAAGATTATGTCTGGTTACTACCAAGGCCGCGATTTGGCGTTCCGCTTCTTCTATTGAAACAAGTTCACTTGCTTTTAATAAACCTGCGACTCCACTTCTCGCCAATTCCAATGCTGCATGATAGTGATTAAAAGCGCGCGCGTTTTGCCCATGAATAAAAGCGTTATTGGCAGCAATTATCTCCAGCCTCCAAGACTCCAACATGCGTGTTTGGATCGAAAACTGTTGATCGTTTGCTAAAGCTGCAGATGTCATAGGCATTCCTTATTTTTGTAATTCATCACCAAACCGAGTGTTCTACCACCTAACAGGTTTTTGTTATGAGTGATCTTAAAACCAAAATATTCGAGGGTGGAAGTACAGTGAGTGACAGGTAAGGCTGCAGCCGAATTGCGAATGGATAACCCAAACCATGCCCCTATTCCCAACGCTATATTTTTGAACGCTGCCTTCCAGGTACCGGGGTAAGCATCATCCAGCACCAATTCCAACTCTCTAGAACTGGCAGCTTGTTGGCGCAGGCGATAAATAAGCTGCAAGGTTGCATTACCACCGAGCTCAGCGGCAACTCCTTCCATCAAAACAAGTAATGGCTGACCTTCAACCCAACCAGAAACACGCAACCAATCATCCACCATAATGTCCGCACCAATCAGTGTGTAGTTATCGATATGCGGAAGCACTTGCGCTATGGAAACAGTGACCTGTGGCATATCAATATCAACCCATTGAAATCTGGGCCAATCCGCAGTATCGCTGAGTCGATGAAAGCGCGTACTCAAACCGGCCCCTAGTTCGATACACATTGCCTTGGGGTGGCGCTGAAAAAAATGGCGGCAACAATCATCAAACCATTGGCAACGCTCGATTAGACGACGCTCTTCCGGCAAGGGCATCCGCTGCTTCAAACTGATATCGAGCAATTGTGCGAGCAGATGAGCAGATTGATCGCTAAAACCTAGATCTGGCCACTGCCGACCCGCATGCGCTCTTGCAGATAATGCTTTGCATATACTCGCGGGGACGTTTATAGAAAAGGCCATCAAAACTGACCTCGATATTGCGTACCGCTACCCAGCTCTTCCTGCAAAAACTGCAAGCCGAGTGAAAGGCCGTAACTACTCAGATAAACTTTCGGGCTCCCTACCATACTCAACATATCGGATTCAGCAATTCGCCTTTCCATCTCCTTATAAATTCTTTCAGCTAATGGAATAGATCCAAACCGACGTGCGAGAAACTGCAACAGCTCCTCTTGAAAATCCTCAAACTTCACCTCTCTAGTCTCACGCATGAGCATGCTCCTTTAATGGATATTAATTATTGAGTGACTATAAAAACGATACAAATAAGAATTATTCTCATTAATCAAATCTAACACAGGCTTATTTTTTTGCAATCGCTATTGATAATTATTATCAATAAAATTTTATATGGATGGATTGAGGCGGTTTAACGCGATGTCGAGATGTATCAACTGAAATTTACAAAGACTTAAATAATTTGCTTACACCAATGATAAAGATTATCATTTACCATAACTTTGAACGTCACCGTTTCTTGATGCTAGTTTTACTAATGAAAGCTAAACATACAGTCCCATATTCCCTGTTGCTGGTAATACTTGCGCATATCGGTCTTCTCGCATTCGTGCTCTACTCGCCTGCGCAACCTATACCGGTGATAATCGAGCCGCCGACTATTCAAGGCGTGATTGTGGTGAGCGAACCTATTAAAGAGCCCGAAAAACCAGTAGAGACACCGCCTCCACCGCCAGAAAAACCCGTACCGAAACCGAAAATTCCGGTGCCCAAAGCGCCGCCATCAGAACGTGCGGTCACCCAGAAAGCTGAACCAACGCCGATGCCGATGCAAGAAAGTGAAAAACCCGCCGAGCCAACACTCGCGCCGGTTATTCCGCCACAGGCCGATGCTAGCCAGCTCAATAATCCAGCGCCTGTATATCCGCAAACATCGCGTCGTTTGAAAGAAGAAGGCGTTGTCTTGCTGGAAATTCTGGTGAAAGCAGATGGCACCTTGGGTGAAATGCGTTTGAAGAAAAGTAGCGGCTATTCGCGCCTGGATGAAGCCGCGCAAAGTGCGGTGAAAAAATGGCATTTTGTGCCCGCAAAACGTGGTGGCGAAGCGATTGATTACTGGTATGAATTGCCGATCGAATTTTCATTAAATCGGTAAACACGAATTTAGTTTTTTAGCATTTTTAATGAGGTATTTATGAATTCTCCCTACGGTATATCGTCCATTTGGTTACAGGGCGATGCCATTATCAAAACCGTTGCGATCATTTTGCTGCTTATGTCCATCTCAAGCTGGTTTGTGATCGTGTTGCGCACTTGGGGCCTTTTACGCTTGCGAGCCGCTAACAAAGCGCTCTCTGATTTTTGGCACGCCCAAAGTTTTGCAGAAGGTTTGCATGTACTTGGAACGGATCGCAATGAAAATCCTTACCGCCATTTGGCAGAAGAAGGTCAATCAGCGTTGGATCATCACCAGAACCACAAAACAGATTTGCACGGCAACTTACCCCTTGCCGATTGGCTTACGGCTTGTTTGAAAGACTCGATTGATCACAGCACCGACCGACTTCAACGCGGCTTGGCACTATTGGCCTCAGTAGGTTCTACAGCACCATTTGTAGGTTTGTTCGGTACAGTTTGGGGGATTTACCACGCGCTGGTAAGTATTGGTCTGAATGGATCTGCGAGTATTGATAAAATTGCCGGGCCCGTTGGTGAAGCCCTTATCATGACAGCCTTCGGTTTGATCGTCGCCATTCCGGCGGTTTTAGGTTACAACGCCATCAACCGTGGCAACCGCACCATCAGCAGTAAACTCAATCGCTTCGCCCATCAGTTACACGCCTACTTCCTGACCGGTGCACCACCAGCCAGTAGTAAGAGTAGCAACCATCTCATTCTTAAAAATATTCCGCGCAAAAACGCGCAGTCTGAATAAGGAAAAGAACTATGGCTTTTGGTGGAGATTTCGAAGAAGACAAAGGCTCGATGAGCGATATCAATATGACGCCCTTGGTTGACGTCATGCTGGTATTGCTGATTATTTTTATTATCGCCGTGCCAGTAATAACCCACTCGGTGAAAGTCGATTTACCGCGTGCAGACAATACAGTCAATGAAATAAAACCTGAGACCGTTAATTTGTCAGTCACCGCTGATGGAAAAATCCATTGGAACGAGACTGATGTTAACGAGGATGAGCTACAGCAACGCCTCGCCGCTGAAGCTAGCAAACAACCGCAACCCGAAATTCATATTCGGGGCGACCGCAAAGTTGAGTACGAACACGTAATGAAAGTTATGGCCGCAGTGCAACGTTCCGGAATTCTAAAGCTGGGATTTGTGAGCGAGCCAGGGCAATAATGGATCTGTGAAAAGAGCGGTTAAACCAACACCATAAAAAAATACCGCCCAGAGAGGCGGTATTTTTTTATGCGTAGCTTGAGCCAATTACATATAGGCGTTTGAACGATCACTATGATCTGTTACATCGCGAATACCTTTAAGCTCCGGCAACTTATCTAACAACTGAACTTCAATGCCTTGCTTCAAGGTAATAGCTACCGAACCGCAACCCTGACAACCGCCACCGAATTTCAATATCGCGTACATATCGTCAGTGATTTCAACCAGGCTTACATTGCCACCGTGAGAAGCAAGGCTTGGGTTTACGTCGTTATACAGCACATAGTTAATACGATCTTCCAATGGACTGTCGGCATTCACTTGCGGCATCTTGGAGTTAGGTGCACGTATGGTTAGCTGGCCGCCCATACGATCCGCAGAGTAATCTACTTTGGCATCCAATAAAAATGGCAGGCTACGGCCCTCAAAGTAGGCTTTAAAACCTTTTAACTCGACAATCTCATCGTCCGCTTTTTCTTCACCCGGGCGGCAATAGGCAATACAAGTCTCCGCTTGCGAAGTACCAGGGTTCGCCACAAACATACGTATCCCAATGCCATCATTGTCTTTTTGCTTATCCAGCAAGCCTTTCAGATACTCTTGCGCTGATTCTGTGATATCAACATTAACCATCTTTACTACTCTCTATACCCGTTTGGGATACCTGATTAAATTACTCAGGTATTCTACTTCAATCGTCTTCAGAGATAAACGTTAAACCCCTACTCCACTGCAACAGACTACTTTTGTCATAAAGCTTCCCCACTAGGCTTCCCCCAAACCCTATTCACACGCCGTCAAGCTGGCGATCCAATCACTGATAATCTGAACCGCTTGGGCATCAATTACCGTGCTTGCAAGCGGTGGCATTCGGGAGGTATCTGTAGCCTGCATGCGCTTTATTAAGACAGATTTGGACGGATCACCCAAGGCCACAATCTTAGGATCAAGAATGTCCAGACTGCCCGCCGTTGGTACTACATTGCAGATTTTCATTTGCGCAAGCGGAGTGCTGTAGCGTAAATCCAGACCCACTGGAGTTGGGCCATTAGGTTGATGACAATTGCTGCAGTTGCTATGGAGATAACTACGGGACTTTTGTTCAGTGGTAGCTTCAGCATCATTAAGATTGAATAACTTTTCAGTTTTGTGCGTACTTGAAAGTGGAGATGAAAAAATTCCAATGTGGGCAAGCGTTGTTAATTGATTAGCGGTTTTTTCTCCAGGATAAATATACTCGCGGTTCAGTTGTTTGGTTTCCAAACCCAATGAAAAACCAGCCGCACTACTGTGACATTCCATACATTGCCCAGGACTAGGAAAATGCCAAGCAATATTATTTACGGTTTTATCTTTCGCATCGTTTAATAAAGTAGCGTCTGTTTGTGCGTCATTCCATTCATAACTAAAACCTTGCCAACCTAATTCACTGTGAGTAAATAATCGCGTCTCAATAAATTTTTCGCCAAATTTAAAATGCTTCATTAACACTGAACCAACGGGAAAATTAAAATCGCCATTGGTCTCAAGTGTGACCTTGGTATTGTCTGGCAAACTTAAATAACGCTCCTTGTCTGCACCATCCGACCACAAAGGATTATTAACGCTGTAAGGAATCAATCCGCCTGCCGCTTGCATTGGATTTGCGTTATTTACACACCCCGTATCAGACAAACTATTCGCCATACTTCCAGCTTGCGGGCTAGCACCCGTCGCTTCCATTTTATAAATT
>Ga0247739_10000886_pt1 | contig 10760 bp, 9 predicted proteins | sample UWRJL058202B2_FD_180943 | JGI IMG/M metagenome (GOLD analysis project Ga0247739, IMG submission 180943) | Plant litter microbial communities from Arlington Agricultural Research Station in Wisconsin, United States - UWRJ-L058-202B-2 | ecosystem: Environmental > Terrestrial > Plant litter >... | reverse complement strand
CCCTTGATATCGATACCATCTTTGATCTTCGCTCCCGCAGTGAGCGAAGGAAAAATCCATCACCCGAAGTTGATGGAGTCGAAACAGTCTGGATCCCTAGTGCGATTGACGCTGAGCCTAATGTCAGTGTGCTTGATCAGACCGCTTCGAAGCCGATGACAGAGAAAGGTAAACTGGCGTTGCAAGATGTTGAGGTATATGATTTTGTAACCAATAATGGTGAGCCTGGGTATATATCCATGTATTGCAATATCTTGCAAACGCATAAGGAACCTTACAAAGCAATTTTCCGAAAACTGAGGGACGGCGAGGGAGGTGTCCTATTTCATTGCACAGCAGGAAAGGATCGTACAGGAGTTCTGGCTGCTCTTATCCATGCGCTTCTAGATAGTCCGGATGATGTCATTGCACTTGACTATTGCCTTACACGGGTGGGAACCGAAGCATTTAAGGAGAGGCTTCTGGGGGAGTTATTGAAAAGGATGGGAAGAGACGATGGTACGACGTTGCTGGATCTGTTTGAAGAGATGCCTGGCTTCGAGGCAATGGCCAGCGTTCGCGGGCCTACAATCCTTGCTTTTTTACGCTCACTAAATGAAAAGTATGGAAGTGCGGGATACAATTTTGCTGGAGGTAATAAGCTATATTGTGGCGCGATAGGCTACCTGGTTCAGGACTTGGGCTTTTCTTTTGAGGATCTGAACAAAATAAAGCAAAGATTAGCCCTTCACAAGTAGTTGTAGTAAGCTGGAAAAGTCGCTTGATTGGCTCAAGGGCTACAATACAATTGTAGATTCTGAACTTTAGCAAACGACATATTCAGTCCTAAAAGGAATTGGTGTGGAAGGGTGTTAGTCTCTAACATACTTGTTTAACGTCTGTTATGAAAGAAGAAAGTTATACCTCTGCGGAAGCTATGCATTGATCGACACCATATAGAATGAATTTCTAAAGTGAGAATATATATTATCAGTGCACCAAGGCTTATAATATAGTCAACAAAGAGAAACTACTTCACAGTAAAAATGCCACATGAGTATCTGTAACTATTCTTTTGCAATAATCTCACTATCGCCTGATTCTCTACTTGCTTTAAGGTCGTCTTCCATAGTGTGCCTTTCAGGTCTCTTAGAGATACCTCTATCGTCTAACATAGGAAGACGCTCTAAACCTCTTGTTACCAGCTTGGCGGTGATTATATGTCACAATGACTATTGTTTTCTGGGGATATAAGTTTGATTTATCAAGACTAAGGACCAGGAATACTTCTTGGAAGTCGAGTTTGGTGGTAGCTACGGACGTGGGAACTTTGATCTCCAAGCCACGAGAGATGTATTTAGACTTGAAGATGACGAGTCTCGGAAAATAAATACATATAGGAAATTTCCCTTTGGCTTGGAATTCGTGAGTTTTGACTAATCTTTATGGCACTATATTTGCTGAACTCAAATGAATCTTTCTAAACACCAAGTGTTGTGTCCCAACCGACACACCGAGCCCACTGATCTCTGGACAACAACAGAAATTTCTGTGTTGGTGATTCATTTGCTAGTCAAATTTTCAAGTGCATATTGCCATTTTGAACTCTAAATATGATCTGGCAAATCCTTTGCCGAGACTCCATTCCTTAGAGTCGCTTAAGCCCCTTTCTTGGCATTTTTGGAATTGGCGGAATTGGCGGAATTCAGCATAGGATCTGATTCAGAAACAGTCTGCTATACTTTACCGTTTGATGCTATCTTATACACTGTTGAATCAGTGAGATTAAGATTGTTTAAAAGGTCTTCCCTTGTAAGTGAAGTCCCAGCCTGAACTTGTATTTTCATCCTCAGTAAATGGAACCATAGCCTCATACTTAGCCAGGTAGCTAGCTCCATAGCAAATAAACATACGAAGCTCAGTTTTAAAGTATTAGCCCAGATCTACCTCTTTTAAATTAACACGTGTTATTATAAGAACCCGACAGTCTGGGACCAACAAGCCAAATGAAATGATTATGTCATCGAAGTCGACCACCTCAGTAACACACACGATAATATTTACTTTGAGAGCCTTTCAAGGAACAAAAATCCTCTTGTAGCAACTTATTACAACAATTGATTGGAATCAATTTTGGAGGATTTAGTTGGTGCTATAATATAAATCATGCTTTGGCAAATCATCGCAACATCCCTATCTGCGCTCTTCTTCGCACGCCTGATCTACATCCTTTCAGGACGAGCGTACAACAACCCTCTCCCAATATACCCCTCCTCAGCTACAGATACAACGAGTCGTCATATACCTCGCTCTTCTAGATCGTTATCACACCAAAACATCGGTGGGGGTGGTTTTGGGGTGGCTAGAAAATGATGGGTGGGAGCACGGAGTCATCATCTCGAACATCACAAACATCATTTCCCCGCACTTTCAGAAATTTAACGACTGACAACGACATGATGGCGGTATTTTGTTTAGCGTGGGTAAATTGGGGTAATGTTTCATTCAGACGGGCCAACTTTACCAGCAAATGACGACCATCGGCACGGGCTGGAGTGTATGGACGGACAGACTAACAAAGGAACGAGGAACTAGGATTGAGGAACTCATAACTATAATGTATTTTCTTTGGCTACTTTATCACAGGAGTGGATGTGCCGAAATACAGCTTGGTAGTTCTGCCTTCTAGTAATATTTTTCGTCGAGACTTTATGTTCAGTGCGTTCACATAATGTTAAAACGAATCTCTAGCTAGTATATTTTATTGAGATTGGAAATTCTGTAAATTTTAATCATGTGAGTAATATTAGAATCGAACCCTTAGGGGGTTAAAACTTTAAACCATTCTCTTCCATCTCACCTATAGTTAGTTGCAACCATATTAGTTTAGCAGCAATACAATCAATGGAATTACCTCTGTCCTGCTTTCTGCCGAAGGATAAAACGAGTGCATATTAACATATGAAGACGTTCCATCTTCTTTTCCTTGGTTCTTAATTCAAGAACTAGCAGCAGTGTCTGGGTTCACATCACCCGGTTCTTTTCTCATTGCAGGAAAACATGTCTCTGGCCCCCCTCCCCGTACTCAGTCGGCAGCCAGGCAAACTGCTTCTTTTTATATCATCAATCCAGGGCCTAGCCCAGTACATATTTCCTACCCCAGCGCCACACTAAAATAATCAATTTATCACATGTTCCTCATTCGCTGAAGAAATTCAGGAGATACCTCCGTTTTGAGTACCGTGCATCCTCACAAGGAAAACTGAGTGGGCGACGCTCCTCAGAGTAAGCTGCGTACAGTCAAATGGCCATTAGACCTAGCAACCAAAGATGCGGCACTACTGTAAGAACATCTAGAAGTAGCATGATCAGTTCAACGGGGAATAGAAAAGCCTTTCCCCTAGTTCAGATATGAACATATTGATATACCGGTAGTGGCAAGATCAAAGGAGCTAGCCGATAGATCGATCAATCAAAGTCATTGCCTCGAGTCTCCGTGTAACACGACAAGGGAAACGGCTTTAAATGTTCGTCATTTTGACATAATTCTTCATACCGTAAGCTGTCAGATTCGGACCTTTGTAATCCATTATATTTTGGGATACCACGCACCACTTCTCCATAGCTAATCGATTGCGGAATGTGAGACCTGACGTTGGGATCATTCTTGCAAGGATGTAGACATGCATGATCGCTAAATTCTATGTGCAGTCCAAGTTGATATGGGTGGTCTATATGAGCGTTTGTGAATGTGCAATGTCGGGAAGCGTGCGGGTATTTTCTGAGGTTGCGGAGGTCATTTTCGAACGATCGGAGACCACCTCCTGAAACAAGTTAACGGCGAAGGGGAACATAGAGACGGTCTTGTCGCTAATGATTTATGCATGTAGTTTTCATGATTGGATTGAGAAGATATGTTTGTCTAACTTTTCCACCAAGCATGTTTAGCGAGATCTTCTTTACTTTCACCAGGTAAAACGTTTTCTATCACGAACCGTTAGGGAAAAGGTTGGTGACACCAGCCCCCCATTGTTGACGAAAGTGGTAAAGCCGGCAGTAAGAGGCTTAATCCATCCAATGGCCGTTTGCAAGATGGAATCATACAACTCGACCCGGTTATGGGGGTGCATCTACCCGCGCGTTTGCTATCCGTCTAAAACGGCTGGTTCATGAGTCTATCTCATATCTTGATGAACCTATGTCACCACTAGCGAACCTGAGACAAGCGAACAAGTTCATTCGCACAGCTTACTTGCACCTCCATTTGCGGCCACGTGCGTGAGCAAGTCCGGCTTGAAATATAACCGCAAAAAGAACTCATGGGAAGACCTTACTTGAATGTCGCATCGAAAAATGAATGACAGATTAAAACGTGGAGGTGTGGATTTGAGAGATATTGAAATAGAGATATAATACCTCTTTAATATTTCTGATGCCAGCAACGGGTGGCTTGGGAAACTATGAACATGTAATGCTTGCGATTTGACAACCTCCAGAAATAAGCAATAACATGCTAATGACAATACGGAGAAGGGAAAGAGCACGGCCCGGATGAAAATATTCCACGTTACCTCTAGAAGGTCCATAGTCTGGAGTTTCTCAAACAATATGTTTTACCTCTTTCGCCAGTGGCACGGTAAGGATCCATCCAAACTTTTCAACTGTTTATACACCTTTGCGACATCAAATCTCACGTAGAATCATTGCGGTTCTTCCAAAGCTTTTTCTATTAAGGCGGTTGCATTTGCTGCATTTTCATTGACTGGTAAATGAGTGGCTCCATCAGATTGCTCGTGTGATTCAAAGTTTGGTGACTGGAGGAAAACTGAGCAACGCAAAAGTGCGGAACACGGCTCCATTACTTTGCTGGCGGTGTAATAATGACTAAGAACAGTCATATCTTCCTATCTCCAAGCAAAAGTCTTCTGTTGATCGTGGTGTCGAAACTGCTTCGATCCAGCGTGCAATATCCCGCCTTAGATTAGCAATTGCAGAGCCCACAGTCGGTGCCAATTTGGTAACTATTACCGCCGCTTGACCGCCTCTATATCTTCTGGTATTTGCAGTTGTTCTCCATTCCATCCGGGGATCGTACATGCGCTCGGTTGCTAGAGTACGTCTGGCATCCGCTCTAGAAGCAGCACTCCCGAGAAGCTACATCTTACTAAAATATCATAGCGGTGAGACGCTATCACAATGTTTATGAACGTACAACCCCGAATTGTCTCGAATGGCTTCGAAACCTTTGTTCCTGCCCGGAGAACGGAGCCGGTACACCAAAGGCTTGTTGAGATGACGAACAACAAAGTCAACGCCGGGGGTAACTTCTGGTCCGTGGCCACCTCAGTGAGTGATAGTTGGGATTGCAGTCTTGATGGCTTCTCCGGTAACGAAAACTCTCCAGTCAGTAGAGATGCCTTTCAGAGCTGTCTGTGGTAGCTAAATTCTATAGCTTAATGCACAAAATTTAGCCAATCTTCAAATTGGGACTCCGTATTATTCGCAGACACCAGTCTTCAGCTACGAAAAAGTGCCGGAATTAAGTGCGGTATCTCATAGCCAACACCAGAACCAAGTCAAGCACTTTGCAGTTCAACAAACTTGCGACGAGCCGAATCCAAACATGAACTGCTATGCCGAGCAAAATCCAATGTTAGGAAACGGATCTTCCTGGAGCTACAGACATCGGAATAACAGTTTTACCGATTTCACAGATGCTCGGAATGCTACAAACTTCGTGAACTACCAACGATTATCATCGGGTTCAGGTCTGAACATTCACGCATCTTCATCAAGCATGGCACCGGCACAGCCATCCTACCAGAACACATCTAGGAGGAGCCCTCAACTGAGACTTGAGCCGCGTAGCAATTTAGCAAGCCAAGTCAATTGTACTTCCAACACCACTTCTTTCAATCCATCATCTTTGTCATACTCAACTATGCCAACAGAGAGCACTTCAACAAAAGACGCATGGTACTCAGAAACCGCTGATATCAGCCATGTCCAGTACCAGGACTATTGCCGATTGGATCAAATCCACGATGGTTTGCCTCGAGGGCGAATGCTGGGGGAACCCTCTCAGTCCGGTCAAGTCTATGGAGATATGTGGAACATGAATTATGCGGTAGATAGCACATGGGCATCGCAACCACACTCAACAAACTCTGAGACAATTTCTCCTGATGCACTGACGCTTAACTTTCCATCTGTACCATTGTCATCGTCTGGATCTTCGAATGACCACATGCTCTCATTGTCGGATCTAAGCACGAGTACAAGCTCCGAGGATGACGAGCGCTCGATCCCTGAAAAATTGACTGTAGAAATGCCGGTTCCAGTTCATCTTCGCCAAAATATTCCAGATTCCGTTCCCATTTCACGAAGAATAGTTCCGGTGCTGGCAAGTAACGCTCACACTATCGCAGAAACAAGCAGCAAAACCCGGCCACTGAACGCAAAGTCAGAAACTCATCGACGAACAAAAGCTACTTCGGCATACACAGATGGCGACAGGTCCCCATCTATATCCCAACCCCCGCAGGTCAAGCCAACATCTAAACGAATAGAACCAAAAGCGGTAGAACTATGTAGCCTGCAGTCAGCATATATGGCGCCTCAGACAACTAATGCAATATATCAGCGAGATGCTAAGGACACTTTTCTTGTGCAATCAAAGCTAGCAGGCATGTCATATAAGGATATTCGAAAACAGGGAGGTTTCACTGAAGCAGAATCAACACTCCGAGGGCGTTTTCGAACACTAACAAAAGTCAAGTCAGCACGAGTACGAAAGCCAGAGTGGAGCAATAATGATGTGAGTACCCAGACTAGGCTTTCAAGTAATACCAAAGTGACTAACCTTAATGAGGTCCGACTCTTGAAGAAGGCAGTTCGTAAATTGACTACTGCGTCAGACTATGCGCAGTCTCGAGTTCCTTGGAAGCAGGTTGCTGAGTACATAGCCAACAATGGGGGTTCGTATCATTTTGGAAATGCTACATGCCGAAAGAAGTGGGATGAGCTCAATAAAGATGCTGATGAATGACCATTTCGAGTATGGGACATCGAGAGGTGCACTTGTTAAGATATAGGGTTGGGTGTCTATTTTTCTGTTTGGAGTTAATACCTACATGCACTACACTACAATCAACCATTCTCTTTGACCGTGGGTGTGTATTTGATGAAATCGAGCTAGGCTCAAATCTTTCCGCCATGCCTGGTATCAAATGGATTAATCCCGATCGAATTTAGAACATCCTTCAACTTCGACTTGTCGTATCTTAATGAAACCCATTCTGCTTCACTCTTGACTAAAAGAGTCCCACCCAAAACCGTACCATTGAGAGAGACTGGGCCAACACGCTCACCGTCAATAGATTCGATATATATTCCCTCGCAAGTGCGTGGACATATTATCATAGCACTGCTAGTGAGGGCTAGGTTGTAGCTGATCGGAGATTCCATTTCTTCAGACCCGCCTATAGCCAACTTTCCAGATACTAAACAAGCTTTGTTATGAAGATCAATATAAATGGCATGTAGTTGTCCCGATGTGACTCCTTCCTTAATTTCAGCGGTGAAGTACGTAAATGGCATGGCTATCGACATCAGATTACGAATTATTACAAATTCTCAAGAGATTGGTCTACATACGTGGATTCTTAGTCGCTAAGGTATTAGCAAGTACCTCCCAAGATTCTTTCTCGTCCACACCAGCTTTCATAGACTCCACAGGCAGAAACTGGATATGACGGTGCGGCTGACTTGCTCCGGAATAATCTCCCGAGTTAAAAAATCCAAATAGTTCTTCTCCATTATCACGAAAAGACATCAAGCATTGGTATGCAGCAGCAATATCGACCTCGCCAAGCAAGCATGTCTGTAATTTGTATTCTTTTGTTGCCAATATGAAGTGGTCAGGAATCACGGGAAACTTGTTGAGTATTATGAAGTGGGAGTCGAAACCGGTACTGACAAGAAGGCCTTCTTTTGGATTTGAAAATGGATCAACCGGCTTCTCGTTAGGATCGTGAGATTTGTTGGACTTTGGTTTATTTGCCAGCGCTGGAGAGAAGCGTACTTGGAACTATCAAACGCTCGGTTAACGTTGCTAAACATTGCCGAGAGATTTTGTCATACATACCGGAATTCCATCGCATTGCAATATTGATACTTGTGTCTCGTAGAACTTCAACTCCCCAGTCATTCGGGCAAGTTTAAACTTATCACGGACTAAAGAGGGCAAATTAGGGATGGCCGACATGATGGGCGTGGCTGTGGTAAACAGTTGTTTTCACCAATTACTCCTGTAGCGATGTCGTCGTCGTCGTTCATAGGCATACAGGGGTTCGCACTAGCGCGATCGACTACAGTTGAAAGGTTGGAGCCTTTCTGTTTGAACATTCACAACTATAAAACTCATTGCAAACATTTGAGAATTATCGTTGCGAAAGTCTGACTGGATGGTGGAAGTTCAGTCACCGCGGTGGTCATGTAAGTAAGTCCCGTTGCTCCTACTTGTGGGAGGAGGGAGAGCTTTTGCGTAATTAGCAGTAATTTGACGACTAATGGTTCTGGACCATATATTTCGACAGGCCTAGAGAGGATACTCTTACACAAATATTAACATGGTATTCCAAGGAAGCAATTTTGCTTGACAGTTGATGTGAGTTCTCCATGCACGAATTAATGTTCACGTGACCCCCGGAGAAAGAGTAATAGCAAGAGCAGAAAGGATCCTAGTCTTTTTTTTTGTTAAATGATTCTAGATAATTCTGCATGTACTTAGAAGAGGATTTGTGGAAGCCTCACACCTATTCTTGTCACAATTGAGAATAGGTAAGATATTATTGCATACTGGTTGGCTGCTTCCTTCCTGTCTAAAATTGCTTACCCTCCTTTTGACCCAATTCTTTCCTATCCAATTTACAAAAGATATCATGGTCTCTTCTCCTGTCTCCCCTATCAGTATATGAACCTAATAATCAGAATCACTACGGTACGATACGATACACAAGCCTAACCATCAATCTCCTCGATCAGATCAATTACATCGATGGCTGAACTCGAGAGAATTGAATCACAAGATGGTGGCATTGAAGGGTCACTGAAAGCCTTGAAATCACCTGCCCGATCTTTTACTAGCTCAAAGAATAGCTCCAAAGACAGCGCCTTGGATACAGTATTAGAACCCTCAATATCCAGCGTAAAGGATGACTCTCAAGATGGTTCTATGAATTCAGCGGCTGAGACCTCAGCATCATTAGGCCACCAAGAAGTTGGATCCAAATACAGTACTATGGAGAGATTATTCGAAGGTTCATCGTCGCTCAACCATGCAAGAGAAGTTTCTCTCGTAGGAGCACTTGATGGACCACCGCCACACCAACTAGGTCAGCAAGGTGAATGGTTGTCTATTCATAACGAAGAGGATGCCTTTGAGAATGTCAAGATGATTCAACTCACCCCCTCGGACCATTCTTATGTGTGCCAGGCTATAGGTGCAACAAGCCTTGATGAAAGCCACACTCTTCTCTACACAAAATCTTTTTGGTGGCCACCTAAAGGACTCCCTGACGGCCTTTACAAAGACGTTATCTCAGCCCGGATCCTTAGCCAGTTCCGTTATCATGCCTGCTCTGTATTCTTCAACTTTTCATTGGTAGCTCAGTATGAATGACTCCGACTCCTCCATTCCTAGCTTATAGTTGACCCGGAAATAGGTTGATAATCGGTGCCATTATTACCGCACTTTCTGCCTCTAAACCACCGCAAGACTTTGCAATTACAGTCATTGCAGCATGCAATACTGTCAATGCTGGCTTACTAGCTCTAATCAACGGGTCCGGCGCGCCTGATCGCTACAAGAACGACGCTGTTGAGTTTGAGAAGGTGGAGAAGTTTCTGGAGGAGATTATGTACGGCCGAATAGTCAAAGAAGGTGTAACTAAAGAGCATGTCATTGCCGAGTGCTTTGACAGGTACGCAAAGGCGAGGGCTACACAGGCAGCAAACAAATCCTCGACATATACTGCGACAGCAGCAAACAAGAATGGAATTACTGCATCTGGTAGAAACTAGAACAAGAGTTTCCTGGTTCATGGCTTGGAGGTGAATGTAATAGAGATGTTCTGAATGGGTAAAGTTAGAATCAGAGGTGCATTCGGTGTGGCTCTCATATCCACAGGGAATGTGAGATATCATTAAGGCTATTGTCAGGAGCGTGACGGATGAAAAGATTGTTATTTCCAACCTATGAGTCGTATTTTTAATATCAAAATGACAAGTTGTCTCTCCAAAACTAACTGTTACCCACCAACCTAAAGCTAGAGAAGTTATTCCACAGCTTGAGACTGAGCTCTTACCATTTCTTGCACACCCTGTTCTCAGTTTCTATCAGACAGTCAACATGTCAACAATCCCAACCTCCATCACCGCCATATACCGAGCCGGTAACATATGTGCTTTCTGGACTAAGCAAAAAGCAGATAATATTTGCCATTTCCTCAGCAGTTCCTGGTCGTTTGATAGCAGTTGGGTTTCCAATTCCTTCATTTGGATTCGCCTCCTGAGCTTTCTTCAACAAAGGGGTCAGGATTGCTCCAGGTGCTACAGCATTCACGCGGATTTCTCGATCTCCGACCTCTTTTGCGGCAGCGCGGGTCAAACCGATCACTCCGTGCTTTGAAGCGACATATGCTCCGGCTCCGGCAAAACCCATCACTCCTTGAATCGAGGATATGTTAACAACTAGTGAGATTTGTTAGCAAGTGTCCATC
>Ga0247739_10000885_pt1 | contig 10765 bp, 7 predicted proteins | sample UWRJL058202B2_FD_180943 | JGI IMG/M metagenome (GOLD analysis project Ga0247739, IMG submission 180943) | Plant litter microbial communities from Arlington Agricultural Research Station in Wisconsin, United States - UWRJ-L058-202B-2 | ecosystem: Environmental > Terrestrial > Plant litter >... | reverse complement strand
GTCCTGTTTACTGTGTTCGGAAATCGTGATGAGGTGATCGGCCTTGCGAATACTGCTGCTGAACAGCCAATTGTTCAGGCTGCGCAAATCGTCTTTCATCCATTCCGGGTGCAGCATGGGAATCACATCCATGACCGTGGCAATTGTCGGGACGCCGGAAATTCGCGGTATATGGTGATCTGTTGCATGAAATAGCTGGACGTCACGGCGGATTGCGCGGGAGTTGAGCAGCGGTAGTTTGAGGACACCACCAAGCAGGTTATGTACTGTAAAGCGCGCAGCCAGGCGCTTCGGTGTGCCGCAAGCCAGGTCCGGCAACTCATGACCAAAAGCGTAAGGCTTCAAACGAATGTCGGCACTGCTGCTTCGAACCAGATCATTCATGCCGCGCCACAGGGCGTTTGAATACGTACCGATCCCGTCAATATGACCGGCACGTTGACCCGCTGCCCAGACGGTGCAGCCCAAGCCAATATCCATTTTTATTCTCGATTAATCAGGCTTGCATAGACATGTTGCTGCGCGGACATGCCGCAGCAACAATTGGCAGCATTTCACGCAGTGTGTTTAACCTGCTCGCGCCAGTACTCCAGCAGCTCGCGCAGTGTCTCTTCCAGCGGGATCTTTGGTTGCCAGCCAGTGGTTTGCTTCAATAGCGCGCTGTTGCCGGTCGCCACAGGAATGTCCGAAGGGCGAAGGCGTTCCGGATCCAGCTCGACGTCGATGGTCATCGTGCTCAATGAAAGCAGCAGATCGAGCACTTCTCGGATCTTGCGCGAGTGGCCGCTGGCAATGTTCAGGCACACCGGATGGCCTGGTTTGTCTGCGAGTTTCAGCAATTCGATGTAGGCGCTGCAGACGTCCTGCACATCGAGGAAATCGCGAATAGCGTCCAGATTGCCGACTTTGAGCACTCGTGCTTGTTGGCCGGCTTCGATCAAGGCGATCTGACGGGCAAACGAGGCTGTTACAAAATCAGCGCTCTGTTTTGCACCGATGTGGTTGAACGGGCGGGCAATGACACCTTTCACACCTTGGCGGAAGTACTCGCGAAACGCGGTTTCCGCAGCCACTTTACTGGCCGCATACGGGTTAAGCGGTTGCGGCGGGGTGCATTCATCGACGCTGTCCGCCGATTTGAAGGCCGCGCCATACACTTCCGAAGAGCTTGGGAACAGCACAAACGCATCAGGCGCTTGCAGACGAATCGCTTCGAGCAGATTCATGCTGCCCATCACGTTGGTTTGCCAGGTCAGCAACGGATATTTAAAGCTGGTCGGCACATGGGAAATGGCCGCCAGATGCACGATGTACTTGGGTTTTGCCTGGGCGACGGCCTGGGCCAGAGCCTCGGCATCGCGAATATCGCACGCCAGATGCTCATCAGCAGCACTGTCAGCAGGCGCTGAATTGCCGCTCAAGGCAATGACATGAAAGCCCGCTTGTTGCAGGCGACCGGTCAGTATCTTGCCAACAAAACCGTTAGCTCCGGTGAGTAGTAGACGCGACATCAGGTTTTACTCCATCACGGGGCTGTAGAAATTCAAGGGTGCCAAGCCATTCCACCAGTGCCGAACGCAGGTTTTTCCGTTCGTAACGCTGCAGGTTACGCTGGCCGGCGGCAATGATTTTTTCCCGCAGACCAAGTTCAGTGTTGAGGATATGACTGGTCAGAGCAAAGTCGATCGGGTCGTCACTGTCCAGCAACAAGCCGCCTTCGCCCAGAGTATCGGGGATATTGGACCGCGCCTGTGTGACCACTGGAAGCGATGCATAGTTCGCTTCCAGCAGTGGCATGCAGAAGCCTTCATGAGCGCTGGCGCACCAATACTGGTGGGCGTTTTGATACAACCAGCGCAGCTCGGGCTCGGAGCATTTACCGACCAGTAATACCTGGTTCTGCAGGCCCAGCTGGAAAATATGCTGACGCAGACCGCGGGCATAATCTTCGCTGGTAGTACCGCCGACCAGGATCAGCTGCTGCGGAGGTTGTGTGGTGTTTTTCTGGATCTGCAACAGGTGGTAGAACGCTTCGATCAACAGGTACTGACGCTTGTTCTCAGCCAGCCTGCCGACTGCCAGGTAATAGCGGTTACCTGCAGGTTGCTGATCCATGAACGTGGGCGAGCTGGATGGGCCATCGAGGCGTCGAGTGTCCACCAGCAAGGGCAGTGTCTTGCTGCGCAGATAACCTGCTGCCTTGAGTTCGCTCTCATTGAGTGGCGAGTCGGCCATGGCGTGGACAAACTCTTCACGCCACTCTTTGAGTTGCTCCAGACCCAATTGCGCATAACGGCGCAAACCACTGTGCTCCGGGAAAAACTCCGGCGGCGTGATGTTGTGGTAGACCAATGCCTTCGGGCATTTCTGCTCAAGCAGCCACGGCCCGTGGTCGTGTCCCATGGAATGGTGATACAGCAGCAGCGCGCATTGCGAGGGATGAAAAGCAAGCGCTGGCAGAATGTCGCCAACCAGTTGTTCCGGGATCGAGAAGCTGTAGATCTGCGATTCATAGCCCAGATCACGGAGCAGGCTACGGGTGAACAACAATCCGTTGGTCACGCCATCCCCAGCGGCAACGCTGGGGGCGAACTGATCGATACGCAGTGGGGTCATAGCGCGCTCTTGCTGGCTGTGACGGCATAGTCCTGAGGACCATAGAACAGTGCGTCACAACGACGGGAGACTTCGCTGTCCTCATTCAACGCGTATTCGCGAGGGATCGGATTCAGGCGATGAATCTGGACCTGTTCAAAGCCTTTGAACTCCACCAGGAACTCGGTGAAAGCCGGCGGCAACGGGTGTAGATGGGTCGGGTCGGTGTAGAAATGCGTCGCTGCCGAGATCAGGTTTTCCGGGTTCGGGGTTTCGAAGATCACCACACCGCCGGGCGCAAGCACGCGTTGGCATTCGTCGAGCAGCACGTTGAATTGCTCGAAGGTCAAATGCTCAATCACGTGGAAAGCCGTGACCACGGCCACGCTGTTTTCCGGTTGATTGGCCAACCAGATCAAAGCGTCCTGTTGCACGGCATTCAGGCCTTGGGCATGGCAGGCTTCGACGTTCATCGAGTTAAGGTCGATACCCATGCGCTGGAACTGTTCCGGGAGCATCTGCAGCCATTCACCCCGACCACAGCCGATATCCACCAGTGGCAATCCGCTGTTGAGCGGCCTGATCTGGTCAAGCATCGGCAGGTAGTAGGATTGACGCTCGCGAATGGTTTCGGCATCGCCACGGAAGCGATTTTCGAAAGCCAGATAGAAGCTGTCCGGCACAGCGCTTTGATGCTGTTGTGGAGCAGCAGCCACTATTGTTGTGGCAACAGAGCTGCCATCCGGCGCTGCAAGTGCAACCTGGCGTGGCTGACGCTCAAGGTGCTGAAGCCGCGCACGCAGTTCCTGCTGTACGTTCCTGGCTTGAGACAGTTCCGTCTCCAGACGCTTAAATTCTTCAGCCTGCATGCGCTGGGCTTCATGGTGTTCTTGTAAGGCGTTTTGCTGGTCTCTCAGGTATTTGTTCAACTCTTGCAGGTACAGTTGTTGCGTCTGCAATTGTTGTTGCTGGCCCTGGATTTTTTGCTGCTGAATGTCGAACTGGTTCTGTACCAGATCTTTATGGGACAACAGTCCGTCGTTGACCAGTCGGTTTTGCCGTGTCAGCAAGTCCATGCGCGCGACGTAATAACGGTTGCGCGATTCAGTCAGCGCCATGCCATAGGCGCTGAGGATCAATTTGCCCACCACCGGGATCCGGCGCAGGGCGTTTTTCATGCGTGCCCGGCGCAGGCCATGCACTTCAGTATTGTGGGCGATGCCTTCAGGTGAGTAACGCAGTTCAGCCAGGACTTCGAACTTGTCGAAGCCGGAACGCAACTGAAGCAGGCGTTGTTGAATCTCGGTTTTCTCGGCCTTGCGTCCCAATAACGTCGGGTAGGCGGCGCGTACCAAAGCTTCATCGTCGAGCTGGATCAGCTCCATCCAGATGTAGGGGCGGTCAAAAACCTCTGCCGGGGCTGGATCGAATGCAGGAAGCGGGCGCTCTTTATTGTCCAGCCGATAACGATGAACCTCTGCCTCGATTCGTCGATTGAGTTCCTGGAAGTCGAGGTCAGGATTATTCGGTATGAGCATTGCTTACAGTTCCGTGGAAAGTCTCAGATGGCATAGGCAGTTCTTCGAGCATGGCCGAAAGGTCACAGATGCCGCCAAAAATGGTGCTGCTGATGCCTGCTACTTCAAAACCAATGGCATTGTCGCGCCAGTGGTAGCAATTGATGGTGTGATCGGCGCCGTCATGCAGGGCGAGGGTGATTGTATATTTGCCAGGGGCCAATCGCATGGGGACGCGATAGCGCAGATGTTTGCGCTCACCTTTGGTCATTGAAATTGGATAGTTCAGGAAATGGCTGTTGGTGCCGTAGACATCCTGACCGAAACGGTCACGAATCATCAGGCCCAGCGAAATGTCTGGCAGATCTACATCGGCAGCGATGGTCACTTCAAGGTTGCCGGTGTCACCACTGGATAGGACCGGACTGTTAGAGTTTTCACCTGTAAAAACAATGCTCTCCAGAACAGCCTGGCGTGAACCGTAACCGGCTTCAATGACCGCGCGCTCGCTGTAATCTCCTTCATCATCGGCCCCCAGCAACTGGTTGTAGATGTTAACGGCGTCTTCAGGATGACCATCAGCGACAACCTTGCCTTCGCTGAGGACTATCGCGCGGTCGCAGATCATCTTGACCGCGTTCAAATCGTGGGAAACGAAAATGATCGAGCCGCCCTTGGCGCGAAACTCCTTGATGCGGCGCATGCACTTCTGCTGGAAGTGGCCATCTCCTACGGACAAGGCTTCATCAATGAGAAACGTATCCGGGTCTGCATGGATGGCAATGGAGAACGCCAGGCGCATGTTCATGCCGGAAGAATAAGTGCGGATCGGCTCGTGAATGAACGCGCCCAGCTCCGAAAACTCAACGATGGACTCACGGCGTTCCTCGATTTGCTGGCGTGTCATGCCCAACAGCAAACCGTTGCCGATGATGTTCTGCGAACCACTGAGGTTCGGGTCGAATCCGGTCCCCAACTCGAGCAGGCCGGTGACTCGACCAGTGATCTTGATCTGGCCGGAATCAGGCAGCAACACGCCGTTGAGCATTTTCAGCAGAGTGGATTTACCCGCCCCGTTGCGTCCTAGGATGCCCAGGGTTTCGCCGCTGGCGACAGTGAACGTGATGTTGTCCAGCGCTTTGTGGGTGCGGTGGTAACTACGGCGCATGACGATTTCTTTGAGCCGGTGCCAAGGCCTGCTGTAGAGCTTGAACTCTTTACAGACATTTTCCACTTCAAGCATGCGTACAACTCTTTATTGGGGGTGCCGTTACGAACGAACTTCGTTATGCCAAAGGACGGCATGACGACAGGAATCAGGGTGCGGAGCCTAACATGTGTGGCTCCTCGGAGCATTTACTGTATGAAAAAGCCTGTAGATTCTGCGCGCCTTGATCGTTTCCGGATTTTCCCTACGCCTGCTTCCGTACCCCCATCAGATCTGGATTATCGGTGTCGGAAGCAGCTAACTAAGCGTAGGGATTCTCATGACTGACTAGTAAACAGCACATTTTCCTTGTCGGCGGTATAGACCACGACGTCAATGCACATCGAGTCAACGCCAGCATAGATATCTACCACTTTTTCGATATCCCGGCCGCATGGAATGATATTTTCCGGACTTATGATGACTGCAATCTGATACCGCTCATTGGCCATCAGGGCCGTAAGGTACTCAAGCAAGGAAACGTTGGAGACGTGCCGAAGAAATCCCTCGGAAACCTCGCTGATTATAGTGGGGACCTGCTCGTTGATTATTTTCTGCATGCCCTTGAGTGCTAGGTGCTCTGCACCTTCGATGTCCATCTTTATCAGGTCTACGTTAGCTCCCTGTTCCAGGACATCATCAAGTTTTACGCAGTAAACAAGCGTTGATTCAAGAATTGCCGAAAATTCTTCACCTAAGGCCACAACATTGCCGCTATTTCCCGCACTGTCGTCGTAGGTTAAAAATCCTTTTTTGTCGGTCAGGGCGAAAGGCAGCACCTCAACGTTCAAGCACCCATTAAGGGAAATATTTTTTTGCAGCATTTTAATGTTGTAAGCGTAAGGTTCTACACCAATGACGCGACCTTGATCCCCGACGATTTTTGATGCCATGACTGAAAAGTAGCCGATGTTCGCGCCGATATCTACGAACGTCATGCCAGGCTTGAGCGCCCGTTGGATGACTGAAGTAACCCCGGGCTCGTAGACTTTTGCTGTACGGAGCTGGCCGCAGACCTCATCGGTGGAGCTGATGCAGATTTTCATGTCGCCCAGGTCAACGATTTCGTGAGCGGTTTGCGACATGGATTTTACGGAGAGTTTGCGACCCTTGAATTCGTCACTGTTGATGAACTTCTTGACCACTGCCTCCAGATCACCTCCGGCGGAAAGGCGGTGCCCATGCCACTCCTTCTTTCCCGGAATACGGCCCAAAAGAAGTTTGAAGCAATTAAAAATGTCCTCTTCAGTCGCGATATTGGTGTACTGGTGGTCAAAGGCTTCGATAGGTTGTGCGGCATCGTTGACACTGCGTGCCGAAGCCAGTCGACGTAACACATTTGCAAGACCCATTGAACTCTCCTTGTTATAAACCTTCGTTTATTGACGTTGCGGGCGTCCGCCAATCATCAAGCGTTGCCGTAGCATAAAAGAAACGCGGGCAAATCAGATACCTGAAAGTTGTGCTAAGCAATGCTCGTCGGCTCAGGCTCGACGTTCAGACGTCAAGCTGGCTCTTGCATAGCGCAGCCCGAGACGACTAACGCCTGGTATCCGTTGTCGCACCCATGCCGCTGAATCATGCGTAAATATATTTTCATTTGACAGTTGACGGTCCTGTTGCCGGGAATCATTGTGGCATTTCAATATCACTTAGATGTCCCATTGAGATCCCCTATGAAAAGAGTTCTTGCCGCTGCTGGCCTCTCGCTTTTTGCTGCGCATGCTGTCGCCGCAACAATCAACATCGAAAACAAATCGTCGTGGGAAATCCATGAGATTTATTTCGCACCATCGAGCCAGGATGATTGGGGTGACGATCATTTGGGCAAGAAAGTGCTTAAACCAGGGATGACACTGACGTTGACCGGTGTAACCGCTGGCAAGTGGGATGTACGTCTGGTTGATGAAGACGAAGACGAGTGCATCGTAAAAAATCAGCAAATCAGCGCGTCGGAAAAGTTCTCGATCGATGACGACGACTTGCTCGGCTGCCAGGCAGCTACCGAGGAATAAGGATTCATTGACGCCGGTCAGGCGCCCTCCATGACCGGTGACTTAACATCAGATGAGCTTTCTTGCTCAAATCGGCCCCCTAACTGGCGGTGCCACAACGGCACGGCATGACCATAGGTCATATTGTTATAAATGCCTGATGGACAAAGTGATGGCGCGTTGCTAGCTTGTCGACACCGTGTCTATTTACGTTTATCCAGACACTAAACAGAATCTTGAATCGTCAGCCATTAACTGACAGTTCGGATTTCTGAATCACTTGGTTTCGCAGGGATAGCCGAAACATTAAATATTTTCGCCCAAATTCTTGGCTGTCATCGACCTAATAATTCGTGGCGGTGGCTATCAGAACAGCTTTCAGGGTTTTTATCTTGAATGAGCTCTGCCTTGCCTCACAGAAACCGTTCTATGGTTTTCCGTCAATATTTTTAGTTTCACCAGCAGTGGAATTGACACAAAGACGGCGTAATACATCCAGCAGCACCAATTTTTAATGCGCAGTTCCCTCAAGGAGTAGTACATGAGCACGCAATCTGATCTGGCCGAGCTGTATACGACATTCTTCAACCGTGCACCGGATGCAGGTGGCTTGGCGTATTGGGTCGATAACATCACCACGGGCAAACTGACCCTCACGCAAGTTGCCAAAAACTGGATGACCCAGCAGTCCGAAGGACTGAGCAGTTTTCCGGCGACCCTGACCAATGCCCAGTTCATCGAAAAAATCTACACCAATATTTTGGGCCGCGCTTCTGAGGCAAGCGGTGCGCAGTACTGGCTTACCCAGCTGCAAAGCGGTGCAGTGACACGTGATTCGTTTGCGCTTTCTGTGATCAATGGCGCCAAGGCCAACACCTCGGCACAGGGTCAACTAGACACGGCCCTGGTTAATAACAAGGCTACCGTTGGTGTGGCATTCGCCGCCAAAGGCTTGAATGACACCGCCCTGGCCGCCAAGGTGCTGACTTCTGTTACCGCTAACGCCGATACTCTGGCTAGCACACTGGCCGTGATTTCGCTGCTCCCGGCAACCACCGCTGCTCAGACCCCGGCGGTGCTGGCCTCAGCCACCCAAGTGCTGACCAAGCTTGCAGCACTCATCACTACCGCTCCGGCTGAAGTGACCGACGCTGCGACTTACCTCAAAGCACTCGTCGCCGGCGTCTCCGGCACAACGAACATCGGCACTTTGCTCGACAACGCCAACACCTTGCTGACCTCCGCCGCAACCAACCCGACTGCACTGGATAACCCGGCTGCCCAAGGCGCTGCTGCAGTAATTGTGGCTACGCCTTCTACTGGGGGCGGCGGTACGACGCCGGCTACTTTTACCGTTACTGAAAGTGTTGCTCACGAGTTGATTTTTAGTGGTACTGCGACAGGTGACATCACCGTCGTGATCACGGGGAACAGTGCTGTTTTCTCCCGTGGCGGTATTGCTGCTAACAGCGTGCCATTGGCGACTGTGACCAAGATTCAAGATACAACACCGATCAGTTTGACTGCAGCCCAGTTCGATACATTGAAAAGCATCATTGACGTTGCCGACACCATCAAAATCATCGGCACAGGCACCAGTATCGCGGGCGCTGTGTCTGCAATTGTCACTGACATCGCCAAAATTGACAGCATTGACGCCAGCGACACGACTGTTATCACTCTGACTAAAGCCCAACTAGCAACGATTACGTCGACCAAGTTGAGCTCTAATGACAATATTCTTGTCAGCGACGCCACTCTCTTGGCGTCTGAGATAGCTACCTTGGGCGCAGATACCAAGGTTGATACTATCCGTGCAGCGACTCAGGTCCTGACCAAGACTCAATATGCAGCTGCATCGGCCAAGCTAGACGCAGCGGACACCATTTCTGTGATCGACAACAGCTTGACGGCAGTGGAAATCGCCCTTCTTGGGGCCGATTCCAAGGTTGATAATATTGGCGCGGCTGTTCAGGCTCTGACCAAAGTCCAATACGCTGCGGCATCAGCCAAGCTCAACACTGTAGATATTATTTCGGTAATCGACGACAGTTTGACTGCCGCGCAAATTGCCGTACTGGGGGCGGACACCAAGGTTGATAATATCGGTGCCGCCATTCAATCGCTGACAGCGGCCCAATTTACTGCTGCCGGCGCGAAACTACGTTCTGTAGATACAGTAACTATTGCGGATACTGGCGCAGCAATTGCTGCAGCGATTGTAGCTATCGCTGCTGAAGCGACAGTCGTGGACGTGATCAACGCCACCGATATTACTGCGATTACCTTGACCAAAGCTCAGCTTGCAACGATCACCTCCGCCAAGCTGACCACCGATGACAACATCATTGTTAACGACAGCACTCTCCTGGCAACTGAGATCGCAACGCTGGGTGCGGACACCAAAATTGATGCGATTCGTGCCGCGACGCAGAGTTTGGACAAGACTCAATACGCTGCAGCTTCGGCCAAGCTGAGTACCGCAGATAGTATTACTGTCACCGATAACACTTTGGACGCTGCCGGAATCGCCACTCTCGGTGCAGACACCAAAGTGGATTTCATTCGGGCAGTAACGCAGACTCTGGATGCAACCCAATTCAGCGCTGCAGTGGCAAAGCTCAATGCTGCCGATACGATTAATATTGTTGATACCGGGACTGCCCTGGCAACAGCAATTGCAACATTGACCACAAACGTCAGCAAAATCACTACTATCGATTCGAACACCAATGCATTGAGCCTTACCGCTACCCAAGCAGGTGTATTGGGTGCCAAACTGACTGCCGCAGACGTGGTCACTATCACCAATACTGTCGGTCAAGGGCTTCAAACCATCGCTAGTGGTTTTCAGTCGACGAACGACAAGCTGCAGTTCTCAGATACTGATCTCGTGGCAGCAACTGGCTTTACGACCTACGGAGGCGGAAATACAGCCGTAACCTTCGCCGGTGGTGTTAACAAAGCTGAATTGGTTGTCGCCACAGGCGGTGCACTCGTTGCGACGTCTGCTACAGCAGCTTTTCTGTTTGACACTGCTACAGGGAAACTCAGCTTCGATGCTGACGGCACTGGTATTACAGCAGCAGTCGATATTGTCACGCTCACGGGTGTAAATACACTCGCTGTAGGTGACTTTGCGTTTGTCGCTTAATCAGGAAACGGTGAGTAACAGCTCACCTATTCTTGAGATATAGCTTCAAGCAGCAAGCAAAATAAAAAGCCCCGCTCTCAGTGCATTGAGGTGGGGCTTTTTGCTGATGCCATAAAATAAATTTAGCCGGACATACTTGGCCTATACCAACCAGACTCCATTATTAAGAGCTGCAGCTGTATTGGCGATATTCTCTTGGCTTTCGGAAAATGAAAGCAGCACGTCACCGGCGCTCATGCCGTGGCTCATCTGATCGTTCCAGTACTGCTGGCCAGCCGCATCGGCGTCGCGGTGCAGC
>Ga0247739_10000884_pt1 | contig 10768 bp, 13 predicted proteins | sample UWRJL058202B2_FD_180943 | JGI IMG/M metagenome (GOLD analysis project Ga0247739, IMG submission 180943) | Plant litter microbial communities from Arlington Agricultural Research Station in Wisconsin, United States - UWRJ-L058-202B-2 | ecosystem: Environmental > Terrestrial > Plant litter >... | reverse complement strand
ACTCTCTACTACTATAGAACTGCAATCAAAGTATCCTCTTAGGAGGAGTTGTCACCATGCCTCGTGCTTCCATTAGTCTCCATTGCATTGCCTTACAAATCTCATAAATAACCTTGAGCGTGGGTGTCGGAATACCTGCCTTTTCAGCTTCCCTCAATGGCTCTCCAACCAAATACTCATATTCCATATAGTTCCCCTTTTGTAACATCATCAGTAAATACACGGCACTAGAGACTGCGAAACTGACCTTCTCTATATCACACTGCATACTAGGCTTCAGGTACAAATCCATAGGGTCCATATTGAGCATCGTTTCCATGATATCATCCGGTAACACATGTCCCAGCTTCGCCGCTGTATCAAAGATCTCCTTCTGAGCTGGTCTCACCAAGCCCTCTACCACCCCAGGTGCTAGTCTTATTCGAGCATCATCAAGTCCAGTTATTGCACAAATTGGATTTAATGTTGCGTTGAAAATTAGCTTCCTCCATCTCCCCCACTGCACGTCCTCCTGATACTCAACTTTCGTTTTCCCGGCCGCTCCATATATCTCGACGAACTTCTTAGCTACAGCAGTCTCAGTCTCCGGGGAAAGCGAAGGATTATGGAATGCTCCGAGGAACAGCGAATCATGCTCTTCATGGTGGATTGTTCCCAGGACACCCTCGTGAGAATCGATCATCGAGACGCCCGAAAGGACGATATTGGTGGGAAAGGCAGCAAACATGGCTCTCTCGATGTTAAGTCCATTCTGGATCATAACAATTACTGTATGGCCAGGTGTAACAGCTGGATTGATCAGCTCGCAGATTGTTGGCGGGATGTCTGGGCAGTTTTTGGTCACTGTTAGGATATAGTCATAGGGACGAAGAGACTCCTTCATCACATCAGGTACGTTATTGCGAACTGATGTTTATAAATGTGTTAGCAAGATTCTGTGTGGGCTGTTCCATATTCTAAAATTTGGCAGAACTCGACGGCGCTTCATACTCAATACTAACTTTTACTAGGTCTCCATCCTTCAATCTTCCCATGGTCCACACTCTCGATCGTATATCCCTTCTCCTTCACAACACTAAAGTTCGATCTTAAGACAGCAGTTACTTCCCCTAGACCTCCTGCTTCTATATTCAGAGCTGCGATAGCCCCAACAGCACCTCCTCCGATTAGCAGCACATTGGCTTTCCCTAAAGACATAATGCTTATTGAGATCCAAGAATACTATCACAACTCGGCTGGAAGACTTGATTGCTTGAATGCTTGGGAGGACAATATATTTTAACGTGATGTGCGATTCAGGCTCATTCTGCAGCACACTGGACTGGACTGGTCCTAGCATATTATGGTATCAAGGGTGGGGTCGAGGTCACCACATATTGAAGAACGCACTACGGAGTAGAATCCCTATGATAATGAGAGAGTCATGGATTCAGATATGTATGGCAGCAGCACTCAGCTGGAAGTCAGAATAGCAATGGTGGGCTTCACAACAATTTACATGGTGGACAATGTGTTGTCAAAACTTGTACAGTAGTGCTATTCCAATAGTTAAACTATGGAACAAATTTAACGAATTGCTGTCCTCTATGAAACTTCTTTGATAATGCAAGGATATATTGGAGGCTGCTTATGTGAAGACATTAAACTTTTCCCATGAACTTGCTAGATTCTAGCTATGCTTCCAACCTCTCAGTTGAGCTTCTTGATAGTCTGGACTTATTGTGTTTATTAGGTAGGGGTAGAAATAGCAACGGAACAGCAAATGTCCTAGGCAATAATTCCGCTTTAAGCAAATATCATATTCACATATAACAAGTAATTGAAATCAAAAGTGTGACTAACAGGAGCTCATAGGCATTCAACATCATGGCATGGTGTCTGGGAATAGATGTTGATGCCTGGTTACTTAGGCTTAAAGAAACCGTTATGGCTGGCTGGGCCCTTGGCCCCATAAAGTAAGCCCCTTTCCTTATCGTTATCGCGTTGATAATATTTTCTTTGAGCCAACGCCTTTATGGGGCCGCCACGCCTTTGTTTACTAGAAAATATTCAACTCTTACCTGCTTATTGATGTTGTCACTCACCCTCACTCGCTCCACCATTAGTCGCAGTTCACAAATATTACACAACGTACTCAACATCACCAGTATCACAAGTATCGCAATGGCAGACACAAGAAGAACCCCCGCTAAAAGGCATCCAAGAGGGAGAGGAGGAGGGAGCCGATACATGGGAACACACGCAGCTGCTGGAACGGCTGCACCTCAGCAACCGCCTCCAATGCGTGTATCTACGCCTCCTCTCTCGGTACCGGTGCCTTTGGATACGATGCGATTTGCAGATTTGGCGAAAGAAAACCTCATTCATCCCATCATGCTACAGACTATTACCGAAGATCTCAAGTTCGACCATATGATGCCGGTGCAGGAGAAGACTCTGCATCTACTGCTATCTAAGAGAATCGACTGTCTTGCGCAAGCAAAGACGGGAACGGGCAAGACTATTGCGTTTCTGTTGCCTGCTATTCAGACTCTCATCAACAAGAATCGAAGACCTGGCTCTGGAATATCTCTTCTCGTAATCTCACCAACTCGAGAGTTGGCTATGCAGATTGCGAAAGAAGCCAATGCGCTACTTAAACGACTTCCTCAATACAAAGTTAGTTTTGCAATTGGAGGGACCAACAAGAATAGCGAAGAAAAACAGATACTTGGTGGCTGTGATATTCTTATCGCAACTCCAGGTCGGCTTTACGACCATCTATCTAGCCAGCGGGTTAAGGATACTTTCAGCAACTTGGACACTCTTGTTCTTGATGAAGCGGATAGACTCCTTGACATGGGTTTCATGAATGCGTTGAAGGATATCATTAAGTGTCTTCCAGACAAAGAGCAGTCCAAGAGACAGGGAATGCTCTTCTCTGCAACTATCGCTCCTCATGTTGAGAAAGTCGCCCATCTCGTCCTCTCTAAGGACTACCAGTTCATCTCCACAATCCCTGCGGGAGAGATCAATACACATGAACGTATACCACAACACCTTGTCGTGGTTCCCACCTTCTCAGACGTTGCAGCAGCCATGGTAGGATCCATTCGATCCGAAGTTTCCCTCAATGGCGCTCCCACATTTAAGGCAATAATTTTCGCGCCTACTGCTGCCCTCGTTGATTTCTACGGTTCTATCTTGGAACAAATACCGGGCCTTCCCAAAGTTAGTGTTCTGCACTCCCGCGTCAGCCAAAGCAAGAGAACAAATGCTACGAATGCTTTCCGCGAAGCCAAAAATGGGATACTAGTGGCAACAGACGTTGTAGCTCGTGGAATGGACTTCCCCTTAGTCACCAATGTTTTCCAAGTTGGTGTCCCGGCTGATAAAGAGTCTTATATTCACCGTTTGGGCCGAACCGGAAGGGCAGGTGCTGAAGGTCGTGGTACATTCATCATCGCCCAAGATGAGACTTTCTTTTCCCAGTGGACATTGAAGGAAATCACTTTCGAGAAGACTGAAGCAGATCTAAGCGCTAAATCAGAAGTTCTAAGAATTGCATCAAAGATGGAGAACCACGCAAAGACTTATCAGGCATGGTTGGGATACTATAAAAACCACACAAAGGCAATGAAGTATGATAATGCGAGACTAGTACAAGAAGGGAATGAATTTGCCTTCAATGGACTAGGCTCGCCCGAGGTACCAGGTCTCCAGAAGTCCATCGTTGGTAAGATGGGTCTGAAGGGTGTACGGGGACTGAATATCATCCCCGATGCTCCAAGAGTTCACCGTGCTCAGGGAGGCGGCGAGGGTCGATCTGCAGGTAGCGGGGGACGAGGAGGACGAGGGGGCGGCGGTGCTGGACGAGGTGGAGGAAGAACCGGAGGATTCAATTGAGTGTTGACCGTTGAATTTCCTTGGAGTTTCTGTACAATTGCCAATAGATAGAATGTATGATAGATCGTTTGGATGGCGGTTCATTCGGGATGTCTAGCGCGGCGCATGAGAGATGGATGGGTCAATAGAATTGTTTTGCTTACCACATATCACGATTGAAATTAATTGTTAGAAAAATACCTCTTGCGCGTGTTTTCTGTAGGGCCAGCTTCGCAATGCAAACATAACTTATTGAGTATTTAGGGGTGGTTCTTCCGCCCAGTAAAAGTGGGGATAACATCCAAGCCTTACATCCCATTCTATTCTCAAACTCAATACCACCGTGGTCTACATTATACAGAACTCCGATTCAAGATGCAGAGTTTCCAGACGAATGACAAAGTCACACTGAAGTATATCGATACAAATCGTGCTAAGGTACCAGATAATGAAGCTGCAAAACCTTTACTGGTGTTGGTACGTCTCCATGGTCTTCCTTCCCTTATATTCTTCGCTTAGGAAAGGAAAACCTGGATGAAAACAAGCTGCATGGTGGTGTTCAACCTACATTTTGGATATTTATGCTCAGATGTTCTATCTTCAATGACTAACTTAGATCCAAGATACATGGTTTTACCGGTTCAAATTCTGTTTGGTCACGCCAGATCGACGCATTTTCGAAATACTATAGAATTGTAGCCCCGGACTTGAGAGGCCATGGTGAGAGTGATAAGCCAAAGAACGGTTTTCATGTTTCCAGACTTGCAATGGATCTCAGGGAGCTATTGCTCCATATCACAGGAGGGGAGCAAGAGCTTTCAGCTGTGCCTATGAAAGCACTTGGCGGGAGCTTGGGATGCTCTATATTATGGTACGCATTTCTCCCAATATCAAAGCATCCAAAATCTTTGTGGTCAGTCCAATACATGAGAAGCCTTAGACTAAATAGTTCAGGTCTTATGCTGAACTATTTACAACGCATCCATTTACCCAGATGATTTGGGTCGACCAGTCTCCTCTCCAAGATTCTACGTTAGATGGATGGGACTCTCGATTTTGCAATCGGGGAATGAACTCTGCCCCTGCAGTTGCATCTCTTCAAACAACATTATCGCTTGCACCTGAGCTTGCGCACAAAGGCACTATTGCTGCATGTTTGTCCTACAGGTCTCATCCTACCGCCGATGACAAGATATCTCAAGAGACTTATGACTTCGATGAATCGTTCTTCCTTGCGGAAGCAATGAAGGGAAACCAAGAATGGTTTGGCAAACTCATGGCTAACCACACATCCTTGGACTGGCGGGAAAGCATCAAGTCAAACTATGGACCTGGTAGCGGGAGCAATACACAAGTGCTGGTGGTGGCCAGTACAAGAAGTGGTTGCTTTCCTGCCGAAGGGCCTTTAAAAGCAGTGGAATTTATCAACGGAACTGTAAACGGTGTTAGAGTTGAAGACGGGCTCGCGACAGGGAAAGCTATCAGCTTTGGGGGCCACTGGTGTTACTGGGAGAACCCAGATGCTTTCAACACACTATGTCTAGAATGGCTTGGACATTGAGACTTTGTGCTCGAGCTTCTGGGGTACATGTGCATCTGTGCTACTCGGGAAGGTTGGAGAGCACCCCTCATTCCGTCGGGATATGTCTCAAGATGTTCTTTATGAAGATTCCTGGTATGCAAGGGACAAATCCCTCGAGTTTTCATTCCCGAAACGCGCAGACTGCATTCATTACACAATAAATTAACTTCCCATACTTCATTTGTCCCTGCCTTCCCTGAAATGTCACTAAAACAAGTGCTCGAGAATCAAATCCCTTCACCATCCTATCCGTTTTCCTCGTTTTCTGTTACTCATTCTTACCCAACTGTCAGTGAACATAGATAGCTATTACCGTCGTTATGGGATTCATTCTACCCCTTTTTGTAGCTTTATTCGCTGTAACTGCATCTGCAGTCGGGCCAATGACCACGGATAGAACATGGCTTTATCAAGGCTGCTACAGCGCTCCCGAGGGACATATGCTTGATCTTTTCGTTCCTCAAAACCTCACCAGTATAAGCATTGCATCTTGTCTTTCAGCCTGCGGTAATTCAACAACAAGATACGCAGCTCTAGGAGACGGGTATGTCAAATCCAATCACGTCTTGCTTGTAACGAATGAGAGCTGACAGGTCAGCAACTGTTACTGTGCAAAAGCGATTATTCCAGCTCTTAAGCTCAATCCAGATGAGTCTAACTGTACCGTACCGTGTAGCCCGAAGAACACAGATGCTTGCGGAGGTTCAACTCTACCAGACACCGGCGAGCCCGCGTCACTATCGCTCTATGACTCCATGCCGCCAGTACCAGTCAGTTACTCGGGCTGGAAATATAAGGGTTGTGTTGCACACACGAGCGAGGTGGGAAAGTTTATTCACACAGCAACAATCGGTGACTTGAACGTAGAACGCTGCCTCATCGCATGTGACGCCAGTCCTACTGATTATACCTTCGCTGGATTATCTGGTCAGGCTTGCTACTGCGGTTCGAAGAAGCTGCTTGAGAACTACGATCCCAAGTTTGTGGGAAATCAATATACGACTTGTAATTTCCCGTGCCCAGGAAATCCGGCGCAGGCTTGTGGAGGGACTTTTAATTTGTTTGATCCTGCTATGTATGTTAACTACAAATCTCCACTTTACACATTGACACATTGAACTGGAATGCTTTTTAACATAGAAAACAGCTCTTTCTACGAACGAGAAGGTGGACCTTCTGATGCAACATCGATTGACGCCAGCCAAACTGGTCAGCTTATGACTCGCACCATTAGCACATCGGATCCTACTAAAACAGGGAGCACCACCAGTACGAGCGGAGCAAGTAGTAGCGAGGAAACGAAGAAGAGTGAAGCTGGCCCAGTGAGGATAAGTGTGTTGACAGGGTTTCTGGGGTTGATAGCTGTGCTATAGCAAGAGAGCATGCATTGGCATTTATTTCATTTTGCCGTGAATATTTAATATTGCCTACAAATAGTTGCTAAATATCCTGGACTTCCTAGATCACTGACAATGAAGTTCAAGTTTTGCTTTAATTGTTAAAACATTGGGTACATCTGAGGTCTACGCTGCTGCCTGCGAAGCTATCTTATTATATGTTTGCTTGATGTTAGTTAGGTAGAACGCGAAACATTTCAGTCTTGCAACATTTTAATATATTCACTTTAGAGATATTCATGAGAAAGTCAAGTGTCAGATTTTGGATCTACAATCAATATGCAGAAATCTTTTCCTAATTCTACATGGGGTCGTTTCTAGATATGCCTAATATATTGTACAATTACTCTGAGCTCTATCATCGAACGAATTTCATTCACTCTTCCACAACTATTGGTACATTTTTGCCAAATTTCCCATATCTATCTTTTCCACCTAAGGTTTTCCAGATCCAGTTCCACATCCTCAAGTAGAGCAGTAAACCTAGAAACAATCAGTACATAAGTTACTGAGAGAACCGCCAAAGCAACTGAATAGGAAGGGAAATCACATACTCTTCTCCATCTAGCTTATTGCTCATCCCGCTTACGATCTTCATTAGTTGCTGCACGAGACCTGACAACGGGGCAATACTGGTAACATGTCTCTTTTGCATCCCACCTGCTGCTTTTGAAAGCAGCGCTGCTGAGAGCTGCACCATGGCGATCTGAAGTTCCAGAATTATAGATGGGAAAGTTTCCGATGGTGGTTTCATGGAAGTAGTGACGCGAACAGCAGCCATCCAGTCTTCATTCAGGTCAGTTGATGGAGAGTCTACGACCGCAAGTAGTACTCGGACAATTTCTAGACCGCGGGCTGCATCTGTTAAGGTTGTGGGGTTGGATGCCCTGTAGGGAAGTGTTAGCGGGAGGCCATCAAATGACAGGAGTATGAGGATGCGAAATGTCACATACAAACTCTGTTCATTCAATGTGCTTCTGAGTAGAGCCTCCAAATCTTGGCCTATCACCTGCCAGCCTTCTTGACCAAGGAAATTATCAACACCATCTTCGGTAGTCATCATCCCCTCTAATGCAAGCAGAATGGGGTATCTAAAATCTAGCTTCTCAGGTGAACTTGTCTTGTAAAGCTCCACAAGCATGTCCATAAGTCCAGCGCTCTCATTGCGTAAATTGTCGTTCTCATCTTCCCGAATCCATATTGCCAAGACTCTGATTGCAGCCAAGATTAACGGATCTGTGTTGACGCTGTCGTTCATTGATTCCCATGTCAGAGTCAATCGGGTGCCTTCTGAGGTTGCAGATGTCCCTGTTCGAGCTGAGGGATGTAGGCCCGAGGCTCCTGCAATAGAAGCATCCCATCTGTCCCGCAGGTATTCAATGGTTAAGGACATTGTCTCTGCAATGTCTTTGCGAAGCTTGAGAAGAAGATCAGGTGGTATACTGACTGTAGGCGAGCTACCATCCTCATCTAAACTCTTGACAAGAAAACCAATAAAGCCAGAGAGAACATCAAATGCTGCCCCAAGCCGTTGCGAGATCTCAGGGTACTTCTCATTGTTGAGTTGCTCGAGCAGGTTTGGGAATGAAGAGCGTAAATCAATAAGAAGGAGATTTACAAATAGGTATGAGAAAGGTTTTTTATCCTCAGAGGGTGAAGAGTTATCTCGGAACAGTAAATTTGGACAAGTTGATGGGTATTGCTGTAGAAGAATGGCTGCAAGCTGTGTATAGGCTGCCCGTCCCTCCAGAGTAGGCCTACTGATTATGAGCTTCCTTAAAATGGATACTAGAGGATCCAGCCATATTGGACTTGGAGAAACTGCCTAAGCAGTGTAAGTAACTTGTCAAATTTGGAACGTCTAACTTACTTCAGGGATGATGTTGGATAAGAGACTCCCAGCAAAGCGAATCAAAGTGACCGCATCCGTGCCTCTAAAGACATTCAAAAGGAGAGGCATCGTCATATCCATCTTTTTCCGCACAGTATCAACTTGACCGTCTATTCTAATTGCATTGGTCCACGAGAACTTCAGGATATCGAGAACAAGTGGGTTCTGAGCAGCGATTTCAGTTAATGGAGAATAATCTTCGATATTTAGTAACTCCAGAGCACCCTCTGGCTGACAGGAGATAGTCAAAAGTGTCTGTAAGATCAGTTTTGTTGTCTCTGGTGGACTAAAGACTATCAGCAATAGCTCAGCAACAGGAATTAAAGACACACCTCTCGATTAAAGCCTTAACCAATGGAGGGGTTCTTCCAATCAGCCTTTTCTCCTTTTGTGATGTCTCTGGAAGTATTATAGAAAAAGTATGTAACACTGAAACCGCTAAATCGACCATACCTTGGGCATCTGGTTTGTTGATTTGTTGATTACCATGGGCCCGAAGAAGGCGATCAAAGAACTTGGGAGACAGAGCTTCCCATAAAGTACGGATTTTCTCGGTATCATGAGCAAGCTGGCCGTTATTGTCGAGCACAGATTTGAGAAGAGCAAGACCAACGAATCTAGATGTATCGTCTCTAGCTTTAAGAAGTACCTGCATTTTTTCAAAGGTTTCTGAAGCATCCATCAGACCACTAGGCTCTGGCTGAGTTCCCTGTTGGGTTGAAGCTGATTCCTCCATTATAATTATCTAGTATGCAAGAAACTGTTAGGATTTGGTGAAGTTTCTGGATGAGATTTTTGGTAAACATTAAATAGTCGCCCGAAACGGAAGGTATAACCGAATCCCAGCCTCGTTCTAAATCCAACCATTTGAACACCAACTCCAGTACATTCTTCTACCACCAACCGAAAGATGCGGCAATAATCTGCATATGCATAAATATGGCCAGTTCATCCGCAGGTTCTATAGAACATGGGAATCTACGGTCAGCCGAAGGCCTTGCGCAACAAGTGACAATCGATGATGATAGTGATAACGATGACTCAACTGTGAACCATTCCAGGGACCAGGAAGTCTTCTCCGATGACCCTTTCGATGCTGGCGAGCAGGAAGTGATATCGTTCAAGCGCAAGCAAAAACAGACTACAGGGTCTAGATTCTTGTCTGTTTTATCTGGCAATGGATCGAGTTCTCATCAAGCCTCGAGCTTAGCACGTTCAGGCACCCCTACACTAGGAACCCATACCCTCAATATACAAGGAGGAGGAGAGGGGACGAGAAACACCTCTAATACAAAAGATGATGGACCTTTAGATTGGTATGTGGAGGGACCAGGTAGAAGAGTTGGGTACGAAGACATGACAGCAATCGATTGGATTTTCGAATATACAAAGGAGAGGCAACGGTTGCGGATGCTATATTCGAACGCAACGGGGTTACTCGGCCACATAATACAATTTTTTGATGCTAGTCAGATATGGATACTCCTGATTTTGACTGGAGTTTCTGCTGGAGTTTTTGCTGCTGGGATAGATGTCGCAAGCGACTGGCTGGGAGACCTGAAAACCGGATACTGCTCCTCTGGAATAGACGGCGGACGGTTCTATTTAAACAAGTATTTTTGTTGTTATGGATACGATGAATGGGCACAGTGTCAAGATTGGGTTTCTTGGAGTTTAGCACTTCATGTAACATCGTCTGGTGGGAAATGGCTCGTAGAATACCTTTTCTTTATATTATTCTCGGTAGGTACAATCTATACACTTCTAATATCAAATCGTCTAATTTGCATAGCTTGTGTTTGCACTTGTTGCTAGCGTTCTGGTCCAGGAGTATGCTCCCTATGCAAAACATAGCGGTATCCCAGAGATCAAGACTGTCTTAGGAGGGTTTGTTATTAGAAGATTTATGGGTGCTTGGACCCTGGTTATAAAGTCTCTCGGATTGGTACGCAGCCCCGGTGGTGGCACTCTAACTATACTGATATTTGTAGTGTTTGGCAGTGGCTTCTGGAATGTGGTTGGGTAAAGAAGGTC
>Ga0247739_10000883_pt1 | contig 10769 bp, 6 predicted proteins | sample UWRJL058202B2_FD_180943 | JGI IMG/M metagenome (GOLD analysis project Ga0247739, IMG submission 180943) | Plant litter microbial communities from Arlington Agricultural Research Station in Wisconsin, United States - UWRJ-L058-202B-2 | ecosystem: Environmental > Terrestrial > Plant litter >... | reverse complement strand
TTTTATATTTTATATTTTGAAAAAGAATATAAGGCTTATATGTTTACAGTATAACTTTTATTATTAATAAGTATTCTCTTTATTTTAAATAGTTTTTAACCAGAAATATAAATATTACAAAAAATGATTATAAAAAGTTAGTATATTTTGTATACTGACTATATATCTTTTTTAAATAAAAGGTTATATAATTTAAATATTTAAATAATCTTTTTAAAAACGTAATATTTAACTATCATAATATTATACACTTATAATAGCCAGAATATAAGATATATTTAAGCGAGATAAAGGCTAATTATAAAATTTATAAGATTTATAACTAGAATATAGCATTAATATACGGTTAATGTCCTTCTTATAATATAATATTAACTTGAAACTATATTATTAGTCATATTTAAACTTAAAATTATTACTATTTTATAAATAAACTATGTTTAAATTAAAGCTCTTTATTATTTTATTTTAAATATTTTACTAATTATGTAAAGTTTAAATACTATTTTCTTCTTATTCTTTTAAAATAGCCATTCACTTTCCTTCTAGTGTTAAATATTAATCATACTGTGTTTAAAACAGACTCATGGCCGAGTTGAATTTAAGTAAACTCTTTAGTATTAATATCTTTCTAAAAGTTATCACGATAGCTAGTCTTGTTACACTGTTATTCAAGAATTAAATTGGCTCCTTCAGAAGACAAAATACTTATGATTTTTCATTAAATCATAAAATAGGCGAGCTGTTATGAAATGTTGTAACCTGGTCCCTACACAGAGAATTTTAACCAACCCAAGGCTGAACTTTCCAAAAACCTGGTAGATGGGATTTAAAGGTCTTGAAAAGGGTTCACAGAAATAGTATACCGTTGATTCTCTATTATAGAATTCAACAAGTCCCTGTGAATTTCTCATCGAAGCTTACCAACAAAATCCCAAAAGAGGTAACTTACCTTCTCTGTTTCTTCCTGTGCTGTCGCCTTCTAGATGCTTACTTAGAATGCTGCGCATTAAATAATATAAGTTAGCTAATGATCACGCTAAACGCTTAGATATGAAGACTCTTGGGTCATCTTCTCTACAGAACATGAGTTACGGTACTAGATAAGCTTGCCAATTAGCGTTATTGACATAAAATAGGAAATTGATGACTTCTGGGAAGCTTATCACAGCGCTGCGCCGCAATTTTGTCTTCTGGTGTGGTATATCAACCAATTTGGTGGATGGTATAATGTGTATGAGACGTTTACTTCTAGCTAATATCGTCGTATCCTCCATGTGCAGTCAATTTCCGGTTCTTAATATCTTCATCTCTTCATCTGTGTAGAACATAGATTAGACTAAATACACACTATCACTTCAACTTGTGAGAATATCATTCAATTGCAAAGATGGCGCCTATGGCCACAGGTGACGACCAGTCACCACCATCATATGGCGGTATCTTTGAGACGGCGAAGAAGGAAATTGTAGAGTTTACCGAGGACCATGATACACTTGAACCTATAGCTATCGTCGGGTTTTCTTTCGGCTTTCCTGGCAATGCAACCTCATCGGATGCCTTCTGGAAAATGTTAATGAGTAAAAGAGGTTCTACGACAGGAATCCCAGAGCAAAGATTTAGTTCCGCTGCAATGTATCATCCTGACGCCAATAGAAAGGGTCAGGTAAGTAATATGCCATGGAAAATTGATGGTTGATGCTAAGCAGATTGCTAGATTGCCGTTCAAGGAGCGCATTTCCTCAATGAAGATATCGCAGCATTTGACGCTCCGTTTTTCTCAATTTCACGCGCCGACTCAGCTGCCATGGACCCTCAGCAGCGTGCTCTTTTGGAATATACCTATAAGGCATTAGAGAACGGTTAGAATCTGCAGCGATATTTTATTCCGGTTTGGATACTGACTTCCTTTGTCTGACTTTAGCTGGATTACCACTTCAGGCTGTTACAGGAACCAAGACATCAGTCTACACTGGGTGCTTTACCAACGACTGGCAACATATATCATTCAAAGACTCGGAGCAATGTGAAACAAGCACAGCTCTTGGTATCCAACCGTGTGTGAATGCAAATCGAATTAGCTGGTTCTACAATTTTACTGGCAACAGTGCAAACATCGATACAGCCTGCTCAAGCAGTCTGGTTGCCTTGGATCTTGGGTGCAAAGGATTGTTGTGTGGCGATACCGAAATGGTTTGTTCGATCATTCAATTTAAATATAATGAGAACTAATACCTGAAATTGCAGAGCATTGTCGCTGGGTGTAACTTGATTTTCTCGCCCGATACAATGCATGCTTTGACAAACATGAATATGCTCTCACCTGATGGTGAGTGTTACAGTTTTGACCACAGAGCCAATGGATATGCTCGAGGTGAAGGATTTGGCGTTCTTGTCTTGAAGCGACTGTCAGATGCTATCCGGGACCGAGACACAATTCGTGCTTTGATTCGGAACACAGGATGCAATCAGGACGGATACACGCCGGGTATCACGCAGCCAAATAGTCTTGCCCAGGAGTCACTGATTCGAGAAACTTATTCTAACGCGGGCTTGACCATGAAACACACTCGATTCTTTGAAGCTCATGGAACTGGAACACCAGTTGGAGACCCCCTTGAGTCAACTGCCATTGGTGCGGCATTTCGTACAACTCGAACTATTGATGACCCATTGTATGTTGGTGCTGTAAAGAGCAATATTGGGCATCTTGAAGGGGCGAGTGGGATAGCCGGTGTCATTAAAGCGATCTTGGTTCTTGAAAAAGGAATCATTCCACCAAATACGAATTTCGAGAAAACAAACCCAAAGATAGACACGGAATTTTTGCGAATGAAGGTCTGGGTTCCCTAACTGCTTTGACCAAATTGTGTTTCTAATTAATAAAATAGTTCCCACTACAACCAATCCCATGGCCAACAGCTGGTTTGCGCCGCGTCTCAGTCAACTCTTTCGGCTTTGGTGGGACTAATGCACATGCCGTCCTTGACGATGCCTTTCATTATCTCAACAACCATGGTCTCACTGGCCATCATATCACAGTGAAAACACCTCCTTCTCAAGCCTCACTTCTCCCAAAGACCAGTGGATCGGCAATTGAGAACCAGAATGGTGATTCCAGTATCCATAATGGACATAATATAACTGAATCAACACCTGAACTGTTGATGTTCTCGGCGAACGATAAAGACGGGATAAAGCGTCAGGTCTCGGCCCTTGTGTCTCATTTTGCCGATTTTACGGCATCCCATGAGGATATTCGTGGGTATTTACACAATCTAGCCTATACTCTTGACAAGAGAAGAACTTCTCTGCCATGGAAGTCCTTTGCGATTGCGAGCTCCCTCGGTGACTTGCAAGTTCTCGATACCACTATTTCGACCCCTTTCGAATCTCTTCTAGAGCCGACATTAGGTTTCGTGTTCACAGGACAAGGGGCGCAATGGGCTGGAATGGGTCAAGATCTTCAATCGTACGACGTTTTTGACCAGAGCCTCTGTGATGCCGAACGGTATTTCACAGAACTGGGCGCCCCATGGCTTCTTCGCGAGGAGTTATTCAAAGACAGCAAGTGCTCAAATATCAATCGTCCAGACTTTAGTCAACCCTTATGTACTGCAGTTCAAGTTGCTCTTGTTGATTTATTGAAAAGTTTTGAGATACTTCCAACCGCAGTAGTCGGACACTCTTCTGGTGAGATTGCAGCGGCTTATAGTACTGGGGCGATATCTGCTAAGTCTGCTTGGAAGATTTCCTATTACAGAGGTGTCTGTGCAGCAGATATACTTACTAGCACAGACCTGAAAGGTGCCATGATTGCCGTGGGCTTATCATCAGACGAATTATCTCCCTATCTTGACAGAATTGCTGCCAAATTCGGAGCAAAAGGTCTTAATGTTGCATGCATTAACAGTCACAAGAACATCACGGTTGCCGGAGATTCTGATCAAGTCGATGCTCTGAAATCTCTCTTAGATGAACAGCAGACATTCTCACGAAAGCTACTCGTAGACGTTGCATACCATTCTCCGCACATGAAGGCAGTTGCGCAGAAGTATCAGACTCTTCTAGGAGATTTAGAAAGAGGAACAACACACCGATACCCATGTACCATGATATCATCGGTAACCGGTGACAGGGTTGATGTCAATGATCTAACTCTTCCTGAATATTGGGTATCCAACATGGTTTCTCCAGTACGGTTTTCAGAGGTAGTAGATCAAGTTTGTGCTCGCTCGGCCAGCCGGATACGAAAAAAGCTCGATCTTAGCCATCGGAACTCTTACCATATCAATATGCTGGTTGAAATCGGGCCACACTCGGCACTCCAGGGACCCATTAGAGATATTCTGACTAAAGTGCCAGGTGGAAGCAACATTAACTACTGTTCAGTTCTGGCACGTAAGAAGTCCGCTGTGCAGTCGCTACTTACTGCTGTGGGGCAGCTGAAATGCCTTGGACATTCTCTTGCCTTAGAAAGGATATCTTATCCTCATTCTGGAGGTTATAATAGTTGCATGGCACTCCCAGATCTACCAGAATATCCGTTTGATCACTCCAAAACGTATTGGTATGAAAGCAGACTGAGCAAGAGGTTTCGAACTCATCATCAGGGTAAGTTGGATCTGCTTGGAAAACCAGTACCCGATTGGAACCCCCTTGAAGCAAAATGGAGAAACGTACTTCGTGTCGCAGAAAAGCCTTGGGTCGAAGACCATGTGGTAAGTCATCAATGCTCTCAAACAGGGATAATCTTACCAATAATTATAGATTAACGGATCAATGGTTTATCCAGCAGCTGGAATGCTTGTGATGGCGATTGAAGCCGCAAACCAGATGGCCGACCCAACCCAGACGGTGGTGGGTTTTGAAATAAAAGATGCGTCATTTCTACGATCTTTGACTATCCCCCAGGACACAACGGGGATCGAGACTCAACTCTCTTTGCACCTCCTTCAGAACACTTTCACAACAAGCAATTCATGGGCTGAATTCAGAATATGTGCATTTGAGAACGATGAGTGGCATGAGTGCTGTCGCGGATCAATTCGACTCGAGTATGAAGTTGGGTCTAATCAAGTCGACGGAGGAAAAGAGAAACGAGAAGAACTCAGAATTGGACTTGATATCGATCATCTAACGCAAGATTCATGCCATTTGGATATGGATCCAACTGTGCTGTACGAATCTCTTAATAACAGCGGCTTCGGATTCGGCCCAGCCTTCCAACCAATTTCCAATGCCACTTTTGGTGACAGCAACGAATCTCACGCCGATATCAGACTCTTTGAGTGGCCATCAGAACAATTCCCTCAGCCCCATGTTGTACATCCAACCTCACTAGATGGAATGTTGCACTTGGCGATAGCAGGTTACGCAAAAGGAGGCAAGAAGCCTGTCCCGACTATGATCCCAACACTACTCCGAAACTTATGGATTAGCAAGACTGGTCTCAATTATACCGAAAACCCTAATGTCTGCGTAAGTACCTGGATGACCGCCGAAGATAACCGTGGGACTGAGTTTGACGCTTCCGTTCTCGACCCAAGTAAGACAGCTGTGCTAGCTCAGATCCGGGGTCTGAGATTGACTATTATTGCGGATGCTGCATCTGACCCGGTGGAATCACAAACTCCGCAAGTTTGCTACCATGTTGAAACTCTGCCCGACCCAGACTTTCTCACGACTGAACAAGTTTTAGAACACAGCAAGCCGAATGTTAGTGTCAGAACAAATCTGACCGACAGTGCTGATTATGATGCACTTGTTGAATATCTAGACCTTCTAGGTCACAAAAGTCCTAGATTCCGAATCCTTGAGGTTGGCTCCAGATCTAGTAATATGACGACTCAAATTATGCAAGGATTTGCGACACAGGATAGCGCTGAAGAAAAACACTATCGATATGACTCCTATCACTACACTGGTATTTCTCAAACCGATATTGACCAAGTCCGTGAAGACCTCGCCCAATATCCACGACTAACTTTTGGCATACTGGACTTAAATAATGACCTAGCTAGCCAAGGTTATGAAATTGGCTCTTATGATATAGTCTTTACAACAAATGCTATCTCAATGTCTGAAAATTCTAGAGCAGTCTTGGAAAACCTGTCGAAGCTTTTAGCTCCAGGTGGTAGGCTTATTGCAAGAGTGCAAAATTTATCGAGTAGCTTGCATTCCAGTTTCGTATCTAGATCCCAAGACTGGAACGCAGCAACTTCTATGCAAGATTGGCAGAGAATTTACGAAGAGAATGGATTCTCATCCTTTAGTTTGAAGATTCATGATGATCCAAGTAGGCATAGTGATCACAGCGTGGTAGTTGCTACAGCAAGCACTCCCAACCCCAAAATGCAACAAGGCAGACGTATCGTATTGGTTTCGGACCCAAGCTCAGATATCCAGAGCCAGCTCTCAGAGAATCTCACCCAAAAGCTCAAGTCGAACAATTTGATTGAGTGTTCAACTATAAGTATTTCAGATATTGAATCTCTGGTAAACATACCGAAAATAATTTTTATTTTCCTTCTGGAGGTAGATGCACCATTCCTATATAATCTATCGGAGAAGATATACCCTGTGCTTAAAAAGTTCTTAATCTCCGCAAAGGATATTCTATGGATAAGTCCACATGGAGGTACAACTGTACAAAAGCCAGAGTTTGCCTTGGCCAACGGATTGGCACGAGCTCTTAGGAACGAGTACGAAGATCTGCGATTCACTACCTTAGCGCTCGACTTCCAAGATAATATCTCCGAAAGGCAGCTTGGAATGATTTCCAAAGTTCTTTCGCTGAACCACATGCACGAGCATACCCTAGACTGCGAGCCTGAGTATATTGAGATTAGCGGACGACTCAATATCCAGCGACTAGTGCAAAGTACACAGTTAGGAACGGATATCTACAAAAGATCACTTCCTCAGCAATCTGCCTCTAAGACTATCAAGGAAGCCCCGCCACTTTGTCTGACTATAGGATCACCAGGTCTTTTGGACACTCTTCATTTTGTTGAAGACACAACCATCTCTGAAACTCTGGGTGAAGACGAAGTAGAAATCGAGACATATGCCGTAGGCATGAATTTCAAGGATTGCCTTATCGCCCTTGGACAGATACCGGGGACTACCTGTAAGTAATGCGATGTGTGGGAGCATAGAAGTTCCCTTTTCCAAATTTTGTTTTTCGCGATGAAAGATTCCCACCATGAGGGCGTGTTATCGAGAGAGGAAATAATTTTCTATCCTAATTTAGATCTCCTAACGATTCGTAGTCTTTGTGTCATGCTAACCCACATCTCAGTTGGCCTCGAATGTAGCGGCATCGTATCGCGAGCTGGCAAGAAATCTGGTCTGGTACCAGGAGACCGCCTTGTAATGGCTGCACCAGGAAGCTTCCGGACATTTACCAGAGGTAAGGCCGCTGCAACTTGTAAAATCCCCGATAGTATGTCATTTGTTGAGGCTGCCTCTATTCCTGCTCAATTTGGCACTGCCTGGGAAATCTTACACGAAATGGCAAGGCTTCGCAAAGGAGAAACGGTCTTGATCCACGCAGCTGCAGGAGGAACAGGGCAGGCGGCAATTCAGATTACTCAATACCTTGGCGGAACAGTTTTTGCGACTGTTGGCTCTCAAGATAAAAAGCGACTTCTTATGGAGGAGTATGGCCTCCCAGAGGATCATATTTTCTACAGTAGAGATACTAGTTTCGCCAAAGGGGTGAAGCGGATGACGAATGGAAAAGGTGTCGATGTGGTCATCAACTCTTTATCTGGTGAAAGTCTAAAAGCATCGTGGGATTGCATTGCATCGTATGGGCGGTTCGTCGAGATTGGAAAGAGAGATGTTGTTTCCAATTCCAATTTGCCAATGTCATCTTTTGGGAAGAACGCATCTTTTATCGGGTTCGATGCATCTATCTGGCAAAAGGAGCGTCCGATGGAGGCAAACAGAGATCTAAAGATTTTAGTGGACTTGTTTGAAAGCAAAGCTTTCCATATTGCTAGGCCGTTGCATGTGCACAATATATCCAATATCGAGGGTGTGTTTCGCATGATGCAGGATGGAAAGACATCTGGGAAGATCGTCCTTGAAATTACTCCAGATTCTCAAATACCGGTACGTGATCCTCTACCCAGAATTATGACGTGCATACAGCTGACACATCTGGTTGAAAAGACAACACTTGATACTAAACCAAGTTTTTTGATGGATTCAAATGCGACCTATGTCATCGCAGGTGGTCTAGGCGGCCTTGGTCGGAGCATAGCTCGTTGGATGGTGGACCGCAATGCAAAGAATCTAATTCTGCTCTCAAGATCCGGGCCGCGACTTCAAATTGCAAAGGAATTCCTCAATGAACTTCGAACTCGTGGTGTTCGAGTAGAGGCTCCTCCCTGCGATGTATCGGATGCAAAGATAATGGCCAAAGTTTTTGAGGACCTCTCCAGAAGCATGCCGCCAATCAAAGGCTGTATACAAGGTTCAATGGTCAGAAGGGTAAGCAGATATATAATCTCTTCTCACTAGTTTCTTTGCAGACTTACAACATAACAGGATGAATTATTCGAAAATATGGGTTACGACAGCTGGAAAACATCAGTCGAGTGCAAGACTCTAGGATCTTGGAATCTGCATACAGTTCTCCCAAATGGAATGGACTTTTTTATTCTACTCTCCTCAGCGGCCGGTCTAGTGGGTCTCCGTGGACAAACCAACTACGCTGCCGGCAATGTATACGAGGACGCACTTGCTCGGTATCGAGTATCGCATGGGGAGAAAGCAGTTGCCTTGGATCTCGGTGCTATGATTGATGATGGTTTGCTCGCTGAGAATCCAGAGCTATTGAACCGTGTTCTTGCGTATGGGACGTTGAATCCTGTGTCCAGGCAACAATTTTTTGCGATTTTGGACTATTATTGTGATCCCCAGCTACCGATATTAGCAGCCAGGGATAGCCAAGCGGTTATTGGCCTTGGTGTTGGGGGAGGACCTGGACTAGATGGTGTCAATCTCGAAAAACAGCCTTTATTTCGTCACCTACTGCAAGCAAACCAAAGAAGAGAACCTGGACAAGGAGAAGACAAGGAAGACATGGCTAGTTTCAAGCAATCTCTATCCGAATCAGACTCCTTGATTGCGGGTGGAAATGTGGTCGTGCAGGCTTTGATCTGGAAATTGTCGAAGTCTCTCTCGACGATGCAGGGTAAGGATATCGATATCCATAAACCGCTGCATTCATACGGGGTAGACTCTCTCTTAGCTGTTGAGTTACGGAACTGGATTTCGAAGGAGTTTCTGGCTGATGTAGCTGTTTTCGAGACTCTTGGTGCATCGACCTTTTCGACTTTAGGAATGCTCGTGGCGGGACGAAGTGGAATCAAGCATCCAGCGTGGGCTATTTAGACGTATAACATGAGAAGAATTTCGGTTTTGTGGTTTGGTCTCTTTTTTCCTTTTTCTTTTGTCATGTATTCAGAATAATGCTTCAACCAAGAATCTCCCCATGTATAATCTAGCTACTTGAGCGGAGTGGAAATTAAGCACCTACATATTTCGTCTTTAAGTTAAATAAGGCTTAAATTGTTGTTTGTTGATCCTGTATCTCCAAGACCAATTACCTAGTTTTTGGGCGTGGTTGTGAGACCTGCCTCCCTCGTGGTGGTTGTAGGGTGCGATATTTCGTCAATGTGGAGCCCTTTTGAAAAAGTTACATCACGTGTTATTAGTCAGCTACGCGGTTTCCGTCCCAACTACTCACTGCTCCCACCTAGGTAGGAGTAGGTAGGTAGTACACGTTGTAAGTAGGTACTGGCCAACCAGATCATGCGGCCAACAAACTCATGCCACCTATCCTTTGGGTAGATTTTCTCTGCGAACTACAACATACGTGTGTCATATCATCCGCAAGGAAAATCAACAGCACGCAGCCGAAGCAATGGACATCTTATCCTCTTGTTCAACCGAGATTATACTTAATATTGCTACGTGGATCCGACCGTTGCAGTCTCTTAATGCGTTGTGCCGCGTTAATCATCGCTTGAACTTAGTGCTAGAGCTTATTTTGTATCAACAAGATGCACTGCACTCATACCCATATAGCGTTGCCATCAGCTGGGCTGCAAAGTATGACAATATGCCTCTTTTTCAAAAAGCAATTGACTTTGGAGCCAAAATTCCTCTTCAAGCTATCAGAGGGCACAAAGATCGCTATGGAAAATCATATAACCATCCTCTCACGCTTGCTGTGGAAAGTGGGCACGACGACATTGTAGCTTTTTTGCTTAAGAAGGGGTGTAGTTTACATATGCGTAACGCTGACAACCTTTCTATGTTGGAACTTGCAGTTATGGGTGGTCATCCCAATCTTATCAAACTATTCCTTGATCTTGGTGTGAGGCATGATTGGAATAGCCTTGATTCACATTCACCGATTCGGCTCGCGGCATTTTATGGAGATGATGTTATTGTGGAGTTGCTATTGTGCAAAGACGAAGAAAGAATGAACAATTTACCCACGAACACACAGATGGAAGACGCACTTATGACCGCATTAATAGAAGGACATAGTCACATAGTTCCACAGCTACTGAAGTTCGGCATGTCAGTAAACTTTCGGTTTTACGCCGATTCATATAAAAGTGGATATAATCGGCCGACCCCATTAGACTGGGCTTTAGATCGTGGAGATTTTCAGCAAGCCAAAGCATTTCTCGACAATGGTGCGAAAGGAGGCAGAGCTTTGCGAGAAGCAGTAGAAAGGGGTA